>Ga0299913_10000298_pt1 | contig 29313 bp, 27 predicted proteins | sample RVTome_9_FD_201360 | JGI IMG/M metagenome (GOLD analysis project Ga0299913, IMG submission 201360) | Soil microbial communities from uranium-contaminated site in the Upper Colorado River Basin, Wyoming, United States - RVT155D38 (version 2) ... | reverse complement strand
GATGGTCACCGCGTCGCCCTCGCCGGCCACCCGGACGCCGATAGCCGTCCCGGGCGGGCTGAACTTCGATGCGTTCGACAACAGGTTGGTGAGCACCTGGCGGATGCGCATGGGATCCACCACCGCGGGGGCAGTGCCGGCCTCCACGACCAGTTCATGGCGGCTGAGCACCTCGTGCAGGTCCGCGATGCCCTCGCGGACCAGCGCGGCCACGTCGACCGGCTCGGGCATCGTCACCAGGCGGTCGGTGTCCACCCGCCGCAGGTCGCCGTAGGTCTCGATCAGCCCGCCCACGTGGCCGGCGTTGCGCGCCACGGTGTCGAGCAGTTCGCTCATCTGCTCGCGTCCGAGGTCGTCCATGCGCGCCACCATCGTCGCGACGACGCCGGCGATCACGGTGATCGGCGTGCGCAGCTCGTGCAGGAGCTCCTCGACCGGGTCCGGCGCGAGCTGCCCACCGCCGTCCACGGCACGCCGCTGGGCACCGGGCGGACCGATGGCGAACAGGACCTCCGTGAGCGTGTCCGCGTCGACGCCCTTGGACAGGTAGTAATCGACCCCGGCGGCGCGGGCCTGCTCGCCCACCCGCGCCTCCTCGAACCCCGACAGCATCACGACCTTGCAGTCCGGCAGGTCCCGCTTCAGGGCGGCGGTGACCTGGAGGCCGTCCATCCCCGGCATCGCCAGGTCCACGACCGCGATGTCGGGACGCCGCTCAAGCGCCAACCGCACCGCATCGATGCCGTTGGCGGCCTCGGCCACCACGTCGATGCCCTCGCGCGACAGCATCAGCCGGTACAACCCGCGCAGGTCGGCGCTGTCGTCCGCGAGCAGCACGGTCAGCACCTGCGGCTCGGCGGCGTCCCCCTCCGCCGCCGGCGACGGCGGGCGCAGCGCGAGGGCCGCACGGGGCCGGTCGAGCAGCGGCGCCGGCGCCGTCGAGTTGCGAACGAGGTCGCCCGGCACCAGTTCCTCGCGCCCGCCGGCGAGCAGCTCGCTCATCATGGCGCTCGCGGACGCCAGCGTCGTGCTGGCCGCGTGCAGGGCCTCGTCGGTCCAGCCCATCTCGAGCGAGCCCAGAACCGTCGTCAGCCCCTGCACCACGTTGTCATTGATCTCCAGCGCCTGGCGCCGGCGCTCGTCCGCCTGCGCGAGCCGCTGCGTCGCCTGGGCGGCCTGATCCTGGCTGAGGCGCAGCGCCTCGGCCGCGCGCAGCTGGTCGGTCACGTCCAGGCAGATGCCCGCCATGCGCACCGGACGGCCCTGCTCGTCCAGCACCACCTTGCCGGTGGAATCGAGGATGCGAACCTCGCCGTCCGGCCGGACGATGCGCTCCTCCATGCGGTACGGCAGGAAGTCCTGCATCGCCTGGGTGTGGATCCCGACGATCCGCTCACGGTCGTCGGGGTGGATCATCGACAGGAAGCGCTCGTAGGAGGCGTTGAAGGCCCCGGGCTCGTAGCCGTAGATGCGATAGAGCTGGTCGGACCAGGTGTTCGTGTCGGTCGGGATGTGCCAGTCGTAGCTGCCCAGGCCCGCGAGTTCCTGCGCCTCGACCAGCCGCTGCTCGTTCATGGCGATCTCGGCGTCCACACGGATGCGCTCGAACGCCTTGGCGAGCAGCGCAGCGAGGTCGGCCAACAGCGTCTCGGACTCACCGTCGGGCCAGTCCGCGGGCGCGGTCGCCGGCACCGCCAGCATCCCCGCCTCGGGACGCGCGGGGTCGATCATGGCGGTGCGCACGGATGCGCTCGGCGGGACGAGCGCCGGTGCGTGGTCAGTCGCGACCGTTGGCACCCAACGGCCGTCCGCGTCGGCGTGCGCGATCGCCGCCCACGGGGCCTCGAGCGCCTCCGCCAGGCGCGCACACGCTTCGGCTCCGAGCAGGATGCGATCACGCGATGCCGCGGCGAAGGTCGCGACGGCGAGCAGGCAGCGCGTAGCGGCAGCCGTCGATACGGCAGCGCGAACCTGACCCACGACGCCCTCCTGCGATGGATCGAGTTGCCCACGCACCCCACCCGGGGAGCGCTGTGTCCAGTCTGATGCCCTGCCCACACCATGCACCATGGCCCCTTCGGACCATTTCCACCAGGGGTAATCCAGATACGGCCTCAGGCGCGGGCGCTGACCAGCAGCACGGCGCGGGTCAGGCGCAGCACGCCGTCCTCGGTGCGCTCGCGCAGCGCCTGCTCGATCGCCTCGGCGACGTGCGCGCGTATCTCGTCGTCGGCCTCGGCGACCATCTCGCGCACGGCGCCCATGCGCATGCTGTTGCGCGCGAGCTGCCCGATGCGCTCTTCACCCACCGCGACCGCTTCGGCGGCAGCGACGGACTCGACCTCGGCGAAACCGGCGGCCGTGAGGATCTCGCGAACACGGTCCGGTTCGGCGAGCGTGAACGGGCTGGGTGCGCCGGGATCAGGAGGCGTCGGCAGAGACCCGAGCACCTGGGCGGCGGCAAGTGTCGGGACGATGATCCACTCGTTCAGGAACACCGACTGCCACGACACGAACGCCAGCGTGGCGCCCGCACGCAGCGCACCCCGGATGTTCGCGAACGCACCCACGAGGTCGTCGAAGAACATCACCCCGAAACGCGAGTAGGCGGCGTCGAACGACCCGGCTTCGAAGCTGTGCGTCTGTGCGTCGGCGTGCAGGAAACGCGCGTTTTCGACGCCCGCCGCGTCCGCGCGGGCACGTGCGGCGCGCACCAGCTCCTCGGAGATGTCGAGCCCGACAGCCTCGCCGCCCGGACCCACGCGGCGGGCGAGCTCCAGCGTCGTCGGGCCGCCGCCGCAGCCGATGTCCAGCACGCGCTGCCCCACCGGCGGCCCGAGCAGGTCCATGGCGGCCAGCCCAGGGCCGACGGCGAACTCCTCGAACGCCTGCTCGACGTCGAGCCACGTACCGGCCTGCTCGGTCCAGAACCGGGCCTGCTCCTCGTTCGCGATGGTCGCGTCACTCATCGATGTCCACCTCACTGATCGTGAACGGGCCGAACCGCAGCACGGGCAGGTAGGGCTCGGGATCCACCGGCCATGCCAGCGCGCGGATCTGCGCGGCGCTGCGGCGGCCGCTGAAGCTGCGCAACAGGTCGAACGCGGACGCCTCCAGCACGCCCGCCGGGTCCCCCGCGCCGACGTGCCAGCTCCGCTCTCCCGCCCGCACCTCCAGCGCGGGCAGGCCGGCCGCGGTGATCGCGGTGTGCAGGCCCTGCGACAGCAGGAAGTCCGCGCCGATCGCGACCCCGTCGCTGTCGCGGGCGCCAGGACGCCGCAGCGCGCAGCGGATGTCGTGCTCGTGGCTTGTGAGATCCATGACCCACTGCGCCGCGACGCGCTCGGGGAAGTGGACCGCCAGCTCCTCGACACGCGGCCCCTGCTCGGACCATTCGGCGACCAGTTCGGCGACCGTCCGCCCGCGACGGGCAGCGACCTGCGCCTCGGTCCACTCGTCCGTGCCGATCCCGCCGATGTTGCCGGTCAGGATGTCGGCGCTGATCCCCGCGAGGTGCGCGACCACGTCCGCCACCGACCACTCGGGGCACGTGGGCACGCGGGTCGCGGCTTCTTCGCCGGTGAGTCCGCCGACGAGGTCCGTGACCCGCCGCCGCCCCTCCGCGTACACCTCACCGATCTGCATCGGCGGAGACTGCCATGTGGCCGCTGCCGCGTCGAGGCGCTGCTCAGTCCGCCGGCGGGGAACCGGCCCGCGACAGCAATGGCAGAACCACGACGGGAATGGCGAACTCGACCACGGTGAGCGTCACGTAAACCGGCTCGGGCACCCCTTCGGTGACCATGCCGATCACGCGCGCGCACGCGCCGGTGAAGACCGCCGCGCAGGCCCAGCGGATCGGCATGCGATGGCGCAGCGGGTCCCGCGCCGACCGCAGCAGCACCACTCCGGCGGCGGCGAACCATGCCGCGAAGAAGCGCAGCTCGCTCTCGACACTGGGCGACAGCGCGGCGCCGCCGTCGGCGATGGGCGCGCCACCCGTGAGCATCGTCACCGTCCCGAAGGTCACCGCGACCACGCCGAGCAACCCCAAGACGAGGCGCAGCGCCGTCGTCGTCCCGCTGCGGTGCACGATTCGGCTCCCTCCGCTCGCCCGGCCGGGGCAGTGTCGCACGGAGGACCCGGTTACGATCGGACCGCCGGGTCGCAGGACCGGCGCACGCGACGCCCCGAGAGGACCAGGTGGAACGAAGCGACACGCGCTACGCCCGCTGCGGCGAGCTGCACATCGCCTACCAGGTGATCGGCGACGGCCCGATCGATGTGCTGTTCGTGCCGAACGTGCTCAGCAGCGTCGAAGGGCTGTGGCACGTGGGGTCGCTGGCGCGCTTCGTCGAGCGGCTCGCGGGCTTCGCCCGCGTGATCCTGTACGACCAGCGAGGCTCGGGCGTGTCGGACCCCCTGCCGGAACGCGAAGCGCCGACGTTCGAGGAACTCGCCGCCGACGCGAAGGCCGTGCTCGACGCGGTCGGCAGCCAGCGCGCGGCGGTGGTCACCTACGAGGGGGGCGCCCCGGTCGCGTTCATGCTCGCCGCGACGCACCCCAACCGCGTCTCGGCGATCGTCGCCGCCAATGCCCGCGCCCGGCTGCGCTGGGCGGAGGATTTCCCGATCGGCTTCACCGACGACCTGGTCGAGCTCGGGCTCGACATCATCCAGCGCACGTGGGGCGGGCAGCAGCGGCTGCTGGACGATCCCTCGCCGGATCACGTGCACGAGCAGTGGGCGCGCTACCAGCGGCAGGCCGCCAGCCCAGGAGCCGCCTTCCTCATGCGCAAGGCGCTGGTCGACGTCGATGTGCGCGAGGTGCTGCCGATCGTGCCGGTGCCGACGCTGATCGTCGCCCACACCGGCGTGGGCGGTTTCGACGAGCCCGAGCGGCGCATCGCGAACGGCCGCTACCTCACCGACCGCATCCCCGACTCGAAGCTCGTCGTGCTCGAGGGTGTCGTGGACCCGCCCGACGATCTCGACTGGCTGGCCGACGAGGCTCATGAGTTCTTGACGGGCGTGCGCGACGCCCCCGAGCGCCACCGCGTGCTCGCCACCGTCCTGTTCAGCGACATCGTCGCGTCGACCGAGCGAGCCGCGAGCGTGGGTGACCGCGCTTGGAACGACCTGCTCGACGCGCACGACGACATGGTGCGTCGCCAACTCGACCGCTTCGGCGGCAACGCGATCAAGTCTCTCGGCGACGGCTTCCTGGCCACGTTCGACGGCCCGACCCGCGCGGTGCGCTGCGCGCAGGCGATCCGCGACGGCGCGCAGCGCATCGACCTCGAGGTGCGCATCGGTCTGCACACCGGCGAAATCGAACTGCGCGGCAACGACGTCGCCGGGATGGCGGTGAACCTCGCCGCGAGGGTGGCGGCATTGGCCGAGGGGGGGCAGGTGCTGGTGTCGCGCACGGTCACCGACCTCGCGGTGGGTTCGGGCCTGCCGTTCACCGACTACGGCACGCACGAGCTGAAGGGCGTCCCCGGCTCCTGGCAGCTGTACGCGCTGGCGGGCTGACGTGCACGCCCTCGTCACTGGCGCCACCGGCACGATCGGCAACGCGATCACGCGCGAGCTGGTCGCGCGCGGCCACACCGTGCGCGCGCTGGTCCGCGACGTCGCGCGCGCCTCGGCGGTGGTGCCCGCCGGGGTGGAACTGGTCCCGGGCGACATCACCGACCCGGCGTCGCTGCCGTCGGCGTGCAAGGGCGCCGACGTGGTGTTCCACGCCGCGGGCACACCCGAAGGCTGGCAGCGCGACCCGCACGCGTTCGACCGCATCAACCGCCAGGGCACGGTCAACGTCGTGGCGGCCGCGCGCGAGGCCGGTGTGCCGCGCGTGGTCTACACGTCGACCATGGACGTGTTCCGTCCCGACGCAGACGGCGTGTTGCGCGAGGACCAGATCGACCCCGCGCCCAAGCCGACGGTGTACGAGCAGTCCAAGCAGGACGCGATGCGCGCGATCGACGGGTTCCTGGCCGAGGGCATGGACATCGTGCAGCTCAACCCGGCGGCGACCTACGGCCCGTCGCCCTCCCCCACGGGGATGAGCGAGTTCTTCGAGAAGCTGCTGCGCGGGCAGGCGCCGATGCTGCCGCCGGGCGGCTGCGCGGTTGCCTACGTGGACCGCGTCGGCGCGGCGCACGTCGCGGCCGCCGAGCGCGGCGACAGCGGCGAGCAATACCTGCTCGCCTGCGGCTACGCGACGCTGCGCGAACTGGCCGAGCTGGCCTTGGACGGCTCGGGCAAGCGCGTGCCGCCGACGGGGCCGCCGTGGCTGCTCAAGGCGCTGGCCGGCGTGTCCGAGCCGGTGGCGAAGCTGTTCGGCGTGCGCCCCCTGGTGCCCAAGGGCGCGCTCGCGTTCTTCGGCTGGCAGGTGCGCGTCGACTCGTCCAAGGCGCAACGCGAGCTCGGCTACGAGCCCATGCCGCTGGCGGACGGGGTGGCGAACGCGGTCGCGGACATCCGCGCGCGCTTGGGGCGCTAGAGCGGCTGCCCGTACCCTGGACGGCGACATCCACGCAGCCAGGGAGGCACTGCCGTGCGGCGCACCATCTACGGACCTGACCACGAGGCGTTCCGCGAGTCGGCGCGCGAGTACGCCGACCGCCACTTGCGGCCCAACCACGAGCGCTTCATGGAGCAGCGCGGCTTCGACCGCGAGATCTGGCTCGAGGCGGGCAAGCAAGGGTTCCTGGGTCTGGAGGTCCCCGAGGAATACGGGGGCAGCGCCGCGGGCGACTACCGTTTCAACGCCGTGTTCACCGAGGAGCTCGCGAAGGTCGGCGTGTCCTACGCCTCGTGCTTCGGCATTCACTTCGACATTGTCGCGCCGTATCTGGTGGACCTGTGCACCGAGGAGCAGAAGCAGCGCTGGCTGCCCGGCTTCTGTTCCGGCGAAATCCTGACCGCCATCGGCATGACCGAGCCGTCGGGCGGCAGCGACCTCGCGGCCCTGCGGACCACGGCCGTGCGCGACGGCGACGACTGGATCCTCAACGGGTCCAAGACGTTCATCACCAACGGCTACAGCGCCGACCTCGTGATCGTCGCGGCGCGCACGACGCCCGAGAAGGGCGCCAAGGGCATCTCGCTGTTCGCGGTCGAGCATGGCATGGCGGGCTTCTCGCGGGGGCGCAAGCTCGACAAGGTCGGCCAGCACGAGTCCGACACGGCCGAGCTGTTCTTCGAGGACGTGCGCGTGCCCGACGCGAACCGCATCGGCGAGCTCGACCGCGGCTTCATCCACATGATGGAACGGCTGCCGCAGGAGCGCCTCGGCGCCGCGGTGACCAACCTGGCGCAGACGACGGACATCCTGGGCGAGACGATCCAGTACGCCAAGGACCGCCAGGCGTTCGGGCAGTCGATCGGCAAATTCCAGCACAACAAATTCCTGCTCGCCGAGCTCGTGACCGAGATCGAGGTCACGCAGGCGTTCGTCGACCAGTGCGTCGCGGCGCACGCCGACGGCGAGCTGACCGCCGTCGACGCGGCCAAGGCCAAATGGTGGACCGCCGACGTGCAGAACCGTGTGCTGGACCACTGCGTGCAGCTGTTCGGCGGGTACGGCTACATGAACGAGTACCGCGTCGCGCGTGCGTGGCAGGACGCCCGCGTCACGAAGATCTGGGCCGGCTCGAACGAGATCATGAAGGAACTGATCGGCCGCGACCTCGGCTTCTAGCGTGTCCACGCTCGACGGCGACCTGCCCGCGGCGCGAGTCGCGGCGGCGCTCGAGGAGCTCGCAGCCGCCACGTCGCGGCTGAGCGACGCAGTCGAGCGTCTCGCGGCAGACGGCTCCGACGGAGGCGGCGGCGCGCTCGACGAGCCCTCTCGCCTGCCCGGCTGGTCGCGGCGCACGCTGCTCGCGCATCTGCACGCTGGCGCCATCGCGTCGGCACGGATGACTGGCGAGGCGCTCGCAGGCAGAAGCGCCCACTTCTATCCCGGCGGCCCGGACGAGCGCATCCGGAAACTCCATGCGTTCGACGAAGCTGACGCGTCTGTTGCGGTCGCGACCTGCATCGCGTCGGCCCAGGAGCTTGTGGCGACCTGGGTGGGCCTGCCGCCAGCGGAATGGCAGCGGTCGTTCACCGAGGGCCGCTTCGGCGAGGTCCGGCTGTCGCGCCTGCTCGTGCTGCGGCTGACCGAGCTGAACGTGCACGGCGAGGATCTGTACTGCGGCCTGAATGGGTGGAGTCCCGCCTTCGTGGACATCGCGCTACCGCTGCGGATCGCCTGGCTACCGGCCCACCATCGGGCACGCCGCGATACCGACATCTCGGTCACGGGGCGATGGCTGCTCAGCGATGGAAGCCGGTGGTGGCTGGTACGGGCGGGAGCGGAGGGCGCCTCGGTGGCGGAGGCCTCGGCGGACGAGACGGCAGACGCGAGCCTCTGCGGCACTGCCGACGAGCTCCTGCGGGTACTGCTCGGGCGGCTACCAGTCGACGCATTGGCCATCGATGGGGACATGACCTCGCTCTTCAGCTGAAAGCCGCCTTCCCCGGGCCGTAGCCAAGCTGGTGGCTGCCGTCTCTCACCACCTTTCCCCAGGCGGTGGGGATTTCTTCTGCGGCTGTCGCACCCGCGTGCTTTACTGTATCGAACAGATGTTCGATACAGTGGCGACGGGGGTTGCGGTGGGTGTGACGGAGGCGCTGGCGCAGGCGGACCTTGCGGTCTGTCTGGACGTGGCCGAGGCCGCGCTGCGCCGCGTCGGATCGCTGCCAGCGGGGTCAGCAGTGACGGACGGGTCGTTGACCGCAGCGGTGCAGCGGCTTGAGGCGCTGGCCCGCATGTGCCAGGGGCACAAGCTGATGCTCGTGCGCGAGATGGCCGAGCGCGAGGCTCACCGCGGGCACGCCGCCGCCTCGCCCGAGGATCTGCTGGCCCGCACGCTCAACCTGACCCCTGGGGAGGCGCGCGCCCAGGCCGAGCTCGCGCAGGGCCTGCGGGCTCTGCCGGACACGGCCGCAGCGTTGCGTGAGGGCCGCATCGGCATCGGCCAGGTGGCGATCACAGTCAAGAAGGCTGACGAGCTGAAGGGCCACGACGACGCGGCCGCACTGATCGGCCGGATCGACCAAGCGGCCGCCGCGGCCGGACAGCAGATGGACCGCAACCGGCTGTCGCGCGAGCTGGATGGCGTAGTGGCACGGGCAGGTGTCGATGTGCTGGCCGAGCGGGAGCGCTCTGCGCACCGGCGCCGCACGCTGTCAATCACGACGCGCGACGGCATGACCATCGTGCATGCCGAGCTCGACCCGATCGGCGGGGCGCACGTCCGCGCCGCGCTGGACGCCCTGTCGCGCCCCGACGGCGAGAACGACCACCGCGGCTACCCGCAGCGCCAAGCCGACGCACTCGTCACGGTGTGCAAGCACGCCATCGAATCCGCCGATGAGCTGCGCAGCCTGGGCGGCACCGCCCAATCCGTGGTGCTGATCACGAACGGCGATGCGCTGCACGATGTCCCCGGAGCCGAGCCGAGTGTCCTGGACGGGCATGGACCCGTCAGCAGCACGCTCGCGCGGCAAGTCTGTTGTGACGCCGACATCACGCACGTGGTCATGCGCAACGATGAAGTGCTCGACGTGCGGCGCGACAGCCGCGTCGCGACGCCGCGCCAGCGTGCCGCGGTCGTGGCCCGCGACCAGGGCTGCGTGGGCTGCGGCGCTCCCGTCTCCCGCTGCCAGGTCCACCACATCCGTTGGTGGCGGGACGGCGGGATGACGAATCTCCGCAACCTCGTGCTGGTGTGCTGGAACTGCCATGCGCACATCCACCATCAGGGCTGGCAGGTGACGCGCGATGCGAGCGGGCGCTATCGGACCGGACCCCCCGGTGAGGTGCCGGGCAGCGAGTTGTTCATTGACAAGTCCATAGAGCACGAACGCCTGCGCCATACCGGCTGACCCGCGACCCCACCCTCAGGTGGGGCGCGGAGCTTGCCCAGGTCTCGTGGTGCCGAGCCGCTAGCCGGCGTCGGCGAGGAGTTCCGCCTCGGTGACGCGGACCTGGCCGATCTCGCCCGCCCAGGCGTTGGGCACCACGAGCAGCGCCGCGAGCGTCCACAGCGCGATGCGGGTGAGGCGTGAGCGGCGCACGGCGCGTCCTTGTCGAAAGGGTGGTCCCTGGCCGGTCGGCCGTCTCACGATACGGGCAAGGCCCACGCGCGCTTACGAGGCGCGGCGGCCCGCTAGCCTTCCGCCTCATGGTTTCCGACATCTTCGATTCCGGCGCCTGGCGCGAGGTGGAGGGTTTCGCCTTCACCGACATCACCTACCACCGTGCGGTCGCGACCGGGGCGGTGCGCATCGCGTTCAACCGCCCCGAGGTCCGCAACGCGTTCCGGCCGCACACCGTCGACGAGCTGTACCGCGCGCTCGACCACGCGCGCATGTCGACCGACATCGGCTGCGTGCTGCTCACCGGCAACGGCCCGTCCCCGCGCGACGGCGGCTGGGCGTTCTGCTCCGGCGGCGACCAGCGCATCCGCGGACGCGACGGCTACCGCTACGCCGAGGGCGAGACGGCCGACACCATCGACCCGGGGCGCGCCGGGCGCCTGCACATCCTCGAGGTGCAGCGCCTGATCCGCTTCATGCCCAAGATCGTGATCGCCGTGGTCCCTGGCTGGGCGGCGGGCGGCGGGCACAGCCTGCACGTGGTGTGCGACCTGACGCTGGCGAGCCGCGAACACGCGCGCTTCAAGCAGACCGACGCCGACGTCGGCAGCTTCGACGGCGGCTACGGCTCGGCCTATCTCGCGCGGCAGGTCGGGCAGAAGTTCGCGCGCGAGATCTTCTTCCTGGGCCGCGACTACGACGCCGAGGCCGCGCACCGCATGGGCATGGTGAACGAGGTGGTCCCCCACGCCGACCTCGAGCGCGTCGCGCTGGAGTGGGCGGCGACGATCTGCGCCAAGAGCCCGACGGCGCAGCGCATGCTGAAGTTCTCGTTCAACCTCATCGACGACGGGCTGGTCGGCCAGCAGGTGTTCGCGGGCGAGACCACGCGTCTGGCGTACATGACCGACGAGGCGGTCGAGGGCCGCGACGCGTTCCTGGAGAAGCGCGACCCCGACTGGAGCGCCTTCCCGTACTTCTATTGACTCAGCACAGCCCTTCGCGGGCCTTGCGCGCCGCGCCGTCGTGGTACACGCACACCGGTAGCCAGTGGGCGTTGTCGCTCGTGTCGGTCTCCAGCACCGTCACCACCGACGACGCGTTGACCAGCGTCTGGATCCAGTAGCTGCCGTCGGGCTGGCCCGCCATGTCGAACTGCTGACCCGGCACGGGCGCGTTGTACAGGTCCTGCCACTCGGCCGAGATGCCCATGCGCATGCCCGGCCACGGCACCCCCGAGCCGTACAGCCAGCGGCACTCCAGATACCACTGCTCCGCCTGCGAACGGTGCAGGTCGTAGCGGTCGTCCAGCAGCGGGTCGACCAGCGGATGCACGTGCACGGGCGAGGTGTAGCGCTCGTTGCGGTACGAGTCCGTCAGGCAGAAGCCGACCTTCGGCGAGTCGTGCACCAGCGCGCCCGGCGCGCCATCGGCATCGCGATACAGCCGGTAAGTCGCCAGGCCGTCGAGATGCAGATGGTTGTGCTCACGGTGCCAGACCAGCTCGCCGATCGGCCGATACTCGGCGCACCCGCGCGCGGCGCCGATCACGCGCGGGTCGGCCCAGGCCACGCACTGCCGCGCGATCAGGCGCACCTGCGCCTCGTCGGGCAGCCCGAGCACCTCGAACGACCACTCGCCGCGGTTCTGGATGAAGGTGTTGAACCGCAGCTGAGTGTCGTCACCAGGGTCGAACGACGGCCAGCGCGTCACCGGCACGAGGTTCGGCAATCCAGGCGTGCCGGAGGCCGCGAAGCCCGAAGCCGGGACAGCGGCCAACCCCGCCGACAGCACCACGGAAAGCAGCAGCGCGATACGAAGACGACGTCCCACCCGGACCTCCACGAAGGGGACGGCCCGCGCCGTCCGGCCAACCATACGCCCGGTTGACCGGATTGCTTACGGACGGTCCCGCGCCGAATCGTGGCGACCGAGAGGCCCGGCTACGATCCGCCCGCGTAGTGGCGTCAGAGGGTGGCGCCGCGATCCGTACCCGGTGGACCGAGCGACCTCGAGGGGCAAAGCGTGCGCGTGAAGACCTGGCGGAACCTGTTGATCCTGGCCGTGGTGGCCGTCGTGGCGGGCGTCCTGCCCGTCGTGGCGGAGGTCGGCCCGTATTCGGGCGGCCCGACGGACTACTTCCACACCTCGGACGGCAGCGACATCGCCATGAGTGTCGTGTACCCCGACGGCTTCACGCCGGGGCGCCGCTACCCCGCCATTCTCGAGATGGGCGGCTACGAGAACGGCTCGGCCAGCGCAGACGGCCGCACCATGATCGGGCAGACCAAGGACTTCCTCTGCTCGCTCGACCCCAGCGGCGAGAACTGCCCCGAAGAGGAGCCGCCGCTGGCCGAGGACAGCCACAAGGGCACGTCCGCCCACCGCTACAGCGCCGACGGCTACGTCGTCGTGCACGCGAGCCTGCCGGGCACCGGCTGCTCGTCGGGCCAGTGGGACCTGTACGACTTCCAGCAGGCCAAGACCGGCGCGGACATCATCGACAACTGGATCGCCAAGCAGGGCTGGTCCAACGGGCGCGTCGGCCTGCTCGGGCACTCCTACAGCGGCTCGACGGCGCTGCTCATCGCCGCGCACCGGCCCAAGCATCTGGTCGCGGTCACGATCTCGGGGATGATCGACGACAACTACCGCGGCATCACGTTCCCCGGCGGGGTGTTCAACACGCTGTTCCCGCCGCTGTGGTACCTGGGCATCCGCCCCGCCTACGACATCGCGGGCGGCACAGGCCAGGGCACCGTGCGCAACCTCGACAACGAGGACGGCAAGCACTGCCTGGACCACCAGTCCAGCCACCGCCGCGGCACGGACAACGACCCGATCGTGCAGGGTGGGCTGTCCCAGGGCGAGGACAACGACTTCTGGCGCCGCAGCTCGATGATCACCTACATCGACCGGATCACCGCGCCGATCCACATCGCCGGCGCGTACCAGGACGAGCAGACCGGCGCGCGCGGCACCACGCGCCTGTGGGAGCACGTGAAGCCGGGCGTGCCCAAGCGCCTGCTGCAGTTCAACGGCGACCACGGCACCAACGTCGAAGCCGAGGAGACGTGGGGCGACCGCAAGGCCTGGATGGATTACTGGATCCGCGGCATCGTCCCGGCGCCGCGCTGGGGCATGACCACCACCGGTCCCGACGGCAAGCCGGCGGTCAAGCGCGCCTCGGTGCGGACGCTGTTCGAAGTGCACCCCGACGCCAAGGGCGAGCTCGTCTCCAACGGTGTGCACGACTCGGGCGGCTACCCACTCGACGGCACCGCGTTCACCGACTACTACCTGTGCGGCGACAAGACGCTGAACGCCGCGCGCCCGGGCTGCAAGACCGGGACGGCGCAGTACCTGTCGGGCACCCACCGCCAGTCGTGGCTGTACCAGGCGGGGCCGGAACTCGGCCCGCCCCTGACCAGCGAGGACGCCGGGGACCAGGTGCTGCTGCGCGGGCCGGTCACGCCGGCGGGCGGGACCTGGGCCGTCGCCGGGCCGATGCGCGCCCACCTGTACCTGTCGGCGACCGGCAACGACACCGACCTGTTCGTGCAGGTGATGGATGAGGACACGGTCACCGGCGAGCGGTTCTTCCTGCAGCGCGGGTGGCTGAAGGCGAGCCACCGCGCGATCGACCCCAAGCTGAGCGACTACACCAACGTGGACCCGAAGCGGCCCGGGTATCTGTACCGCCCGCACCGCCCGCACGTGAACCCGACCGACATCGAACCGAACGTCCCGATCGAGTACCTGGTCGAGCTGTGGCCCGTGGCGCACGTGTTCCGCCCGGGGCACCGCCTCGCCGTGGTCGTGACGGCGCCGCCGGCCATCGACAGCAACTACTCGTTCCTGATCCAGAACTCCCAGCCGGTGTCGCTGAACACACTGATCTTCAACGACCCCAAGCACCCGTCACGCATCTCGCTGCCGGTGATTCCCGTCGGCGCGATCCAGCGCCTGGGCGCCAAGGGCGCTGCCTGCAAGTCCTACTGGCAGGTCCGCTGCACCAGCTGAACCCATGCACCCACTTGACTGGGTGCGTCGACGCTCGCATTCGAGCGCCGATGCACCCAGATGAGGGGATTTAGACGGCGGGGACGGTGATGCGGACGGGCTCGCCGTAGGCCGCGAAAGCCATGCGGAACGCACCGGCGTCCGCCATGCTCGGAATGATCACGGCCACCTCGGCGATCCTGCCGTCGCTCCCGACACGAGCCGACGTGACGAGCAGGCCACGCCGCGTCGGGCCGCCGGTCTCCGGGCGACTCACGACGCGATAGCGCCCTTCGGCGTCCGGGTCGGGCCTCAGGCGCGGCGCCTGGCGCTCCAGCTCGCGCAGCACGAGCAGCCCGTCGAAGTTGGGTGCGGCGAAATCCTCCTCCTCCGCCTCGCCGCCGGACCGCTGCCACACTAGCTCGCCCTGCCCCAGGTACTGCCCAAGGAACATCGCTCCGGCGGTGCGCACGACGCGACCATAGGGCAGCACCGCTCCGTCGCCGCGATGGATCTCGATGAAGGTCTCGCTACGCCCGCGGGTGAGGTCGACCGCCCCGGTGATGCGCGTCGTGGGCAGCACGCCAGCGGGCATCGTCGTCGTGGTGCGTACGGTACCTGCGGCACGGGAACGCGCAATGGCTTCCACGAGTTGCGCAGACACATCCGACACGGAAGGCTCACCTGTGCACGCACCGAGGAGCAGCAGGATCCCCAGCAGCGACCCGGCCCTGCGCAGCTCGCCCCGGATCCTTCGCATGCCATCCCCTCGTCGGAGCGAATCGTACGTTCTTGCGTCTTTGGTCATTGCCTTACCGGGGAGTAGGGAGCAGGGTGGTTCCTGGCCGTCCATGACGACAAGGAGCACGACATGGCAGGCACCCCCCAGACCATCCGCCGCGACCGCTACGGCACTCCCGCCGACGAGATCGCCCCGGAGGACTTCCTCCCCGAGCCCGACGAATGCGGCGCCGGGCTGAGCGGCCCGTCGATCCTGTGGTGGCCGCTGGTCGATCGCACCGAGGACTAACCCCGCAGCTCGGCCAGAATGCCCTCCCACAGCCCCGGCTCGGGGTCGTAGGGGGCGTAGAAGCTGAACCGGTCGACCGCGCCGCCGAAGCGTGCACGCACCTCGACGGCGACGTCCGCCGGTTTGGCCACGATGGCGAACGTTTCGAGGATCTCGTCGGTGATCAGTTCGCCCATGCGCTGCCACGATTCGGGCTCGTTCGCGCGCGACAGCTGCAGCAGGCCGTCGGCGACGTCACCCCAGCCGTGCAATTCCAGCACCGGCTTGTACGCCGGTGTGCTGCCGTAGAACGAAAGGTGCTGGCGCACGGCCTCGCGTGCGGCGTCGATCCGCTCGGGCGTCGTCCCGGTGGCCACGAAACCCGGATAGCTGACCTCGACCTCGTCACGTTCGCGCCCGGCGCGCTCCAGCCCCTCCGCCAGGCGCGGCAGCGTGTGCTCGCGCAGGTAGGCGGGCGTGGTGAAGCCGTGGACGAGCAGCCCGTCCGCCACCTCACCCGCGACGCGCGTCATCTGCTCCCCCACGGCGGCCAGGAAGATCCGCGGGTTGCCGTGCGGGTTCGGGCCCGGCGAGAAGAACGGCGTCATCAGCGTGTGCCGGTAGAACTCGCCCTCGAACTGCAAGGGCTCGCCGGTGTCCCAGCTGCGCCAGATGGCCCGCAGCGCCGTGATCATTTCGCGCATCCGCGCGGCCGGCTTGCTCCACGGCATCGAGAAGCGCCGCTCGATGTGCGGCTTGATCTGGCTGCCCAGGCCGAGGATGAAACGGCCGCCCGACATGCGCTGCAGGTCGTCGGCGACGTAGGCCAAGCTCATCGGCGTGCGCGCGAACGCCACGGCGATGCCGGTGCCGAGCTCGATCGACTCGGTGTGCTCCGCCGCCAGCAGCAGCGGCAGGAACGGGTCGTGCGCCGCCTCGATGGTCCACAGCCCCGTATAACCGGCCGCCTCGGCGGCGGTCGCGGTGTCACGGACGGTGTCGAGGGCATAGCCGGTGCCCAGCGGCGCGTCGATCTTCATGACGGTGTCCTTCCGACGGCCGTTTCGGGCGCCAATTCGACGACGATTCGCTGGATCCCGGCGGCCAACCTCGTTTCGTTGGCGACATACCCGTTCGCTCTGGCTTGCGCCGCAAAGCCGGTCGCGGCGATCTGCTCGAGGAGCGCCTGGACGCGTATGCGTTCGTCGGCATGTGCAATACGCAAATCGGTCAGTATGGCGCCGGCACCGAAGGCGAACAGCAAGCGGACGGCGTCTTCGGCGTCACTCGCACGCTTGTGCGGTTCGCGAAACTCCAATGCGATGTTGGCCACCTTCGCGGCGAAGAGCGCGCCTGCGTTCGGCAGCCTCACCGACACGCGAGTGGCATCGGCGGCACGGGACTCCAGCCACACCTGCTCGGACGCACGCACGAGCAAGTCAGCCATCGGCGGCACCAAGAGGCGCAGGCCGTCCTCGTCGACGATCAACTCTTCGTTCCCGGTAGCAGCCACAGCGTCCGATGTCGTGTCCGCCAGAAGATCGACCAGCAGCGGCAGACCTGTCACACGACAAGGGTGCGTCTGGTCCTCCTGCACCGCGTTGATCGCACGCAATGCAACGGCCGCAGGTCGAGCCGCTGCGGACAGCAAGACGTCGAGATCCTCCGTCGGGCGACCCTTCAGCCTCGCCATGTGGAGGCGGGCCGCCACGGCCCAGCCCCCGACCAGCGTGACCGGCGCTCCCACCGCCGATGTCAACATCATCAGCGATGCGACGATGCCATGAGCGACCACGATGATGGGTGGTGGTCCCTGCGGAGCCGTCATGGGGGCAGGCTCCCGAGCAAATCGTCATCATGCGCCTCCAGCGTCTCCCGGCCGCGAGGCGTCCCACCCAGTTCGAGGGCCACGAGCGTAGGGGGAAGAAGTCCCTCGGGCAGTGCGACATCCACAATGCACAACTCGTAGTCCGCGACATCCAAGCTCACGAGAGCCCCGCCCCAGAGCGCCAGGGCCGCCTGGGCCTGCTCCACAGTGCGCACATACCGTCGCGGTGGCACGTCCGTGGTCACGCCTGCGGCCTCATGCGCGGGGCCACCACCAATCGGCCCGTCCGTGGGAAGCGCACCAAGCACGCCGACCTCTGGCATCGGCCAGTGCAGCGCCGTTTCTCGTGCCAGGCGCCGGGTGCCCCGGACGGTCGCGGGCTTTCCCTGCTCCACGCCTCCGTCCACGAGGCCGCCCCGGATCAATTGGCGCACCACCATCGACGTGAGCGTCAGGCTTGCCCCGGAATGCGTCGACAGGTCTCGAATGCGCCAGGGACGCGGCTCAAGGAGAAGCGAGACGGTCACGCTCAACCCTTTGCCGACAAAGGGATTCCGCGTTTGAGGCACGGGCAGCGCGGGGCCGATCAAGCGAGGCATGCGTCGATTGTGACACTGTTTACAGTAGTTGTAAACAGTAAAGAGCAGTCAGCCGGCGGCGACGATGCGCAGCGCGGCGGGCGCGTGGTCGGGGACGATCGCGCGGCGCGGCGCCACCGGGGCGATGCGCTGATAGGACTCCCCCAGCGCAGGCCGGGGGTCCGGCTCACCGGCGTTCGGCCAGAACGACAGCGCCCGTTCGGCCTGGGCGGTGATCGTCAGCGACGGGTTGACGCCGAGATTCGCGGTCACCGCCGCGCCATCGACGACGTGCAGGCCGGGGTGCCCGTACAGCCGGTGGTAGGGGTCGACCACGCCGCTCTCGGCCGACTCGCCGATCGGGCAGCCGCCGAGGATGTGCGCGGTGACCGGGATGTTCGCCACCTCGCTGAGGCTGCCGCCCGGCGCGCCGTCGATCACCTCGGCCAGGCGGCGGACCGCCTCGTTGCCCACGGGGATCCAGGTCGGGCTGGGCTCGCCATGGCCAAGCCTGCTGGACAGGCGCGTGCCGAACAGGCCGCGCTTGCGGAACACCGTCAGGGAGTTGTCCAGCGTCTGCATCACCAGCGTGATGACGGTGCGCTCGGACCAGCGCCGCACCGAGAACGAACGCAGGAAGATGACCGGGTGCCGCACGGCGCCGCCGAGCCACTTCACCCAGCGCGGCACGGGGCCGCCGCCGTCGGTCATGATCGTGGCGAGCAGCCCCATGGCGTTGGAGCCCTTGCCGTAGCGCACCGGCTCGATGTGGGTCACCTCGTCGGGGTGCCACGACGACGTGATCGCCACGCCGCGCGTGTAGTCGGTCTTGGTGTTGCGCGCCATCGCCCCCAGGATCGCCTCGGAGTTGGTGCGCGTCAGCTCGCCGAGGCGGTCCGACAGCTTCGGAAGGCCGCCGGTGTCCTTCATCGCGTGCAGCAGGCGCTGGGTGCCGAGCGCCCCGGCGGCGAACACGACCTGCTCGGCGCGGTACGCGCGACGCGTGCGGCGGCGGCTGCGGCCGGTGCGGTGCGTCTCGACCAGATAGCCGCCCTCGGGCATGGGGCGCACGGCGGTCACCGTCGTCTCGGGCTGGATCACCGCGCCGCCGCGCTCGGCCAGCCACAGGTAGTTGCGATCGAGGCGATTCTTGGAGCCCCAGCGGCAGCCGGTCATGCACTCGCCGCAGTGCTTGCAGCCGACGCGGTCCGGCCCGACGCCGCCGAAGTAGGGGTCGGGCGCCTTCTTGTTGGGCCCGTCGCCGAAGTACACGCCCACCGGGGTCATGTGGAACGTGTCGTCCTTGCCCATCTGCTTCGCGACCTCGAGCATCGCGAGGTCCGACGGCGTCATCAGCGGGTTCTCGGTCACCCCGAGCATGCGCTTGGCCTGGTCGTAGTACGGCGCCAGCTCGCTGCGCCAGTCGGTGATGTGCGCCCACTGCGGGTCGCGGTAGAACGGGTCGAGCGGCTCGTACAGGGTGTTGGCGTACACCAGCGACCCGCCGCCCACGCCCGCGCCGGACAGCACCAGGACGTTGCGCAACAGCGTGATGCGCTGCATGCCGAGCCACCCCAAACGCGGCGCCCACAGGAAGCGCTTGGTGTCCCAGCTGTTCTTGGGCAGGGTGTCGTCGGTGAAGCGCTGTCCGGCTTCGAGCACGGCGACGCGGTAGCCCTTCTCGGTCGCGCGCAGGGCAGTCACGCTGCCGCCGAAGCCACTGCCAATCACGACTACGTCGAACTCGGTGCTGTCGCCGTCCATGCCGTCCTCCACCGCCTGCGGGAGCGCTGATCGTAGACGGCCGCTGTCAGCGATGTCGCGGCTCCGGACCTACGCCGGCTGCACCTCGCGCGCCGCTTCCACACGCTGCTTGATGCCCTGGAGCACCGCGGCCATGCCGTCTTCCATGTTCTGCCAGCGCACCGGCAGCACGTCGTCGGGAATCTGGGCGTAGGCCTCGCCGAGGTGACGGATCTCGAACCAATGCGTGAGGCGCGTGCCGGTCGCGGTGGGCGAGAGGTCGTAGGACCACAGGATGTAGCGCTGCTCGTTCACCTCGAACGCGAAGCGCACGCCAGGCTCCGCCGCGACGACGAAACTGTCGGTCTCCCACACGAAGTCGCCGAGGCGGTTGCGGCCGCGAAAGTGCTCCCCCGGCGTCACCCACCAGCACTCCTCGTTCTCCGGACCGAGCGAGCCGAGGTTGGCCACGTCCGACACGAACGCGTACACCTCCTCGGGCGACGCCGCGATCTCGACGCTCACGCTGCGGGTGACCCCCGCGCCACGCAGATCCTTCATTGGGCTGCCCCTCTCAAGTCTCGTCTTGCAACCGACTCCGAGGCCACACCGTACCGACATGCCGCCCGCAGGTAAAGCGGCTCAGGCCGCCGCCCGCGCGGCGACGGCCGCCCAGCCCTCGCGAGCGCTGGGGAACTGTGGCGCCCAGCCCGTCGCCCGCGTGAAAACCGCGTTCGCCACCCTCTGCGAGCGCGCGAGCACCCGGACCCGCGGCAGCTTGCCGATGGCGGCCGGCAGCGGCTTCGGCGCCGCCAGTCCGAACGCAGACGCGGCCGCCGCCACGTACTCGGCCCGGGTCAGGGGCTCGTCGTCGACGACGTTGTACAGCCCGGCGGGCGCGTGCAGCGCCGCGACCACTGCACGCGCGGCGTCACGCACCATCACGCTGGACGTGTACGCGCCGGGCGCGCCGAACACCGGGGATTGGCCCCGGCGGATCATGGTCACCGCGTCGCGGGTGTGCGCGCTGTCCTCGTCGAGGAACGCGCCGAAGCGCAGCGCGACGCCGATGCCGCCGGCCTCGGTGAACCTGGCCGCCTGCGCCTCGGCGTCGAGCGCCGACTGGAGCTGGAACTCGATGTCGAGCGGCGACGCCTCGGTGATCCACTCCGCGCCGTGGTCGCGGTAGACGAACACGATCGACTCCTGGACGTAGCGGCCCGCGCCCGCGGCGAGCGCGGCGTCGACCAGGTTGCGCGAGCCCTCCTGGCGGATGCGGTCGTTGTCGCGCCACGCGCCGCGCAGCGCCGCGGCGGGCCCCATCGGGATGCGCGTGGCCATGTTGATCACCGCGTCGCAACCGGCGACGGCGCGCTGGACGCCCTCCGGGTCGAACAGGTCCACCGCGACCGCCTCGGCGCCCTGCCGCGCGACCGTGGCGCGGCTCTCCTCGCTGCGCGCGATCGCGCGCACCTCGTGCCCCTCGGCGACGAGCAACGGCAGGAGCCGCCTTCCCATCACGCCCGTGGCCCCAGCCAGGAAGATCCTCATGGTCCGGGCTCCTCCCCCGTCGTCAGTGATCGGTCAGCCACCTGACGCGGCCGCCGCCCGTCGTGTGACACGGACATCAGGATTTGTTCCGGGATCAGCCGGCGCGTGAGACCGCGACGGCGAGCAGCGCCAAGAGCAGGCCGTTCGCCACAGTCGCCGCGGCGACCAGCGCCACGACGCGGTTGCCGGGATCGGCCAGCCAGCCCGCGATGCCGCTGGAGGCGGCACCGGGCGCCGTCTCGAGCCCGCACACCGGGCACGACCACTGAGTAAGGGCTGCGCGGAACCGCGTGCCGCAGCGCTCGCACGGCACAGTGGCCGCACGCGCGCCAAGGTTCGAGCCGGGGCGCTCCATCAGCTTCATGTCGCTGCCTCGCGGTTGCGCAGGGCGATGGCGGCGAGCGTCGAAGTCGACAGGCTCAGCAGCTGCCACACAGCGAACGCGGCGAGGGCCGCGGTCGCCGGAACGGCGCGGCCCGCGACCAGGATCGTCCGCGGCCCGGCGACGGACGGACCGTCGACGACGGGCGCCTGCACGAGCGGACCGGACTGGGTGATCGGCCCGACGGTGCCGAAGTTCACCGGAGCGGGCGGCGCCGGCAACAAGCCCGGACGCTCCTCGCCCACGATGGCCGCGAACGCCTCGTCCGCGCTCGTCACCGAGACCCGGCCCAGCGCCACGCCGATCACGTTCGCGGGCATGCCGCCGTCCGACGGGGTCTGGATCGCGATGCGCAGGGCGCCGCTGTCGGCCTCGGCCGACCCCGCCCCGCTCGCGGTCCTCGACGGCTCGAGCCGCATGCTGACGCCCGCGGCGGCCAGGGCCTGGTTGATGGCGGCGGACAGTTCCTGCGCCTGTGCCGCGGGCAACGTCTGCTCGGTGAACGTGACCCCGTCCGGGGTGATCGTGACCGGGAACGGGCCCACGGAAGCGGCACCGACCTCCAGCCCCGACTGCGGCGTGCGCCGCCCGTCGCGGACGGTGACCGCGGCACGTCCGGCGACGCCGCGGATCAGGATCTGGCCGGCGATACGCACGTCCTGCACCGCGGCGCGGGCCTCCACCGCGAGGCCGCCCTGGTCGGGGGTCGCGATCGCCTGGCCGTACGCGCTGCCACCGTCGACCGCGAGCATCGCGCCGTCGGACTCGGCGGTGCGCACGGTCGCGGCCGCGGGGTAGCGCAGGCGCAGGGCCGCGAGCTGTGCGGCCAGGGCGCGGCTGGACGCCTCGCCGCCGCTCAGCCGGTAGGTCGACAACTCCGCGCGGCCGGTCGCGGCGTGCAGCCGCGCCTGCGCCAGCGCTGTGCCCAGGCCGACCGACAGCGGCCCGGCCTCTTCCGGTCCGAACTGGTTCGCGCTGCCCTCCGGGCTGCCGGGATACAGCGCCTCGGCGCGCGTGGGCGTGGCGACGACCTCCTCGCCGGCTTCGGTGTTCCCGACCCCCGCGACCGTCGTGAACAGGGTCCCCGGCTCGACCGAGGCGGCGACGGACGAACTCGACGGTGCGGACTCGACCCGGCCGCGCACCAGCGGCGCGCCACCGTCCAGCGGCAGCAGACCGCCGCCGGCGCCGATCTCACCCTCGGGCGCCACCGCGGTAGCCGAGTAGGTCAGGGCGTAGAAGCCGAGCGGGGTGGCCGCACCGACAGGCCGCACCAGGGCGAGCGCGAAGACGGCGGGCAAGAGCGCCATGGCCAACACGGCCGTGCGCAGTCCCCGTCGCGCAGTGCTCGTCATGCGTCGTCCTCGTCCAGCAGTCGGCGGGCCGCGCCACCCAGCAGCGTGCCCACGTCCACACCCCGGCGGTCGGCAAGGCGGCGCACACGGCGCGCCTCCCGGGGTCCCAACGACACGACCACCCCTTCGGTGACGTGCGGCGGCGCGGGCGGGACCTCCAGCGGTGCCGCATCGGCGCGCCCGCCCAGGTACGCGGCCGCCATGTCGTCGCCGCGCAGCTCGTCCGGGCTGCCCGCGGCGACCACGCGACCCTGCTCCAGCACGATCGCCGTGTCGGCAACGGCCAGCGCCTGCGTCACGAACTGCTCGACCAGGACCACGGCGATGCCCTGTGCCCGCAGGTCCGCCACGACCCTGAACAAGTCCTCGACCACGGCGGGCGCCAGACCCATCGACATCTCGTCAAGCAAGAGCAGCCGCGGGCGCTGCGCCAGCGCCCGGGCGATGGCGAGCATCTGCTGCTGGCCGCCCGACATCGTCCCGGCAGGCTGCGACCAACGCTCGCGCAGGATCGGGAACGGGTGCAGCGCCCATTCCAGCGCCTGCTCCCCCTGCGGCGTGCGATCCGTGCCCGCGCCGTACAGCCCCATCCGCAGGTTCTCGGCGACGGTGAGGGACGGGAAAATGCCCCGACCCGCAGGCACGTGCGCGACGCCGAGCCGGGCGACATCCTCGGCGGCGGCGCGCGTGACGTCGGTGCCGTCGACGCGGATGCTGCCGGCGCGCAGCCCCAGCAGCCGCGACACCGCCTGGAGCGTCGTGGTCTTGCCCGCGCCGTTGGCGCCGAGCACGGCGAGGGTCTGACCGGCCTCGACGGTGAACGACACCTCGCGCACGGCGACGACCGCGCCGTAGGCGACCGTGATCCCGTCGACCTCCAGCAGCGGGCTCATGCCGTCACCGTGCCCAGGTAGGCGGCCACCACGTCGGGGTGGGCGCGGACCTCGTCCGGCGTGCCGTCGGTGAGCGGGCGGCCGAAGTCCATCGCGTAGACGTGGTCGCACAGCGGCATCACGACGCTCATGTCGTGCTCCACGAGCAGCATCGCGCAGCCGATGGTGCCGCGGATGCGCGCGAGCAGGCGCACGAACGCGTCCGTCTCGGCCGGGTCGAGGCCCGACGCCGGTTCGTCGAGCAGCAGCACCGACGGGCGCAGACACAGCGCGCGGGCGAGCTCGACCAGGCGGGCGTGTCCGACCGGCAGGCTGCCCGCGTCGACGGCGGCGAGGTGCGACAGGTCCAAGAACTCCAGCACGGCACGGGCGCGCTCGGCGGCCTCGGCCAGGGACCGGCCGCGCGACGGCAGGCGCAGCGCGTCGGCGACGAGCCCCGCGGTGGTGAAGCGGTGCGCGGCGACTGCCAGGTTGTCGAGCACGGTCATGCCCGCGTACAGCTGCACGATTTGGAACGTCCGGCCGAGGCCGAGCCGCGCGCGGGCGTGCGGCGGCATGGCGGTGACGTCCACCCCGTCGAGCCGCACCGTGCCCGCGCCCGGGCGCTGCAGCCCGGTGATGACGTTGAACGTCACGGTCTTGCCGGCGCCGTTGGGCCCGATCAGCCCGACGATCTCGCCGGCGTGCACGTCGAGCGACAGGCCGTCCACGGCGGTGACCCCGCCGAAGCGGACCGTGACGCCGCGCACCTCGAGCAGGCTCACGGCCGCCGCCCCTTCTTCCCAACCTGTGCGGTTTGGCTCGTATCCGGGCCAAACCGTTCAGATTGGGAGGCGGTGACGATGACGATCTCGGTCGTCTCGTCGGTCCTCTCGGACGGCGGAGGCGCGGCAGGCGGAGGCGCGGGGGGCGGTGAAGCAACGCGGTCGCGCAGGCGGCTGACCAGCCCGGCGAGACCCATGGGCGCACCGGCCACGACCGCGATCAGCGCCGCGCCGGTCAGGATCGTCACGACACTCGCGGCGTCTCCGCTGGGGATCTCGCCACTGCCGCCGCCCACGGACAACGCCGACAGCGTCACGATCGCGCCGCCCACCACGGCGCCGGGGACGCTGCCAATGCCGGCGATCACCGCGTACGCCAAGAGCGAGATCGACCGCGTGAAGTCGAAGGGTGCGTAGCCGGCGATGTGCGACAGGCCGCTGAACAGCACGCCCGCCAGGCCCGCCACGAACCCGGAGGCGGCAAAGCCGCGCAGCTTGAGGCTGGTCACGCTGAAGCCCATCGCGGCCGTGGCGGCCGTCGAGCTGCGCAACGCGGTGAGCGCCGCGCCGGTGCGGCCGCGGCGCAGGCTCGCCACCCACCACGCGCACAGCACCAGCACCGCGGCGACCAGCAGCGTGTAGGCGCGAGCACCCGCGACGCCGTGCAGCACCTCGTCGGTGAAGCCGGGGCGCGGCAGCGGCCGCACCGTGTCCTTGCCGACCAGCGGCGTCCAGCGGAAGAAGTAGCGGTCCGCCGCGAACGCCAGCGACAGGGTGGCGATGGCCAGTTCCAGCCCGCGCAGCCGCAGTGCGGGGATGCCGACCACGGCCGCCACGGCGGCGGCGAGCAGCGCACCCAGCGGCAGCGCCGCGAGGAACGACACGCCGTGGGACATGAAGATCCCCGCGCCGTACGCGCCCACGGCCATGAAGAACGCCTGGCACAGCGACACTTGGCCGACGACGCCCGCCAGCAGCACCAGCGACAGCACGGCCAGCGCCCAGGCGAGCAGCCCGGCGAGCTGGAAGTTCGCCTGCGGCCCGCCGATCAGCACCGGCAGCACGAGCGCCGCCGCGACCGCGCCCGCGGCGATCCCCGCGGCGCGTCCCTTGGGCAGCGGGCGCAGCGGCGCGGGCTCCAAGCCGTCGGCCCCGCTGTCCCCTCGGCCGGTGCGCCGGCGCAGCAGCAGCGCGCCGAGCACCACGGCCAGCGCGATCAGCTCGTTCACCCCGGCGGGGCTGCCGAGCAGGCGGCCGATCACCGGCTGGCCCATGCCGAGCAGAATGCCGCCGGCGAACGTCAGGGGCAGCGAGGTCAGCCCGCCGACCAGCGCGGCGGCGAGCGCCTGGATCGTGAACACCACCAGCCCGACGGTGTCGAGCGTGCCGAGCAGCGGGGTCACCAGCACCCCGGCGAGCGCCGCGAGCCCCGCCCCCAGCGCCCAGGCCGCCAGGGTCACCACGCGCACCCGGATGCCAAGCAGGCGCGCCGCGTCGGCACCCTCGGACACCGCGCGCATCGCGACGCCGAGCGGGCTACGGCGGAAGAACAGCCCCAGGCCGCCGGCCACCGCCAGCGCGGTCACGAGCACCCCGAGCTGATCCCAGCCGAACGCGGTCGCGAGCGCGTCGATCCGCACGGCGGTGTCGGGCGAGAACAGGCTGACCGGTCGCCGCCCCAGCTCGGTGCCGAACACCAGGCCGACCAGGCCCTGCAGCGCGAGCAGCCAGCCGAGCGTGATGATCGTGCGTGGCAGGGCACCCTTGGCGGGACGGATGGTGAACCGCTCGATGACCACGCCGAGGACACCGCCGAACAGGACGGCGCCCAACACTGCGAGCCAGGCCGGCAGGCCGAGCGAGACGCCGAGCCCGCTCGCCACGTAGGCGGCCGCCATCCCGATCGCACCCTGGGCAAAGTTGAAGACGCCCGAGGTCTTGTAGACCAGCACGATGCCCATGGCCTGCAGCGCGTACATCGCCCCCAGCGGCAGGCCGCTGAGCGCGAGGGCGAGCGCGAGGCGCAGGCTCATCAGGCGTGGCACTCCCAGTCGCGCACCTGCACGACCTTGCCGTTGGCGACCTTGCCGATCTTCGCGCAGATGTTCACCGCGCCCGGGTTGGTCCGCGGCGTGATGGTCATGGGCGTGGTGAAGCCGTTCTGCCAGTCGCGGAACGTGCGCAGGGTCGCCATCAGGTGCTCGCGCGTCAGGTCACGGCCCGCGCGCCGCAGCGCCTCGACGAACACCTTCGCGGCGAGCCAGCCGTGCTGGCCCGCCCAGTTGAGGTCGGCCTGCCCGCCGTAGCGGCGGCGCACCTGCTGGATGTACTCACCGACCGCCGGGCTGCCGCCTTCCAGAAACTCGACGTCGCTGATCACGAATGTGCCCTCGAACGACGCGCCGACTTGCGGGTGGCGCAGCACCGACGGGTCACCGCCGAACGGGCTCGCCATGTGCTTGGGCTTGTAGCCGGCGCGGTTCATCGACTGTTGCAACCGCACCATGCCGGTCGATTCGAGCAGCGTGCCGATGCCGTCGACGCCGTTGAGCCGCAGCTGGGTGACGACGTCGTCGTAGCTGGCCTTGGTCACGTCGACGGCGTGGATGTTGTCGTCGCGCAGCGTCAGGCCCTTGGACGCGAAGCCGTCGCGGAAGCCCTTGCGGATGTTGTTGTCCGCTTCCTCGTTCTGGTTCGAGATGAACACGATGCCGGGGGTCTTCACGCCCTGGGTGGCCAGGTGGCTCGCGCCGATGAAGCCGAACGTGGTGTAGGGACCGCTGAAGATGTAGCTGCGCTCGGTGCCCGGCGCGTTGAAGCTGCCGTACAGGTCGATCTTGTTGCGCATCAGCACCGGCACGATCGACTGCTCGGTGAGCGGCGCGTTGAAGCCGACGAACGCGAACACACCCGCGTTGAGCATCTCCTGGACGGCCGCCTGCCCGCGGTTCGCGTCGAGGCCGTCGTCGCGCAGCATCAGTTCGATCTTGCGGCCGTGGACGCCGCCCTGTTCGTTGACCAGGTCGACGTAGGCGCGCGTCGCCTGGGCCGAGGATTTGAAGTTGATCGCGCCGGTCTGGGTGACCAGCGTGCCGATCTTGATCGTGGTGTCGGTGACGCCGGTGCGGGCGCCCGCACGCGGGCCGCCCGGCGCCGCGGGCGCGCCAGGCGCAGCAGTGCCCGGAGTCCCACCTGGCTCGTCACCGGTTCCCGCCTGGGGCCCGCCGCCGGCCGTGCCCGGTTCGCCCTCGGCGCCTGGTTCCGTGACGACGCCGCCCGCGGCCGCGCCCGGCTCGCCGGACTCGTCCAGCACCACCTGCCGGCCGTCGCCGGCGTCGTTCAGCCCGTTGACGAGCACGACGCCGAAGATCAGCGCCGCCGCGAGCTGCGCGACGAACAGCCCGACCAGCAGTCGGTCACGTGAGCTCAGCATCGCCAGATCACTCCTCGACCGCGGCGAACCAGCCGGTCGCGCCGCGCTCCGCCATGTGGTGCTGGTGCGGATGGAACAGATATCGCCCGGCGGTGGGCAGCCGGAACTCCACGATCGCACGCTCCCCCTGGCCCAGCGTCACCGTGTCGGTGCGCTCGTCGGGGGTGAGCGACGTGCCGGTGCGGAACACGTCGAAGGTCTGGCTGTGCAGGTGGAAGCTCCCCACCGGCTCCCATTCGGCCATGTTCACGACGTAGGCGCGCACCAGGCCACCGACGGGCACCTTGATCGGGTACTTGTCGTAGAACCCGGCGACGCCGTTCCAGGCGTACAGCTCGTTCACCCCGTCGCCGTCCACGTCCCAGCCGTTGAGGACCAGCACCACCTCGGTCGCGGGCGGCCGCCCGCCGGGCGGGTCCACGATCATCGCCCCGTACAGCCCCATCGCGACGTGGCGGGCGAGCGGGTGCGTGTGGCAGTGGTAGGGGTGCAGCCCGAACGGCGCGGCGGTGATGTCGTAGGTGAACTCCCCACCCGGGGGGATGGGCTCCCAGCCGTCCATGAGCGGATCGTGCGCACCGTGCAGGTGCAGGTTGTGCGGCTGGCTCGTGCGGTTGCGCACCGTGACCTGCAGCCGGTCCCCCTCGGTGGCGCGCAGCACGGGACCCGGCACGGTGTCGCCGAACGACCAGGTGTCGAGCAGGCGGCCGGCCGCGACCTCGCGCTGGGATTCGACCACGGTCAGCTCGCGGGTCCGCACCGCCCCGGGCGCGCGGCCGTCGAACGGCGGCGGGTAGGTGACGGCGTCCAGCGCGTCCGCGCGCAGCGATTCGGGCGGGGCGGCAAGATGGCCGTACGGACCGGCCGCGTCGCGCGTGGAGGTGAGGCCCTCGGCGGCGAGATGCCCCCCGTGAGGGTCCGCGACGTCGCCGGTCGCATCCGCGTCACCAAGGCCGAGGCGGCCCAGGCCGCCGCCGAGCAAGGCCGCTCCCCCCAGCGCGCCCGCCTGCAGCAGGCGCCGCCGCGAGAGCAGTCGATCGCTCACGGCGCTAGACGATCCCGCCCGCCACCGCGCCGATGCCGAGGATGACGAGATAGGCCAGCAGGCCGCCGCCGACGACGGCGCCGCGCAGCCAGGCCGGGATCTGCGAGCGGCCCACGACGTGATAGGCGATCGCGCCCAGGAACGGCACCAGCAGGATCACCGCGATCCAGCCCAGCGCCGCGCCCTTGCCGAGCGTGTCGCGGCGCGCCAGATCCCACAGGGCCAGTGCGACCCAGGCGGCGTACAGCACGAACGGCAGCAGCGCGCCGTACAGGCCGAACAGCAGGTTGAACGGCCCTGCGGCGAACAGCGGGATACCGAACACGACAGCCTCCTGAGAGCGCGCGGCGGCGGCGGTCGCCGCCTCCTCGGGCAATGCCACCTGGTCGATGTCCAGGTCGTAGTCCTCGAACGGGTGGACGGCGGGCACGACGGGCGCGCCTGCGCCGCCGGGCATCTGCGGCTGCGGCGGCGGCACCGGCATGCTCGCGACCTGCTCGATCGTGAACGACGGCGGTCGCTGCGCAATCTCGCCGATGGTCAGCATGGTGGGCACCAGATCGATACCGAACGGC
>Ga0299913_10000296_pt1 | contig 29467 bp, 24 predicted proteins | sample RVTome_9_FD_201360 | JGI IMG/M metagenome (GOLD analysis project Ga0299913, IMG submission 201360) | Soil microbial communities from uranium-contaminated site in the Upper Colorado River Basin, Wyoming, United States - RVT155D38 (version 2) ... | reverse complement strand
AGGCATTCAGTCAGAGGCGCAAGACGTTGAGGAACGCGCTGAAAGGGACCGTTTCGAACGAAGACCTGGAGAAGGTACAGGTAGATCCCGGCGCGCGAGCCGAGGCGGTGTCCATCCCGGCATGGGCAGCACTTGCGAACCACCTTGCGGAGACCGCCAATCATTCCCCGCCACTCCCGGGGACAAATAAGGATAGAATGCAGCAAGGCCGGAACAGACGCCGTAATCCAGAATGACAGACGACGAATTCGAGATCAGTATCGAAGTCGCGACGGACTACGTCGACGACCAATCCGAACCCGATGTGGGGCGCTACGTATTCGCGTACACCATCACCATATCCAACAAGGGCAACGTCCCCGCAAAACTGCTGAGCCGACACTGGCTGATCACCGATGCGAACGGCAAGGTCCAGGAGGTCCGCGGCGACGGCGTCGTCGGCGAACAGCCGCACCTCAATCCCGGCGAAAAGTTTCGCTACTCGAGCGGCGCCATCCTCGAAACACCCGTCGGCGCCATGCAGGGCAGTTACCGCATGCAGGCCGACAACGGCCTGAGCTTCGACGCTCCCATCCCCCCCTTCACCCTCGCCGTCCCGGGCGTACTCCACTGACGTCCTCGCCCTAGTGGCCTGAAATGGCGGTATACGCAATCGGCGACCTCCAGGGCTGCTACGACCCCTTCCGCCGCCTCCTGGACAAGCTTGCCTTCGACCCGGACACGGATCGTCTGTGGCTCACCGGCGATCTCGTTAACCGCGGCCCCAAGTCGCTGAAGACACTGCGTTTCGTGCGAGACCTCGGAAAGTCGGCCGTTGCCGTCCTCGGCAATCACGACCTGCACCTGCTCGCCGTGGCGAACGGCATCGGCGATCCGGACGAGCGCAAGGGAACCCTCAGGAATCTGCTGCGCGCCGACGACTGCGACGAGCTGATGGAATGGCTGCGCAGGCGTCCGCTTGCTCATTTCAGCAAGTCCATGAACACGCTGATGGTGCACGCGGGCCTGCATCCGAAGTGGACGATCCGAAAGGCGCTGGCCAGGGCGGCGGAAGTCGAAGCGGTGCTGCAGGGAATCGACTACCGGGATTTCCTGCCGAAGCTCTACGGCAACACGCCATCCCGCTGGTCCGGCAGGCTGACGGGCAACAAGCGACAGCGTTTTATCGTCAACTGCCTGACGCGCATCCGCATGATCGACGGCAGCGGCCGCCTGGACTACTCGCACAAGGGCCCGCCGGACCATGCCGGGAAGGGCCTTATCCCGTGGTTTGACGCGCCTGATGCACGTTGGCGCGGCACGCGCATCGTGTTCGGTCACTGGTCGGCGCTGGGGTTGATCGTCAAGCCGGACTTGCTCGGCATCGACACCGGCTGTGTGTGGAACCGGGAACTGACCGCGATACGGCTGGACAAGCGCCGGCAGATCGTGCAGGTCGACTGCTCGGAGTAAGCGGCCCGCCGCCGGCCAACAGAGTAAACTGCTTCGTTCCCGGTTCGGAGTTCCAAAACCTGGTGATGAGGGAAAAGAAAGGCATTTTCGCGAGCACTGCCGCTCCACCGGTGGGGGCTTACCCGCACGCACGGAGGGCTGGTAAGCTGTTGTTTTTGTCGGGTATCGGTCCGCGTCCCGCGGACGGCGGTCCGGTTCCCGGAACGACGCTCGACAACAGCGGACGCGTGCTGGACTACGACATCGAGCGGCAATGTCACGCGGTTTTCAGAAACGTGCGGGCGGTGCTCGACAGTGCCGGCGCCACGCTTGCCGACCTGGTTGACGTTACGGTGTACCTGACGGACATTGAACGCGACTTCTCCACCTTCAACCGCGTTTACGGCGAGTACTTCCCGGAAGAAGGCCCTTGCCGGACGACGGTCGAAGTCAACCGGCTGCCGACGCCGATCGCCATCGAGCTGAAATGTATCGCCCTCGTTGACGCACCGTCGGAGCGACCGACGGATATCGGGTAAGACCATGCAATCGCTGACAGCATTCAATTTTCAGAAATGGATCGATGAGCACCGCCACCTTTTGAAGCCACCGGTCTGCAATCAACAGGTATTCGAGGATGACGACTTCATTGTAATGGTGGTCGGCGGGCCGAACTCGCGGAAGGACTACCATTACGACGAAGGCCCGGAATTCTTTTACCAGCTGGAAGGTGAGATGCTGCTGAAGACCATCCAGGACGGTCGCCGCGTCGACATTCCCATCCGCGAGGGTGACATTCTGCTGTTGCCGCCGAAAGTACCGCACTCACCGCAGCGTTTTGCGAACACAGTCGGCCTGGTCGTCGAGCGCAAGCGCCTGCCGCACGAGCTGGACGGCTTCATGTGGTTCTGCGACAACTGTCACCACAAGCTGTACGAAGAATACGCTTATCTGACCGACATCGTCGGGCAGTTGCCGCCGATTTTCGATCGCTTCTACGGGTCCGAGGACAACCGTACCTGCGCCAACTGCGGTACCGTCATGCCCGCGCCCGGAGAATAGCGGCGTGCTGAGGTGATATTGATGCCTTCAGTTGGCCTGGTCAGGGTTCCAGGCAATCCCGCAGCATGCAGACACTCATGCTGAAGATCGACATTCACACACACGTCCTTCCTCGCGACTGGCCCGACCTGGCCGAGCGCTACGGTTACGGCGGCTTCGTACAGCTGGAACATCACGGTCCGGGCTGCGCGCGGATGCTGATAGACGGGAAGGAGTTCCGGCAGATCGAGGCGAATTCCTGGGACCCCGCCGTGCGCCTCGCTGACTGCGATGCCTGCGACGTGAACGTGCAGGTCCTCTCCACGGTGCCTGTGATGTTCAGTTACTGGGCCAAGGCTGAACATACGGCTGACCTCTCGCGCATCCTGAACGACCATATTGCATCGCTGGTAAACGAGTATCCGGGCCGTTTTGTCGGCCTCGGCACACTGCCGATGCAGGACGCGGACCTGGCGATCCGGGAACTGGAACGCTGCAGCGGCTCCCTGGGGCTTGCCGGCGTGCAGATCGGCTCGCACGTCAACGGCTGGAATCTGGACGACGACCGCATATTTCCCGTGCTCGAAGCAGCCGCGAATCTCGGGGCCGCCGTGTTCGTGCATCCCTGGCAAATGCTGGGCCGGGAGCGCATGGGACTTTACTGGCTGCCATGGCTCGTGGGAATGCCCGCGGAGACGGCGCTTTCGATCTGTTCCCTGATCTTTGGCGGCGTATTCGAGCGCCTGCCGACATTGCGGGTCGCGTTTGCGCACGGCGGCGGAGCGTTTCCCGGCATCATCGGGCGCCTGGAACACGGCTTCAACGTGCGCCCCGACATCGTCGCAACCAACAATGAGCGAAACCCGCGCGAATACCTCGGACGCTTTTTCGTCGACTCTCTGGTGCATGAACCGGCGATGCTCCGCTACATGATCGACCTGATGGGCGCGGACAGCATCGCGCTCGGCAGCGACTACCCGTTTCCGCTGGGCGAACACCACCCGGGAAAGATGATCGAGACGATGCACCTCGACGACAAGACGCGGGATACTCTTCTCGCCGGCACCGCACTGAGCTGGCTGAACCTGAAGCGGGAAAAGTTTGCATGACGGTGGCGGCCGACACTCATCGGGATATGGCGCTGTCTCTGGACGCCGCGGACGAACTCGGCTCCTTCCGAAACCGGTTCAACTTCCCGCAATCGCGGCACGGGTTGTCTCCCGTCTATCTCTGCGGTCATTCACTCGGCCTGCAGCCGAAGGAAGCTGTGCGATACGTGCAGGAAGAACTCGAAGACTGGGCACGCCTCGGAGTCGAAGGACACTTTCAGGCCCGCCGTCCGTGGCTGCCGTATCACCGGTTCGCGACCGCCGGGTTTTGCGAGCTCACCGGAGCGGAAACCGACGAAGTGGTGGCCATGAACTCGCTGACCGTCAATCTGCACCTCCTGATGACGTCGTTCTATCGGCCCGATCCGTCCCGGTACAAAATCCTCATCGAGTCGACGGCATTTCCCTCCGATCGCTTTGCCGCCGCGTCCCAGATACGCCTGCGAGGTTTCGATCCCACCGAGGCGTTGCTCGAGTGGACCCCGCGCGCTTCCGACCGGGCGCTGTACCTCGACGATCTGCAGCGGATACTCGACGATTGCGGCGAACAGATCGCGCTGCTGCTTCTGCCCGGCGTGCAGTACTACAACGGCCAGCTTCTGGACATGCAGGATCTCTGCGCGCGCGCGAGGTCCAAGGGATGTCGCGTCGGACTGGACCTCGCGCACGCGATAGGCAACGTTCCGCTCGCGTTGCACGAGTGGGCGCCGGACTTCGCGGCATGGTGCAGCTACAAGTACCTGAACGGCGGTCCCGGCGCGGTGGCCGGCGCATTCGTGCACGCGCGCCACCTGCATGGAAATGCGTCGACGCAGCTCCTGGGCTGGTGGGGCCACGCCGAGGAAACACGCTTCCGCATGGCGGCGAGCTTCGATCCCGCAAGAGGTGCGGAACTCTGGCAATTGAGCAACCCGCCCATACTCTCGCTCGCCCCGGTTCTCGCGTCCCTGAACGTCTTCCAGGAAGCCGGCATCGATCGCCTGCGGGAGAAATCGCTGCGCCTCACGGCGTATCTGGCGCAATTGCTCGAGCAGCGCTTGCGGGACAGAGTTACGACGATCACGCCGATGGATGCGCGCGGTTCCCAGCTGTCGCTTTGCGTAACCGACGCGAGCCTGGAACCGCGCGAGGTGTTCCGCAGGCTCGAACAGCAGGATGTATTTGCCGACTGGCGCGAGCCGAATGTCATTCGCGTCGCAACAGCACCGCTTTATAACTCTTTCGCCGACGTCTGGGATTTCGTCGAGCGCCTCGAGGCCGCTGTCGAAGGCCTCCGGCCTGCCGCCCGACGATGACAGAGCAGCAGGTGACCATCGTCGGAGCGGGCCTCTGCGGCAGCCTGCTTGCAATCATGCTGCGGCGCCGTGGTTTGAAGGTGACGGTGCTCGAGCGCCGGGCCGACCCGCGCAAAGGCACGGGGGCCGCCGGTCGTTCGATAAATCTTGCCTTGTCCGCACGGGGCATCGCGGCGTTGCGCCATGCCGGCATCTTTGCGAAGGTGGAGCCGCTCCTGATGCCCATGCGTGGACGCATCATCCACGACGAAAACGGCTCTACCGAACTTCAACCGTACGGACAGCGCGCCGACGAACAGATCTACTCGGTATCGCGCGCGGAGCTCAATCGTATTCTCATCGAGACAGCCGACCGCGAATACGACACGGCCCTCGAGTTCGAGCAGGAGGCGAGCGCGTTCGACGCAGCAAACCGCGAGCTCGCGGTAACCGATCTGGCTCGTGGCCGCGACTATGTTTTGAAGGGCCAGGCGGTCATCGCGGCCGACGGCGCCGGATCGGCGATTCGGCGCGCGCTCGGGCCCTCCGCTGGCGCCACGGAAGACCTGTTACCTCACGGCTACAAGGAACTCGCAATTCCCCCGGGACCGGACGGCCGGCATCGGATCGACGCGAGAGGGCTGCACATCTGGCCGCGAGGCGGGTTCATGCTGATCGCGCTGCCAAATCCCGGTGGCGATTTCACGCTGACGCTCTTCATGCCGAACGAGGGCAGACACAGCTTTGCCTCGGTCGGCGGGCCGGAAGGCGTCCGGACATTCTTCCTCCGCTGGTTCGGGGACGTCGTGCCGCTGATCCCGGACCTTGCAGAGGCCTTTCTTGCGAATCCCGTCGGCATACTGGGTACCGTGCGATGCCGGCGCTGGCACGACGCCGGCGACATGCTCCTGATCGGGGATGCAGCCCATGCCATCGTGCCCTTTCACGGCCAGGGAATGAACCTCGCCTTCGAGGACTGCCTGCTGCTCGACCGCATTCTCGATGCCGGCGACGGCTGGGAACAGGCGTTTGCGGCTTTCGAGGCGGAACAGCAACCGAACGCCAATGCCATTGCAGACATGGCGCTCGAAAACTATGTCGAAATGCGGGATACCGTGCGGGACCCGAAATACAAGCTTAGAAAGGCACTTTCCTTCGAACTGGAGCGCCGCCTGCCGGATCGATTCATACCGCGATACTCAATGGTGATGTTCCACGACGAAATCCCCTACGCCCTCGCGCAGCAACGCGGCGCCGTGCAACACGAGCTGCTGGACGAACTGGTACGAAACGCCGCCAACCTGGACGACATCGACCTGCACGCGGCCGAGACGATGGTGCGCGAAAGGTTACCGAGCCTGCGCCAGCCATGATTAGCAGGCTGTAGGAGCCCGTTCCAGGGTTTCGAACGTGTATGCGAGAGGCTGGTCCGACGTTGCCGGGTGCGGTTCGCGCCATGTGGACCGCCATTCGCGGGCGTTCAGCTCGGGAAAGAACGCATCCCCGTCGACCTGCGCGTGCACGCGGGTCATGTGGATTCTGTCGGCGCACGGCAGGAAGTCCCTGTAGATGCTCTCGCCTCCGATGATCATGACCTCTTCCGCCCCGTCGTCCGCCGCAAGCGTCAACGCCTCGTCGGGGGAACCGGCCACATCGCAGCCGGCGATCGTCCGCTCCCTGTTGCTGCTCACCACGATATTGCGACGGCCCGGAAGCGGACGGCCAATGGAATCGTAGGTCTTCCGACCCATCACGATGGGCTTGCCCATCGTCAACGCTCTGAAACGCTTCAGATCGTCCGGCAGGCGCCAGGGCAGCCGGCCGCGATGACCAATGACGTTATTGGTCGACGCCGCGACGATCAGCGTTACCGTCGTCACGACACTTCAGACGGCGACGGCAGCGCGCAAATGCGGATGGGCTTCGTAGCCGACGATCTCGAAGTCGTCGAAGCGGTATTCGAACAGGCTGTCGGGGCGGCGCGAGATCACCAGCCGCGGGAGGGGGAACGGCTCGCGCCGCAGTTGCACGTCAGCCTGTTCCAGGTGATTGCGGTACAGGTGACAGTCACCCCCCGTCCATATGAACTCGCCGACCCGCAGTCCGGTCTGCTGCGCGATCATGTGCGTGAGCAGCGCGTAGGAGGCGATGTTGAACGGCACGCCGAGAAAGACGTCGGCGCTGCGCTGGTAAAGCTGACAGGAGAGCCTGCCCTGGGCGACGTAAAACTGAAACAGGCAATGGCAAGGCGGCAGCGCCATCCTGTCCAGCTCACCGACATTCCACGCGCTGACGATCATGCGGCGCGAATCCGGATTCTCGCGAAGGCGTCGCAGAACATCGCTGATCTGGTCGATTGTCCCGCCGTCGGGTGTCGGCCAGCTTCGCCACTGCACCCCGTACACGGGCCCCAGATCCCCGGTATCGTCCGCCCAGGCGTCCCAGATCGACACTCCGTGATCCTTGAGGAACCCGATGTTCGAATCGCCGTTGAGAAACCACAGCAGTTCATAAATGATCGAGCGCAAGTGCAGCTTCTTCGTCGTGACGAGGGGGAAGCCGTCCTCGAGGTTGAAACGCATCTGGTATCCGAACACGCTCAGAGTGCCCGTCCCGGTGCGGTCCTCCTTGTCCACGCCGCTTTTGCGCACGTGCTGCATCAACGACAGATACTGGTGCATGTCAGGCGGATACCTCAGGGTCGGCTGACATCTGCCCGACCGCCGCGATAAGCGAGCAACAGCATCACGGCGCCGGCGATGATCATCGGTGTACTCAGGATTTGCCCCATCGTCACCCAGCCGAAGGCGAGGTATCCGAGGTCCGCATCCGGGAGCCTGAAAAACTCGACGAAGAAACGGAATACGCCGTACCAGAGGAGAAACATGCCGGTGGCGGCCATGTACGGCCGGGGGCGGGACGTAAATACCCAAAGGATGACGAACAGAACTACGCCTTCGAGCAATGCCTCGTATAGTTGCGACGGATGTCGGCCGACACCATTGACGTTGAATGCCCACGGCACTTCGGTGGTCTTGCCCCACAACTCGCTGTTGATGAAATTACCGATACGACCGAACCCTAAGCCGAGCGGCACCAGCGGGGCACCGAAATCGGTCAACTCGAAAACGCGTTTGCCCACCTTGCGGCCGTACAGCCAGAGCGCTGCCGCGACGCCGAGCATGCCGCCGTGAAACGACATGCCTCCCTCCGTGATCTTGAAGATGTACAGGGGATCCTGCGTCAGCTGATCCCAGCCGTAGACGAACACGTAACCGAGGCGTCCGCCGACAATGACCCCGAGCATGGCATAGAAAATCAGGTCATCGACCTGCGTCGCCCCGATCGGAGCATCGGGCCTCGCCGACCGCTTGCGCGCGAGCCACCACGCAAGCACGAAGCCGGCCACGTACATCAGTCCGTACCAGCGAACCTTGATGAAGCCGATCGAGAATACGACCGGGTCGATGTCAGGATAAGGCAGCATGCCGGCGCGGTAACCTCGGAGCGATCATGGGCCGCTAGTGTCCTGTCCCCCGCCCGAGTTTGCAAGGCAAGCAACCACCCGCGGCCCCAATCGAGGACAAGGGGCCGACGTACAAGGTCGATACGTTATAGTGAACGTTCACTTCTCCCATTGGAAACCCATGAAGGAAAAGACCGCATACAAAAACCGGCTGGCGAAAGAAACCAGTCCCTACCTGCTGCAACACGCGCACAACCCGGTCGACTGGCATCCCTGGGGCAAGGAGGCGCTGTCTCTCGCCCGGGAAAGCGGCAAGCCGATACTTCTGTCGATCGGCTACTCCGCGTGCCACTGGTGCCACGTAATGGCGCACGAGTCCTTCGAGGACGAGCGGACGGCCGCGCTGATGAACAGACTCTTCGTCAACGTCAAGGTGGACCGCGAAGAACGCCCCGATCTGGACAAGATCTACCAGACGGCTCACCAGGTGCTGACGCAGCGACCGGGCGGCTGGCCGCTGACGATGTTCATCGATCCGGAAGAACAACGCCCGTTCTTTGGCGGCACCTACTTCCCGAATGAGGCGCGCTACGGCATGCCGTCATTCTCCGACCTGATTACGCGTGTGGCGAGCTACTACGCCGAGCATCGAGACGAAGTGCGCAGTCAGGGCCGGCAGCTCGAGGACATATTCGGTCAGCTCTCGCAGGTAACGCCGCCCGGCGACGCCCAACTGTCGCGGGCGCCGCTCGACGCGGCGCGTGAGCAGATGGCGCGATCGTTCGACCGGGAGTTCGGCGGCTTTGGCGGAGCGCCGAAATTTCCCCACGCGTCCGGTCTCGAAAGGCTCTTGAGACACTGGCGGGCCGGAGCTCACGGACAGGACCCCGATGTAGAAGCGCTGTACATGGTGTCGCTGACCCTTACGCGGATGGCCGAGGGGGGAATCTACGACCACCTGGGCGGAGGCTTTTGCCGTTATTCCGTAGACGGCCAATGGCAAATTCCACATTTCGAGAAAATGCTTTACGACAACGGTCCCCTGCTCGCTCTTTACGCGCAGGCGTACGTCGCAACCGGCGAGCCCGCATTTGCAAACGTGGCGAGTGAAACCGCCGACTGGCTGCTGTCGGATATGCGCGCCCCGGACGGAGGCTTTTACGCCAGCCGCGACGCCGACTCCGAAGGTGAAGAAGGCCGGTACTACGCATGGAGCGACGACGAAATACGGGCGCTGTTACCTCCGGACCAGTACGAAGCGTTCGCCCGGCGCTTTGGCCTGAACCGCGAACCGAACTTCGAGGGAAAGTGGCACCTGACGGTACGCGAACCTTTGAACGCCATTGCCGCATCGCTGAGTCGGCCTGAAGATGAGCTCGCAGACGCTCTGAGACGCGCGCGGCACACGCTGCTCGAATCGCGGAGTCATCGCATTGCACCCGATCGCGATGAAAAACAGCTTGCGTCGTGGAACGCGCTGACGATTCGCGGGCTCGCTATCGCCGGCCGCGCGCTGCAACGCAGGGATCTGGTCCAGGCCGCCGCGCGCGCCGCGGATTTTCTGCGTGACGAAATGTTTCAGGAAGGTCGCCTGCTGGCCAGCTACAAGGACGGCTCGGCACGGTTCGCGGCATACCTCGACGATCACGCATTCCTGCTGGACGCGTTGCTCGAGCTGTTGCAGGCGGACTGGCAGCCCAGGCACCTGAAACTGGCGCGGCAGCTCGCAGACATTCTGCTCGAGCATTTCTACGATGCCGACGCCGGGGGATTCTGGTTTACCGCAGACGATCATGAAAAGCTGATGCACCGCCCGAAGGCGCTGGCGGACGAATCGACACCCTCCGGCAACGGAATTGCCGCGTTCGCGCTGCAGCGACTCGGATTTCTCCTGGGAGAATCCCGGTACCTTCAGGCGGCGGAACGAACCCTTTCCTGTGCGTCGCAGATGATGTCGCAACATCCGCAGGCGCACGTAACGCTGCTGACGGCCCTCGAGGAATACCTGGAGAATCCGGAGACAGTGATTGTTCGAGGAGAGGCGCCCGACATCGACGAATGGCGGGACGCCGCACAGAAAATCTACGCACCGAGGCGACTGGTGTTCGCAATCCCCGCGGACTGCGCAGACTTGCCGGGCGCGCTCGCGGATCGCGCGGCACGTTCCGGCGCGACGATTGCCTATCGGTGCCTCGGCAGTCGCTGTTCGCTGCCGTTTGAAAGCCTGGATGCTCTCGCCACCGCGCTCAGCGAAGCGAGCGACTGACGAGCGTCGAGACGCAACGGTTGCGGCAGCGACCGTTAGCAGGCCGTGGGAGCGTTCTATTTTCGGCTCGGCAGCAAGTCCGACAGGTGGGATCGCCCGCAGGGCGGGCTCCTACAGCCCTCTATTCCGGCCGGCTGCCAACGTGTATGGACCGCGGGCTGTAGGAGCCCGCACTGCGGGCGATCACCCGCTTTCAGTTAAAGCCTGCTATTCCAGCCGGCTGCCACCGTCCCTTCAGTAAGCGGTCAGGGACGTTCCGGTTTCCGGAATGACTTCGTTGCCGTTCGCGCCTTCGAATACCAGCGGCACCGACTCGACCCGCATCCCGACATTCCGTATGACGGCGAAGTGCAGGTGCGGGCCGCTCGAGAACCCGGTGTTGCCTGAATCCGCAATGTACTCGCCGCGGGTGACGACATCGCCGGGTTTCACGCGAATCGAATTCCAGTTGAGGTGGGCATACTCGCCGTAGGTTCCGTCGCCGTGCAGGATGCGCACGAGGTTTGCTGCAGCGGCATCGCGTTCGGCGTCCAGTCCTCCACGAAAATTCGTTCCGGTCACTTCGAAGACAGTGCCGTCGCGAGCGGCGTAGACGCCGGTACCGACGGGCATGACGATATCCACCGCGTGTCGGCTGTCCGCGCCGCTGTGCGTCACCGTATGCGGAAATGCCTGCGACACGGGAAAGGTTCTTGCAACCGCGAACGGCACGCGATACGGGCGCTCCGGCGCATGTTCGGTGGCAGGGTCTCCGGCCAGCCACGTGTAACGGTAGACAATTCTCGGCGTAGCGCTGCTACCGGTGGCGCCCAGGCTCATCAACTCCGTCTCGCTTTTCGCCGCCAGCACCCAGCGAAGAGACTGCAGCGGATCCGGCCGTTCCGCGTTCTGCAGTTCCTCGATACCCAGGATCAACTCCACCGGAGCGTGGTAGTCGTTCGTCGCCGCGAGTTGCAGGCGCCCGTCCGCGAACCGGTGTGCAACGGTAACCCGCGGACTGGCAGAGCCTCCGGGAAGATCGCGAACTTCCACCGCCTCGTCGTCCGCGGGCGCGCGATCGCTGTAAACCCAATCCCCGTCCGGTCCGCGATATTTGTAGAGGGACTGTGCGGACACCGGTAACGCCAGACACAGGAGCGAAACCAGGATGAGACGCCCGGCGCGCCCGTCGGTCACGAAGGCATCAGCCGATTTCCGCACGTCGCCAGCCGTCGGCCGTGCGCCGGATCTCGTAGGCTGGCCAGTACCGGTTGTCCAGCTTCAACGTAATGACTTCGACCGCTCCGTTCCAGGTCACGGTCTTCAGTCGCACCGGAGCGCGATCCTCCTGACCCGCCACGGCTTCAATGAACGACTGCAGGTCGGGCGTATCGGTGTCGTTGACCGCGACTATTCTGCGGCCGGCCCACAAACCATATCGCGTCGCCGGCGACCCGTAACTGAAATAGGCAATGTAGACACCGGCCGGCTCGATGCCTCGCTGTGCCGCGAGCGCGCGATGCGGATCCTGCAGCAGGGTGCCCGCCCAGGACACCGCGCGATCGATGTCGCTGCCGTTCAGTGGCACCGTTTCGATCTCGATCTCCTTCGCCTCTCCGTCACGCCATATCGTTGCCGTGACCTTCGGTTTTTGCACCGCCTTTTCCAGCTCGCGGAATGTTGTGACGACCCTGCCGTCGATGGCGAGCAGCATGTCACCGTTTCGCAAAAACCTGGCGGCAGGCGATCCTGCAACGATGCGGTTGACGCTGAGCGCGCGCCGGCCGCGCGGATCGTGGTCTTCCAACCGCTCGAGCCAGGACTGGCCGAGACCCAGCTTGCGCGCCGCGAACAGGGGCGCATAGCCGAACTCGGCTTCCAGCGAGTAGATCGGCTGTTCCGACCGGGCGGCTTCTACCAGCTCCCGGACGAGATCGCTGCCGATGCCGCGATTGAACTGCCCCACGTCGCCGCCGGGTTCGTAGGCAAAGCTGGACCAGGTCGCCGCTACGTGGCCACGGTCGTCAACGAGCACCCCGTCGATTTCCGTAGGCGCGTTGACCAGAGAAATCACTTCGAGGTTGGAGTCGCGGAAGCGCAGAGTTCGCGACAACGGCAGGACCAGCGGATCCCGGGACGCCACCGTGCTTTCCTGATGCACGAGCTGGTGATCGCTCTTGAGCCCGACAACCCACACTTTCTCGCCCGTCTGCAGCGGCTCGCGCGCAAACTTCGCGGTTCTGACAGGCGTATCGCCTATCTGTCCGGGATCGTAGGAGACGATCGCGAGATTATGCAGCGGATGGACGTACTCGACCTTGCCCTTGATCTGCAGGGAACCGGCGAAAGTTATGCTGACGTCTCCCATCGACACGGGCACGGTGTTCCTGTCGACCAGCACGAAGCCCCGTTCCTTGTCGACGATCAAACCGGTGCCGTAGTAATGGCGCTCCGCGACGCCGGAGATTGCATACGGCAGGTCGAAGTTGACCATCACCAGCGAAGGAGCGATGGCGTCGATGCGCTTTATGCCGAATTGCGGGAATTCCGTCGTGCCTGTCTCCAGGTCGGCGCGCGCCGGACCGTCGACCATCTCGCGGCAGGGCCAGGCGCCTGTCGCGTCGTCGCGGAAACAATACCTGGCCGGAAACCACGTGCGGTCCATCTGTACGGCGCGAACGATGCTGTTCTCCGGATCTTCCATTGTGTTGTAGCGGATCGTTGCGCGATCGCCGTCGGCAAGCTTCGCGAGCTCCTGCTCGAGATCCTGAATGTGCCGGACCGGCGCTCCGCCGACTTCCGTAATGACGGCGCCGCGGGGAATGGCGGAACGGGACAGCATATAACCCGAGTTCGCCACATACACGCCGCTGACAGGGCGGTTGTAATGTCGCGCTTGCTGGTAGGAGAGGTTGTTGACCACGGCATCGCCGAACTCGAGGTATTCGTGGGGCGAAATCTCGTGAAGGTCCGATACGGGAAGCTCCGACGTTACGCGCTCCCCGCCGCGTTCGACTTCGACCGTGACTGTGTCGCCGATCTTTTCGTCCAGAATTTCCGCCAGTGGCACGAATGCCGTAATCAGCCGTCCGTCGACCCGCAGCAGGATGTCGCCGGCCTGAAGCCTGTCCTCGGCCGGAGATGTCGGTACCACTTCCTGGACCGTCAACATGCCGGTCTCCCGCGGGCTGGCCTTGCGAGCTTCGGCCTCCGAGTGCTGTTGCAGACCGAGACGTCGCAGTTCGTCGTAAGGCTTTTGCACAAATACTGTCTGCAAAGTGCCGCGCGACACCGGCTTGCCCTGCTGCAACAGCGTCAGCGCGCGTTCAACGCGGTCGAGCGGCAGAAAAAAGCTGCTGGCCGCGGAATTGTTTGCCCCGGCGTTCAACGCAACGACCTCGCCCGAGATATTGATGACCGGCGATCCCGACGAGCCCCCCGAGGTACCCGAGGCGGCCTGGAGGTAGAACGTGTTGAAGTCGTTGTATTTGCCGCGCCCGTACTCGGGCGCCCGGCGATCGAGACGAGCGATCGTGCCGGCGAGGATCGACAACTGCTCGCCGGCATCGTTGCCGACGACGCGGATCTCGCGGCCAATGCCGGCGCCTTTGGGCGCGAGGGGCAATTCCGCAGGTTCGATGTACTGAAGTTCTTCCGGATCGTAGCTGAAAAAGCCGAAATCGTGCACCGGATCCCGGTAGATCGGTTTCAGGCTCACTTCTTCATTGTTGAGAAAAATGGCTTCGGCAACGACCGGACCGGGCGTGACGACGTGGCGATTGGTCAGGATGATGCCGCGCTTTGCATCCACCACGAAACCCGTGGCCTGGCTGGACGAATTCCACTCCGTATCGAAGGCACGTGTGCTGTCGACACGAATCGATACGACGCCGGTCGCGATCCGCTCGAGGGTACCGGACCACGCCGGCTCTTCTTCGTGTACCACCGGCATCTCGAGCGGCATCGGCTGCGGCTCGGACGCCGGAGGTGCTTCGGATGGAACGCGAGGCAACTGCCCACGCGCATCCGGCTCCCCTGCCTGTCCCCCGGGATTCGGCGGCTGCACCACCGGTTCCTGTGCGGACGCCGAATCCTGGGCCTGCACCGTAGCGGCGCCTAAAAGAGCAAGGAAGAGAAGTCGGCTCAACATATGTCGCATGTGTTCCCTGATTGGGAGTGTCAATGTACGCCCCTTGGATTTAGACGTGATACGTCGTTCACTTGACTGGCAGAAAGCGCCGCGGTTCCCTGAAACACGCAGCACCGGTTTCCGGTCGCCCGGCCGAACGGGCTACAAGTCTATAACTTTCAGAGTCCTGTGCCCGCGTACAGGTTCACACCCCGCCAAGCGAATTCATCGCAGCGATGACCGCCGCCCCCGGCCGAGGCCGAATAGCACCACCATCAGGACACTAGCCCGGACTATTCATGAACGTTGGCACTTGTGGCGCACGGCGCCTTGCCAGGAAGGGAGGACTTTTCAGGGCTGCCTAAGAACCCATCCCTGGGGGCTTCGCGCAAACATCCCCTCTTTGGGACGATTCGCGGCGATCCTGAAAAGCCCCTGGCAAGGCAAGACACCTCGATACGTCGTCGGTTCATGAATAATCCGGGCTAGGAACGTTTCCACGCAAGGTCCAGGTTCCGTGCCGCCTTGACATCGTCGAGTCGTCGCACGGGCAGGGTGTAAGGCGCTCCTTTCAGGCGCTGGATGTCGGTTTCGGCCTCGTGGAGGATCGCAATCATGGCATCGGCGAATCGATCCATCATTTCGCGAGTCTCGGTTTCCGTCGGCTCGATCAAGAGGCACTCCGGCACGAGCAACGGGAAGTAGGTCGTCGGCGCATGAAAGCCGTGATCGAGCAGCGCCTTGGCGACGTCCATTGCCGTAACGTTGAGAGTCCTGGACTGGCGCTTCAGGGTGACGATGAATTCGTGACTCGCGCGCCTGCCCGGAAAGCCAAGTTCAAAGCCCGCCTGTTCCAGTCGCGCCATCAGGTAGTTCGCGTTGAGCGTGGCGAACTCTGCAATGCGGCGCATGCCGTCGCGTCCCAGCATGCGCATGTACACGTAGGCGCGCAGCAGCACGCCCGCATTCCCCATGAACCCCGACAGGCGGCCGATGCTTTGCGGCATATGTTCCTCGGTCAGCCAGAAGTACTCGGGCTCGCCCTCCCGCTTGCCGACGATCGGGATCGGCAGGAACGGCATGAGCCGCGCACCGACGCCGACGGCGCCGGAACCGGGCCCCCCGCCGCCGTGCGGCGTCGAAAACGTCTTGTGCAGGTTCATGTGAATGACGTCGAATTCCATGTCTCCCGGGCGCACCTTGCCCAGGATGGCGTTGAGGTTCGCGCCGTCGTAGTACAGGAGCCCGCCCGCTCCGTGGACGATCGCGGCGACCTCCGTGATGTTGCGTTCGAATACGCCGAGCGTCGACGGGTTGGTCAGCATGATGCCCGCCGTGTTGGCTCCGACGGCTCGTCGTAGTGCGTCGAGATCGATATCGCCGTCGCGGCCGGTCGGAAGCTCGCGAACCACGCAGCCGCACATGGTCGCGGTGGCGGGATTGGTGCCGTGTGCGGCGTCGGGAACGATGACTTCCAGTCGATGCGGCTCACCGCGCGCCACATGGTAAGCGCGGATCATCGCCACACCGGTCAGCTCGCCCTGCGCACCCGCCATCGGCGTCAGCGAGACAGCCTTCATGCCGGTGACGGCCTTCAGCATTTCCTGCAACTCATGCATGCACGCAAGAAAACCCTGACCGTAACGCTCAGGCCCCAGGGGATGCCTGTTCACGAAACCCGGCAACATCGCGAGCGTGTTGCAGGCCCTCGGGTTGTATTTCATGGTGCAGGAACCGAGAGGATAGAAGTGCGTGTCGATCGAAAAGTTCTGCTGCGAAAGGCGCGTGAAGTGCCTTACGACCTGAAGCTCGGAAGCTTCCGGCAGCATCGGAGGCTCGTCCCGCAGAAACTCCGCAGGGATGTCGCATTCGGCTCGATCGGCGGGCGCCTGCGCATAGGCACGCCGTCCATGCCGCGACTTCTCGAATATCAGTGGTTCATGCATGTTCTTCTCTCGACTCCGTCGTTCGCACTCAACTCATGATGTCGCGCAGAGCGTCGCGGTAGGCCTCCAGATCGGCCTTTGTCTTGGTTTCCGTAGCGCAGACCAGCAGCGCGTCGCCGAGCTCCGGATGCGTACCCGACAGGTCGATGCCACCCAGGATGCCCCGTTCGGCCAGTGCTTCAAGCACGGGGCCAGTGGGTCGATCCAGTCGCAACGCGCACTCGTGAAAATGCGGACCCTCGAAAAGACGATCGATGCCCTCGATCGAGCAAAGCAGTTCGACGAGTTCAGCGGTTCGCCGGCAGGAGGTCAGCGCAACACGCGCAAGGCCCTCCTGGCCCAGAAGGGACAGGTAGATCGTCGCGGCGGTCACCATGAGCCCCTGGTTGGTGCAGATGTTCGAAGTCGCCTTGGAGCGGCGAATGTGCTGCTCGCGGGCCTGCAACGTGAGTGTGAAACCGGGATTGCCGTCGAGATCGGTGGTCCGTCCGACGATGCGTCCGGGCATCTGTCGCAGTAGCGCGTTCCTGCAGGCCATGAAGCCGAAGTACGGACCGCCGGAGGACAACGGCACGCCGAGCGGCTGGCCCTCGCCGCAAGCTATGTCCGCACCCTGCTTTCCCCACCGCCCCGGCGCGGCGAGAATCGCAAGCGACGTGGGATTTACGACCGCGATGACCAGCGCACCCTGACTGTGGGCGAGATCCGTGAGCTCGTGGACGCTCTCCAGCGTGCCGAAGAATCCCGGCTGCTGGATTACGACCGCCACCGGAGGATCCTCTGCGTCGCTGAGCGCGCCGGGATCGCTGGCGCCCGTCGTGCTGTCGAGCCCCATCCGCTCGAAAGTCAGGCCCTGGCTGCCTGCGATCGCGGCCGCGACCTTCCGGTAGGTGTCGTTGACGCCGGCGGCAAGCAGGACCCGCCGGGACTTCGTGCCGCGGTTTGCCCGCACCGCCATCAATGCGGCCTCCGCAAGCGCGGACGCACCGTCGTAGAGAGACGCGTTGCTCGCATCGAGTCCGGTCAGTGACGCGATCATGGACTGGTATTCGTAGATCGTCTGCAGAGTCCCCTGGCTCGCCTCCGCCTGGTACGGCGTGTAGGCGCTGTAGAACTCGCCGCGCGTCGCGATGTCCCAGACGACGGCGGGAATGTGGTGTTCGTACGCCCCGGCCCCGATAAAGCACGAAAGGCCGCTGTCCTTCGCCGCCCTAGCGCGCATCAGGCGCGATATCTCCATTTCGCTCAGGGCATCGGGAATGCCGTCGAGATCCCTGATGAGCAGCTCTTTCGGGATCTCGTCGAACAGGCTCTCTACGTCCGGCACGCCGATGGCGGCCAGCATGTCCCCGATGTCTTCCTCAGTGTGTGGTATGAACGGCATTGTTTTCGCCTGTAGCAGACTGTTCAGGATTCGAGTTCGTCGAGCAATTCCTGGTAGGCATCCGGATCCATCGTATCGCCCAGGTCGTCGTCCGACGGCTGCATGCGAACGATCCAGCCTTCACCGTAAGGATCGGCATTGATCTTCTCGGGATCGTCCGCCAGGGCGGCGTTCACCTCGAGCACGGTGCCCGATATGGGGGCGTACACGTCCGACGCCGCCTTCACTGACTCGACAACGGCCATTTCTCCGCCCGCCTCCAGCTCCTGGCCGGCTTCCGGCAACTCGACGAACACGAGATCGCCCAGTGCCGACTGGGCGTGGTCGGTGATTCCAATCGTTACGCTGCCGTCTTCTTCCTTGCGCAGCCACTCATGTTCACTGGTGAATCGAAGGTCGCCTGGCAACTCGCTCATTGCATTACTCCCATGAAAGGATTCGGTTTGAAACAGCTAAAAATGAATCGACGTCGATTTGATCGGATATTTCATCCATCTGCCCGAAGGTCGACGCATATCTCGCCCTTGCGCACGAACGGCGGTTTCACGATTCGCACGTCGAGCAACTTGCCGCGCACGTCGACGCTCGCACGGTCATAGTCGCCATGCGGCAGGCGTGCCAGGGCAATCGAACGCTTGAGCGTCGGTGAAAACCCGCCGCTGGTGATTTCACCGTCGTGACGACCTTCGACGACGACACGCTGGTGGTTGCGAAGCACGCCCCGCCCTTCCAGCAAGAGGCCAGAGAAACGCTGCCGATCCGGTTTCGCTTGCATTTCCGTCAGAGCGTCCCGGCCGATGAAATCGCGGCCAGGGGGATCGAGCGCCACGGTCCAGCCGAGTCCGGACTCGAGCGGCGAAGTGGTCTCGTCCATGTCCGCGCCGTAGAGACTCATGCCGGCTTCCAGACGCAGCGTATCGCGGGCACCGAGACCGCAGGCCGCCGCGCCCGCGTCGAGCACTCCCTGCCAGAACGTCTCCGCGGAGTCCGTCGGCAACATAATCTCGAATCCGTCTTCGCCCGTATATCCGGTACGGGCAATGAACAGTTCTCCCGCCTGAAATGCGCTGAACGGCTTCAGTGCCAGTGCGCCGTCGCGCCATCCGATTTCCAGAACCCCTGCCGCAAGGCGACGTGCTTCGGGGCCTTGCACGGCGATCATCGCGAGGTCGGAGCGTTCCGCTACGGTGACGGCGAAGGGTTCCGCGCTTTCCCGTATCCAGGCAAGATCCTTGTCCCGGGTGGCGGCGTTGACCACGAGCCGGTACGTCGACGGCCCCATGTAATAGACAATCAGGTCGTCGACGATCCCGCCGGCCGGATTCAGCATGCAGGTGTAAAGCGCCTTGCCCGGTTCGCGCAGCCTGGCGACGTCGTTGGCCAGCAGGAACCGCAGGAAGTCGAACGAGCGGTCGCTGTTGACGTCGACAATCGTCATGTGTGAAACGTCGAAAACTCCGGCGTGCCTGCGAACCGAGTGATGCTCCTCGAGCTGGGAGCCGTAGTGAAGCGGCATGTCCCAACCGCCGAAATCGACGATTCGAGCGCCTGCTTGAACGTGCTTCGCGTAGAGCGGGGTCTTCAGTCCCATCATTGCTTCCCTGGCACGCCGCCATCGATTTCAATGGGTCGATTCACCGACGTGATCCGGACGGCGAGTCGAACGGGTTCCGAAGTCCTCGGTGGCTTCGGACGAAAAAAAGGGCGGTTCGCAGCACTTGCCCTGCAAACCGCCCCTCTGTCCAAAATACCTGAGAGATCTAGCGCCTCGCGAGCGATGACGCTCGCTCGAGCCGCATCCCCTTCGGTGGGCCGCATGTCCGGCCTCTCTCCAGAGCTGATCAGCGTACGTGGTCCCTGTGCCTGAGCGTTTCCGAGCGAGTTGCGCCTTCGGCGCCCCGTGCACGACGAAAAATGCCGGGGTCTCTTCCACGTACCCTGTCGATCAGTGGCCGCAATGATAGCCAAGTCACCAGGCGGTTGCCAGCCGCCGGCCAGGCAGCAACAATGCAAAATCCGAATCTTGCAAGGAGCTCCGACGATGCCGATAGTGCGCATGGTCCGAATTGTTACCGTCGCCCTGTCGCTTGCCGGCAGCATGGCTTACGCGGATGCGGCACGAGACTTCGAAATGCTGCTCGATGAGGCCTGGGAGTGGCAGCTGCGGGAAAATCCCGTCTTCGCCTCGAGGCTCGGCGACCGCCGCTACAACGACAAGTGGGCGGACATGACCATCGAAGCCGTCGAGAGGCGACACGAGGAGCAGCGCCGGTTTCTCGACAGGCTGCTCGCCATCGATCCCTCGGCGCTCGAGGAAACCGATCGACTGAACTACGACCTGTTTCGCCGCGACCTGCAGAATGACATCGACGGCAACCGGTTTCGAACCTACCTGATGCCCGTGAGTCATCGCGGGGGCGTACAGACCCTCGATTCGACGGCCGAAAACCTCCGTCTGCAATCCGTCGAAGATTTCGAAGACTGGCTGAAGCGCATGCAGGCGGTGGACGAGGTCATCCGGCAGACCACGGATCTGCAGGAACGCGGCAGGCGCGGCGGATACATGCCGCCCCGGATTCTCATGGAAAGAGTGCCGCCGCAGATCCGGACGCAGCTGGTCGAGAATGCCGAAGAGAGCCCCTTCTACGCGGCGTTCGCCAGTATGCCCGACTCCATTCCGCCGGACGAACGGGAGCGCCTGCAGAAGGCCGCCGCCCGAATCATCGATGCGGAAATCGTGCCTGCCTACCGCGACTACAGCCGTTATTTCGAGCGGACCTACCTGCCGGCGAGCCGCGACAGCATAGGAGCATCCGAACTCCCGTACGGCGACGAGCTCTACCGGCACCGCACGCGCGTATACACGACGACCTCGATGACGCCGGACGAGATCCACGACCTCGGTCTGTCCGAAGTAAGTCGCATACGCACGGAAATGCAGTCGATCATCGACGAGCTGGAGTTCGACGGCGACTTTGCCGCATTCCTGCAATTCCTGAGAACGGATTCGCGCTTCTATTACGACACCCCGGAGGAGTTGTTCGAGGCTTACCTGGCCACGGCCAAGCGTATCGATCCGGAACTCGTCCGTCTGTTCGGCAAGCTCCCCCGGATGCCTTATGGGCTGCGCCCGATCCCCGACAACATCGCACCCGACACCACCACGGCCTACTACAGCCGCCCTGCAGGCGACGGCAGCAGGGCCGGCTATTATTACGTGAACCTCTACCGACCGGAGGTCAGGCCGAAGTACGAGATAGAAGTATTGACGGTGCACGAAGCGGTACCCGGACACCACTTGCAGATCGCGCTGGCCCAGGAGCAGGAAGATGTGCCGGAATTCCGCAAATACTCGGGCTTCACCGCCTTCATCGAAGGCTGGGGGCTGTACAGCGAGAGCCTGGGACACGAACTCGGACTCTACAAGGACCCCTACTCGAAGTTCGGCGCACTGACTTACGAAATGTGGCGCGCGGTCCGGCTGGTCGTGGATACCGGCATTCATTCCAGGGGGTGGAGCCGCCAGCAAGCGATCGACTTCTTCAAGGACAATGCCGCCAAGACCGAACTGGATATCGTCAACGAGATCGACCGCTACATCGGGAACCCGGCTCAGGCTCTCGCCTACAAGATCGGCCAGCTCCGGATTCTGGCGCTGCGCGCCGAGGCGGAACGGGCGCTGGGCGCGGACTTCGACATTCGCGAGTTCCATGACCAGCTCCTCGGCGCAGGCGCGCTCCCGCTCGAGGTGCTGGAGATTCGCATGAAAGACTGGCTGGCTGAGCAGGTGCCGGACCGTGCCGCAGCAAGGAGAACGGAGGATGGGTGAGATGACGGGAGGATGCCTTTGCGGAGCCGTGCGCTTCACGGCCGAAAAAGTGGGGACGGACTTCGAAACCTGTCACTGCGGCATGTGCCGGCGCTGGTCCGGTAGCCCGGTATTTGCGGCAAGCGCGGAAGGTGTCAGGTTCGAGGGCGAGGACAAAATCACCGTCTACGACTCCTCGGAGTGGGCGTCGCGCGGATTCTGCAGCAAATGCGGTTCCAACCTTTACTATTACTTGAAACCGGCCGATCGCTACATCATGTGCGTCGGCTCGTTTGACGACGCTGATGCATTCAAGCTCGTCGGCGAAATCTATATCGACCACAAACCGCCAGGCTACGAATTCGCCGGCAACCTGCCGAAACAGACGGAAGAAGAATTCCTGGCGAAGTTCTCGCCTCCGGAAAGCTGAGGCGCCGGGACTCGGGCAGGCCAATTAGAAGGCTGTAGGAGCCCGCCTTGCGGGCGATCCCAACCATCAGCTGGCGGCGACTGCGGAACGACGCGTTGTTGCGCCGCACCGCGGCGGGTGCGTTGCACTTCGATGTGGCGGTGATCGCCCGCAAGGCGGGCTCCTACAGCCCGCTATCCCGACGCACCGCCAGGCTGCACCATCTTGGTCAGTCGGAGAGCTCGAGCGTTCCCTGGCGTTCCGCGGCGAACTCCTGGCGTGCGACACGCGCGCGAGCCACAGAATCGGCCTCCGGGTCGAAGATCTCATCGATTCGGCGGATGCGATGCGCCAGTCCGCAGCCGTTCGCAATCTGTATGTTGAGGCCCGGCCTTGCGTTCATTTCGAGGATGAGCGGACCTAAGTCCTTGTCGATGACCATGTCGACACCCACGTAGCCCAGACCCGTCACTTCGCTGCTGCGAGCCGAGGACTGAAGAATGAAATCCCACTTGGGGATATACAGGCCCGAAATCAGCGCGCCCGTGTCCGGATGTTCGTCGATCACATCGTTCCCCAGTACGCCGCGCAGCGTCCGGCCGCTGCTCAAGTCGATGCCGGCACCAACCGCGCCCTGATGCAGGTTCGCCTTGCCATCGGACGTCCGCGTCGGCAGACGAACCATCGACATGATGGGATAGCCGCGGTAGACGATGACACGGATGTCGGGAACACCCTGATAGCTCACCTCCCCGAATAGCGGGTCGAATTTCACGCAGTACTCGATAAGCGCGGTGTCGGGATTGCCCGCCAGGCTGTACTGGCCACCGACGACGTTGGAGATGTGGTGCTCTATCTCGGCTCCCGAGACCAACAGGCCGCTCGCATAGCGATAGCTGTCGCGTTTGCGCTTGCTGCGGCCGGTAATCACGATGATGCCGTCACCGCCGCTGCCGCGAGCGGGTTTCACGACGAAGCTCTCGTGGTCGGCGACGATGGCGGAAAAGCGCCGCACTTCCGCCTGGTTGCCGATTACGCCATAAAGCTCCGGAACGGGCATGCCTGCCTCGATTGCGAGCTTCTTTGTCAGTACTTTGTCATCGACGCGAGGATACAGGCGGCGCGGGTTCATTCTCATGATGAATTCGGCGTTGCGCTCGTTGAGGCCCAGCACCCCGGCTTCACGCAGCAATTTCCGGGTGGCGAACACCTTACTTGCTCACGATTGCCTTGAATCGGGTCAACTCAGACAGACGATAGCCTGTGTACCGTCCCAACATGAGGACCACTGCAAGAACGATCAACAGCAGTTCCGGAAATGTGATGATCAGATGCTCGAGCCACGGCATTCCCATGACAAGATAGGCGATGGTCGCTACGATCATGCTTCCCGCGCCGGCACGCATCGCATCGCCGGCGCCGCGCTCCTCCCACACGACGGACATGCGCTCGATCGTCATTGCGATGATGACCATCGGAAACAACGCGACCGAGAGACCGGTCTCCATACCGAGCTGGTGGGCGACAACACTGATGATAAGCATCAGGAGGACGACGACGATCAGCACGGCGCTCAGACGCGGTACGAGCAAAAGCCGCAGTCTTTCGAGGAGAAAGCGGATACTGAGCCCCAGGGCAACCAGAACGGAGAACAGGATCACGCCCCACACGAGCTGGGTTTCCCGAAATGCAAGCGCGATGAGCACCGGCATGAACGTACCGAAGGCATCTATGCCGACGACGTTACGCATGAACACCATGACGAGCGCACCGATCGGAATCATCAGGAGTACGCTGTACACGGACTGCGTTTCGATCGGCAAGGCGAACAACGAGAAGTCGAATAGCCGCGACTGTCTCAGTTCCGCGCGGTGTTCGGCGATGGCGAGAGCGTCGATGTAGTTTCTCTGAACCGCAAAACGTACTTCGACGTTGCTGCCTCCCTCCACCCGGTACAGCGGCTCGCTGCCGCGCCACCATACGAGAAACCGGTCTGGCAAGCCCTCGTCCCCGGTGCTCGGATCGAAGTAGCGCCAGCGATCCCCGTCATGAATCTCGAGCCAGGGCACAGCTTCCGCCTGGCGCTGCTGGTCCTGCAGCGGAATACCGCGGATGACTCTCGCCGGGATTCGCTCGGAAGCCAGCACCGTGGTGAGCATTCGCACGAAATCGGCACGAGTCTGGGTCTCGGCAAGGAGCAGCTGAATATTCGGGTTCGGAGACGGACTGTTGAACAGCCTGATCAGGACCGAAGTAAAAGAGGCCTCATCGGCGGAGTGCTCCCGAACGTCCGCGACCACCATCTCCACGGCCGTCCTGAAGGGCTCGTCGATCACAGGCGGAATCGGGAGCTGCGGCGTCAGGTCGGACTGATCGCTGTCCGGATCCTCATAGACAATGATGCGGTAATAGAGAGTCTGCGGGCCGTCGGCACGGCGCACGGTCCACTGCGCCTCGCGATCGGCGCCGACGTAATTGAGGCCGAACGCGTAATTGCGGGACACCGAAAACTCGTCGAGCGTCACGAAACCGGGCGTAAGCGTGGGGATCTGCAGGTTGACGTTGATCGAGCCCGGGCCGCTATCGAAGCGAATCGTGGTTTCAACCGTCCACGTCGGAGTCTCCTGAGACGCGTCGAGGGGCAACCCGAGGACCTGCCACTTGTAGATGAAAGCCGCCAGACCGATCAGCGTAAGGATGCCGGCGAGCACGAGCACATAACGCGTCGTCACGTCAGATTGCCTGCTTTGCCTGCGCTGGACGCAATCCGGCCGTCAACCGGAGGCTCTTTCTTTTGGGTCTGGGCTTGATCAATTCAGCGTAGCTTGTTGTTTTTTGATATCTCGACAAAGCAGAACCCGGCAGTCTGGTCGGGGGAGGCAGATTCTACACGGTAATTTCATGCCCTTTAACGCTATTCGAGGCCCAGCGCCACTGCGGCAACCCGCCTGCGCAGCGGACCGCTCTGGTTGAAAAGCCGCATACCGGCTCCTCGCAGCGCGCTCGCTCGCGACGACGGCTGCGAAAACAGGCGGTTCAGGCCGTCCACAAAATAAAGCATGGTGTTGTTCGCGCCCTTGCGTGCGCGCTCATAACGGCGCAGGACCGGGAGATCGCCGGGATACTCGCCGGAAGCGACTGCCTCGTCGAGCACCTTGACCAGTAGCGCGGCATCGGAGATTCCCAGGTTCGCGCCCTGCCCTGCAAGTGGATGAATGCTGTGCGCGGCATCGCCGATCAGAGCCATTCCGGGGGTTACATACCGGCTCGCATACTGCGCCTTGAGTGGAAATACGGCCCGCTCCCCCGCAACTGCGAGCCCTCCGAGCACACCGTCGCTCGCATCCGTCAACATCGTGCCGAGCCGCGCCGTATCCGCGGAACAGGCTGCCTCGGCCTCTTCCGGCGACGTCGACCATACGACAGACACCCGGCCATCGTGCAGCGGTAGCAATGCCAGCGGCCCCGCGGGAAGGAACCGCTGCCAGGCACATTCACGATGCGGCCTTTCGGGTCGAAGATGCGTGACGAACGCGGATTGGGGATAGCTCCACGACGTAACTGCGATCTTCGCCTGTTGCCGTACCGACGACGCCGCACCGTCGGCACCGATGAGCAGATCCGCGTGACAACGTTCGCCGCCGCAGACGACGTCCGTCCCATTCTTTGCGGCAGGCCGCGAAGCTTCAATCTTCGTGTTGAAGCTCAGTGTTACGCCGGCATTCTCCGCAACGGCGAGAAGGGCATCCTGCAGCAGGACGTTTTCCACGATGAAGCCGAGTTCTCGCAGTGCGAATTCCGCCGCGTCGAAATGCAGTGCCTCCGGACCGTCGGCGGAACGGCCCGCATCCCACACCCGCATCTCCCGGAATCGGCCCGCGCGCGCGGCAGTCACCGTCTCCCACGCGCCGAACGATCTGTACAGGCGTACCGAACCCTCGGCAATTGCCGATACTCGCAGGGCGACGTCGGCCGCGGCATCGAAGACAGGCCTTGCGCCGGCGTCGATTACGCGAATATTGAGCCTGTCCCGAAGCCGCCCTGTCGCGAGCAGCGCGGCAGCGGTCAGTCCCGCGAGGCCCGAACCAGCGATCACTATATCGAATTTGCGATTCATGCCGGTCGATCCATTCCGACGGACTCACCCGGTTCGACCAGCGATATACCGCGCGACAGCCGCGGCAACTTGCCTGCAAGCCCCATCGTGTGCCGGGCAAACAGGCCACGGACGCCGGGCACCAGATCGAATCCGAGCATCCCCAGCGTGCGCAGCGCGCGCAGCGGCTTGCGCTCGCTGCCGAACAGCCGTACCAGTCCGTCGGTAAACTGCACGACCTTGCGATGATCTGCGCGCCGCCACTCCGCATACGAGCCAAGTACACGATCGTCTCCGATCCCGGCGGGTGCCCCTCCATCGCGCAGCGTATCCGCGATGCAGTCGCATAACGCGGCTACGTCGCGCAGCCCGAGGTTGAATCCCTGTGCGGCGACGGGGTGCAGTCCGTTTGCCGCATTGCCGACGAGGACGCTGCGGCGGGCCGTCAGCCGCGCGGCGCGGGTCAGGCCCAGAGGATACGAACTTCGCCGCCCGACCTTGTCCAGTGTCCCGAGACGGTAGCCGAAGGCGGCCTGCAGTCTCTTCGTGAAGTCATCGTCCGAAAGCTCTATCACGTCTTTCGCGGCCGCTTCCGACAGGCACCACACGAAAGCGGCCCTGCCCTCGGTCACGGGGAGCAGAGCCAGCGGCCCGGAGTCCGTGAAACGTTCGAAGGCGCGATTCGCCATGGGCCGTTCCGGCATCAAGTTGCCGGTGATGGCGCGCTGCCGGTAGTCAACGTGCCTCGCGTGGATTCCCAGCAGCCGGCGGACGGTCGAGCCCGCACCATCGGCCGCAACCAGCAGGCTGCACGTCAGGTTGCGCTCGCCACTCTCTGCCGCGACCGTCACGACGACATGATCGTCCCGTGTCTGCACTGCGGTGATGCGTTGCGGGCAGAGTACGTCCAGGCTGTCGCGGCTCGCCATCGCGCTCTGCAGTACCTGACCGAGGACCCGGTTGATGACGACGTAGCCCAGGGCTTCCACGCTCTGTTCAACGGCGTCGATGTGCGAAAAGGCGAATCGGCCGCGATCCGATACGTGAATGCGGGTAATCGGCGTCGACGCGGCCACGATCCCCGGCCAGAGGCCCATCGCTTCGAACATGCGCTGGCTGCTTCGCGACAGGGCCGTCGAGCGATCGTCGAAACTGGGCTGGCTCGGGTTGTCTCGCGCGACAGCTTCGACCATGGCAACGCGAAGACCGAGAGGCTCGAGCGCCAGCGTGAGACAGGTGCCCGTCATGCCACCGCCGGCAACGATGATGTCGTAATGGTTCTCGGACGCGGAAATCATGCTCTATTCGCTTCGATGGGCCAGTTCCCCGGACCGCACTGGCGCTTCAGGCAGCCATCAGCTTTTCGATCTCATCCGGATCTTTCGCCAGGTCTCGGCTCAACACGTCGGGCCCTTCACGCGTCACCGCAACGTCATCCTCGATGCGAATACCGATGTTTCGCCATCGCGCCGCGACCCGGCTTCTCGCCGAGATGTAAATGCCGGGCTCGACCGTGGTCACCATCCCCGGTTCCAGCAGGCGCCATTCATCGTCCACCCGGTAATCGCCCACGTCATGGACGTCCATGCCCAGCCAGTGCCCCGTGCGATGCATGAAAAACTCGCGGTAGGCGCCGTCACGAATGAGTTTCGGCACGGAACCGTCCAGGAGGCCCAGCTTCCTGAGACCCCGCGTGATGACGCGAACGGCGGCATCGTGGGGATCGTTCCAGTGATTACCCATGCACGTCCGCTCGATGGCGGCAAGCTGCGCCTCGAGAACGATCTCATAGATGGCGCGCTGTTCCGCCGAAAATCGCCCGTTTACGGGCAGGGTCCGCGTAACGTCCGAGGCGTAGTAATCGTACTCGCATCCGGCGTCGATCAACAGGAGGTCCCCGTCCTTGAGCTCGGCGTTATTGTCGACGTAATGAAGCGTGCAGGTATTCGCACCGCCTCCCACGATCGGGCTGTACGACACCGTCGCATCGTGGCGGCGGAACTCATGGAGGAATTCCGCCTCGATCTGGTACTCGAAAAGACCGGGCTTTATGACCGCTATCGCCCGGGTGTGCGCCGTCACGGCAATTCGGGCGGCACGGCGCATTGCGGAGATCTCCGCGCGGCTCTTGTACAGACGCATGTCATGCAACAGGTGGTCCAGGGCGACAACTTCCTGCGGGGGGCGCCGCCCGGCCGCCTCCTGCGAGCGCAAAGACCTGACCCAATCAGACACACGACGGTCGAATTCCGGGTATGCCCCCATGGCGTAGTAGACGCGAGGTCGTGTTTCGAGAATGCCCGGCAGAATGTCATCGGCATCGTCTATCGGGAAGGCGTCATCGGCGCCGTAATTGGCTACGGCACCTTCCGGCCCCTGGCGCGAACCGTTCCACAATTCCTTTTCGCGATTGCGGTCGCGGCAGAACAGTACGAACTCGCCATTGTCGCGGCCGGGTGCCAGGATGCATATTGCGTCCGGCTCTGCAAATCCGGTCAGATAATAGAAGTCGCTATCCTGCCGGTAGCGGTATTCGGCATCCCGGCTGCGCATCCGCACCGGCGCGCTCGGCAGAATGGCAATGCCGTCGGTGCCGATCATCCGCATCAGCTGCTTGCGGCGTTTGGCGAATTCATTCCTGTTCATGCGTATCCTGGTTCGGCCGTCACATTGCGGTCGGGTTGCCGTCCTGCGGAGCGACGTCGCGGGCGCGAAACTCCGCGAGCTCCTCGAACACCAGCTGGGCGGCGACGCGAATATACTCCACGAGTTCCACGTACGCTTCTTCATTGTCGTCGTCGTCGTGGTCGTCATCGACAGTCGCGCGGGTGATTTCCAGCATGTCCTTGATGATGTCCGAAAGTGGCTCCGTTGCCAGTTGGGTGCGGAGCGTCTCCGGGTGCGGCCCGGACACAAGGCCGTGCAGGAAACCCTCGCACCAGTGGGCGAGGGCTTCCGCACGCTCCGTGGCAGGACGCCCGTCATCGGGCAGCAACAGGACGAACTGAGACTGTCGCTCGGCAAGCTGGCGCCACGTTATGGTGAAAAGCGCTTCGAGCGTCGCGGTACACTCGCCGGCCTGCACCTTGTCCTTTTCAATACCTGTTGTCAGGTGGTCGAGCCACCCGG
>Ga0299913_10000295_pt1 | contig 29468 bp, 27 predicted proteins | sample RVTome_9_FD_201360 | JGI IMG/M metagenome (GOLD analysis project Ga0299913, IMG submission 201360) | Soil microbial communities from uranium-contaminated site in the Upper Colorado River Basin, Wyoming, United States - RVT155D38 (version 2) ... | reverse complement strand
GGCGAGCGGGACGAGCTCGAAGCGGTCGACGTCCACGAGGCCGCGGTCGGTGATCTTGAGCGCGGGAATCACCGAGAGCGCCAGGAACGACATCGTCTGGAACGGCGACGGGTAGGTGCAGCCGAGGGCGCGGGCGGCCTCGACGCACGCCTCGCTCGCCTCGACGACCTCCGCCAGCGGCGCGTCCGAGAGAAGGCCGGCGACGGGCAGGGGAAGCTCGGCCTGCACGCCGCGGCTCTCGATGACGACGATGCCGCCGCCGAGCTCGGAGATGCGCTGGACGGCGCGGGCCATGTCGCCGTCGTCGGCGCCGACGACGACGATGTTGTGCGCGTCGTGGGCGATCGTGGAGGCCATCGCGCCCTTCTTCAGGCCGAAGCCGCGCACGAAGCCGAGGCCGATGCGCCCGGACGAGAGGTGGCGCTCGACGACGGCGATCTTCAGGAGGTCGCGCGCCGGGTCGGACTCGGCGTTCCCGTTCACGACGCGGGGCTCGTCCTCGAGCGCCTCCGTGACGATCTGGCCCTCGACGAGGCCGATGACGCGCGCGGCGCCGCCCTCCCACGGGGTGCGGAAGTCGTTGATCGCCACGGGCTCGATGTGCACCGTGGACTTCACCCACTCCGGCACCTCGACGCGCGCGATCTCCCCCACCGGCGCGCCGGCCTTGAGGACGAGCTCGGGCTCGAAGCGCTCGAGGTCGGGCAGGACGAGCACGTCGGCCTGGTAGCCGGGCGCGAGCGCGCCCAGGTGCGTGAGGCCGTGCCAGAGGCAGGGGTTGAGCGTGGCCATGACGAGCGCATCCTCCGGCGCCGTTCCACGGGCGACCGCCTCGCGCACCATCGAGTTGATGTGCCCGTCCTCGGCGATGTGCTCCGGCTCGCGGTCGTCGGTACAGAACGCGAGCCGGTGCGGGCCGAACTCCTCGACGAGCGGCAGGAGGGCGGCGAGGTTGCGGGCGGCGGAGGCCTCGCGGATCAGCACCCACATGCCGGCGCGCAGGCGCTCGCGGCCCTCCTCGGCCGTGTAGCACTCGTGGTCGGAGCGGATGCCGGCGGCTACGTAGGCCTGGAGATCCTTGCCGAGGACGCCGGGCGCGTGGCCGTCGACGTGCGTCGTCGCCAGGGCGAGCTTCTCCAGCTCGTGCGGGTCGCCGGCGATGACGCCCGGGAAGTTCATCATCTCGGCGAGCCCGATCACGCGGCGGCGGCGCAGCAGCCCCTCGAGGTCGCCGGGGTTCAGGGGACGGTGCGGCGACTCGAACACGGACGCGGGGACGCAGGACGAGGCCATGAAGAAGACGTCGAGGGGCACGGCGGCGCAGAGGTCGGCGAGCCAGTGGACGCCGTCCGTGCCGAGGACGTTGGCAATCTCGTGCGGGTCGGCGACGACGGCGGTCGTGCCGAGCGGGAGGACGAGGCGCGCGAATTCGTCCACGAGGAGCTTCGACGACTCCAGGTGCATGTGCGCGTCCACGAAGCCGGGGACGACGTACTTGCCGCCCGCGTGGACGACCTCGCGGCCGGCGTACTCGCCGAGCCCGGCGACGAAGCCGTCGCAGATCGCGACGTCCGTCTCCAGCCACTCGCGGGTGAAGACGGAGAAGACCTTGCCGCCCTGGATGACGACGTCGGCAAGCTCGTCGCCGCGTGCCACCGCGAGCCGTCGCGCGAGGTCCACGCGGGAACGGTAACCGCTAGACCGGGTTGAGGAGCGGCTCGCCGTAGGCGTCGCGGTGCGCCGACTCGATCTCGCTCGCCAGGGCCACCTTGAAGCGCACGCGGCGGCCGGCGGCCTCGCGGATCGCGTCGAGCCCGCGGTCGTCGGTCGGGTCGGCGACGGCGACGAGGAGTACGGAGTTGGCGAAGCCGTAGGCGATCGCGGTGTGCGCGCGGGCGAGGGACTCGGGGAGGTAGTCGACGGCGGCGTCGTCGGGGTCGATCTTGGCGAGGTCGACGAACTCGAGCTTCTCCTGCTCGGCCAGGAGCCGCGCGAGGTCGCGCTCGCGGATCCAGCCGTGCTTCAGCATGACCTCGCCGAGCCGGCGGTCGGTTTCCTGCGCCTCGATGAGCGCGTCGCGCACGGTGGCAGGCCGCGCGATGCCGTCGCGCACGATCAGGCTTCCCAACGGTAGATCCCGCAGATTCATGGGCCGCTTTCCAGGACGCAGCGTAGGCGCAGGATCTTCCCGCGGGGATCACTCGAACGGGTGAGTACCGTCTGTCAGCGGCCCGTGTCGACACCGCGCTCCGGGTCGAGCCGGGCAGCGGGGCAGGCGCCCCAGAGGCCGCGGCCCGCGCGCTCGGCGTCCTCGGCGGCGGCGAGCAGCTCGTCGGCGTGGCGGCCGCGGTCGCCCTCAAAGAACCACACGCTCGCGGCGCCGCGGCGGACGAGCTCGAGGTTCAGGTTCTGCTCGCCGCGCCGGACGTAGCGGAGCAGGCGGCCGAAGCGGTCGGTGTCGTCGAGGCGCGGGTCGGCCTCGAGGCGGACCCGCGTGCCGGGCGGGAGAAGCCGGCTCAGCTCGGCGGCGGCAGCGGCCGCGTAGCACTCCTCCCCGCGCTCCTCGGGCGCGTCGATCTGGACGAGGCGGACGCGCTCGCCGCCGGCGAGCTCGAGCGTGTCGCCGTCGATCACGCGGCCGACCTCGGCCTCGTCGGCGGCCTGCTCCGGGCCGGTGGAGCAGGCCGCGAGAGCCAGCGCGGCGGCCGCTGCTGCGAGGGCTCGGTGCACGCCCCGGATTCTCCTCTTTCGGGTAGTTGATGGCGTCCGGGGAGCGACGCACACTCAGACCGCAGGAGCACTGCGGCCATGACTGTCCACGTCTCAAACCCTGCCTTCGTCCACGACCTCCTCGCGTCCCTCCGGCGCGCGAACTACGACGCCTCGCAGACCGGCGAGTCGACCGTCGAGGTGAGCGCCCCGACGACCGCGTCGGCCGAGCAGGCGCGCCTCCACCTCGGCTTCTACCTGGCCAACTGGCGCGCGCGGCACCCGGGGATCGTGGCGGACATCGTCCGGTAGCTGCTGACCGGGAGCGTTCGGCGAGACACCACGGTGCCGCCGGGCCGCGTTGCTCGCCCTGTCGGCGGGCGGGGTCTCGCCGATCCCTCCTAGAATCGGCGGTCGATGCGGGCCGCGACGATCTCAGCCCTCGGAGCCCTGCCGGAGCTCGGCGAGCGGCCGGAGCCCGTGCGCGGTCCGGGCGAGGCGCTGATCCGGATCGAGGCGGTTCCGCTCAACCCGATCGACATCAACGTCGGGGCCGGGCGCTACTTCGGGGGCACGCCTCCGTTTCCGTACGTTCCCGGCTGCGAGGGCGTCGGCCGCGTCGTCGAGGCGGAGTCGCTGGCGCCCGGGACGCTCGTCTGGGCGAACGGCGGAGGCATGGGCCTGCGTCGGGACGGTGCGCTTGCCGAGCTCCTCGCGGTGTCGGAGGACGTGCCGGTGCCGCTGCCGGACGGGAGCAACCCCGCGCTCGCCGGGGCGCTCGGGATCGCCGGGCTGGCCGGGTGGCTCCCGGTCGCGTACCGCGCGCCGGTGCGGGAGGGCGAGACGGTGCTCGTCCTGGGCGCGACCGGGACGGTGGGGCTCGTGGCCGTGCAGGCCGCGCGGCTCCTGGGCGCGGGCCGGGTCGTGGCCGCCGGGCGGCGGCCGGAGGGGCTCGAGCGTGCCCAGCGGCTCGGCGCCGATGCGGTGGTCTCGCTGGACTCGGAGGACATGGCGGGCGCCTTCTCGGAGGCCTGCGGCGGCGACGGGCCCACCCTCGTCGTCGACCCGCTCTGGGGCGAGCCTGTGGTCGCGGCGGCGCGGGCGGCGGCCCCGGGGGCGCGCATCGTGCAGATCGGCCAGTCGGCGGGCGCCGAGGCGACCCTCCTGTCGGCGGACATCCGCGGCAAGCAGCTGGAGATCATCGGCCACACGAACTTCGCCACCCCGCGGGACGACCTGCGGCGCGAGTACCTGCGTCTCGTCGGGCACGCGAGCTCCGGGGAGCTCGAGGTGGATTTGGCGACGTACCCGTTCGAGCAGACCGCGGAGGCGTGGCAGCGCCAGGCCGAGGGGGCCGGCGTCAAGGTCGTGGTCACGCTCTAGCGCCGGCCGTCGCCTCTTAACTGATTGGGGCACCCCTCTCCCACCACCCGCTTCCTAGCGTACCGAGCAAACTCGGGCGTGTCTCGGCCCGAGGCGTGCCGGAAGGGTGACTACTCGTCCCCGTCCCCCGGCCACCAGCCGGGGGCGATTTCGGCGTCCTGCACCCCGCCGGCGCCGCCCCCGAAGGCGAGCAGCGTCAATCCCTCCGGCCCCGCCTCGAACGCGCAGGTCTCGTCGGGCGCGACCCTGAGCGCGTCGAGCGGGCGCACGTCGTGGATCTCGTCCCCCACGGCAGCCTTGCCGCCGCCGGCGAGGACGACGTAGACCTCCTCCTGCTGGCCGTGCCGGTGCCCGAACGGCATGCGTGCTCCCGGAGCGAGCCGCTGGTACGACAGCCCGACCTCCGCCGTCTCGAGAGCCCCGCGCGCGAAGCGCGCCTCGAGGGCGGGCGAGTGCCCGAACGCCACCGCCGAGTCCTCGACGTCCAGCAGGTTGGCGAGCCTGAACCCGCTCACGCGAGCCCCACGATCTCGTCGGGCCGCACCGGCGCGCGTACGAGCTCCCGCCCGGTCGCGTCCCGCAGCGCGGCGACGATCGCAGCGGTCGAGACGACGGTCGGCGGCTCCCCCACGCCCTTGACCCCGTACGGAGCGTCCGGCTCCGGCACCTCGACCAACTCGGTCCACACCGGCGGCATGTCGAGCGCCGTCGGGATGAGGTAGTCGGTGAAGCTCGCGTTCGTGATCAGCCCGTCGCGCGTCTGGATCTCCTCCATGAGGGCGAGGCCGAGGCCCTGCGCGGTGCCGCCCTCGATCTGGCCGTGGACTGCCTGCGGGTTGAGCGCCCGGCCGATGTCCTGGGCGGTGCCGATCCAGACGACCCGCGTCAGTCCCAGGTCGATGTCCACCTCCGCGACTACCCGCATGGCCGAGCAGGCAAACGCGACGTGCGCGCGGTCGCCACCTACGACCTGGCCCGTGTCGGGATCGAGCGGGTGCGTGCGGGAATGGCGGTAGACGCGCTCGACCGAGATCTCGTCCCCCGGCTCGAGCGTGCCCCCCCGGCGGGCGAGCTCCGACCGCGCCTCGCGGCAGGCGAGCTGGACGGCGCCGGCGGTCATCCAGGTCTGCCGCGACGCCGAGGAGGAGCCCGCGGACTGGACGGTCACGGTCGTGTGCGGGGCGACGACGACGTTCTCGAGCTCGAGCTCGGTCCGGGCCACCTGGGCCATGACGTTGACGACGCCCTGGCCCACCTCGGCCGCCGCCGAGTGCACCTCGGCGACGAGCTCCCCGTCGGTGTCGGCGAACACCCGCACGCGGGCGGCGCAGGAGTCGTCGAAGCCCTCCGAGTAGCAGATGTTCTTGAAGCCGAGCGCGAAGCCGACGCCGCGGCGAACGCCCTCGCCGCGGGTGGTGTTGCCGGCGCCGCCGGGCAGGCGGAGCGGGTCGCGCGGCAGCTCCTCCGGATCCGGGATGGGGATGTCGGCGCAGCGCCGGATCGCCTCGGCGACCGGAAGCGACCCGCTGACGACCTGCCCGGTCGGGAGTACGTCGCCCGGCCCGAGGGCGTTTCGCAGCCGCAGGTCGACGCGCCCCATCCCGAGCGCGTCGGCGAGCCGGTCCATCTGCGCCTCGTGCGCGAAGCAGGACTGGACGGAGCCGAACCCGCGCATCGCGCCGCAGGGCGGGTTGTTCGTGTAGACGCACGTCGCCTCGATCGCGGCGTTCGGCACCGAGTACGGGCCGCAGGCGAAGCAGGCCGCGTTCGACGCGACCGCGGTCGAGCTCGACGCGTAGGCACCGCCGTCCAGCAGGATGCGCGCCCGCACCGAGACGATCCGCCCCTCGCGGTCGGCCGCGTGTCGCATCCAGATGCGCGCCGGGTGACGGTGGATGTGCCCGACGAACGACTCCTCGCGGTTGTAGACGAACTTCACGGGGCGGTTCGTGTGCAGCGCGAGCATCGCGCCGTGGATCTGCATGGAGAGGTCCTCGCGCCCCCCGAACGCGCCGCCGACGCCGGCGAGGTGGATGCGCACGCGGTTCGGCGTCAGGCCGAGGCACGGCGCCACCTGGTCGCGGTCGACGTGGAGCCACTGCGTGGCGACGTAGATGTCGACGCCGCCCTCCCCGTCCGGGACGGCGAGGCCGGACTCGGGGCCGAGGAACGCCTGATCCTGGATTCCGAGCTCGTACGTGCCCTCGACCGCGACCTCGGCGTCGGCGTCCGGGTCGCCGTGGCGGATGACGATCGTCCTGACGACGTTCGGCCGCGGATCGTGGTGGTAGCCGTGGCCGTCCGTCCAGCGCTCGGGGTGGATGGGATCCATCTCCGTCGCGCGCTCGGGATCGACGACCGGGTCGAGCGGCTCGTACTGGACGCGTACCTGCTCGGCCGCCCGCCGGGCCTGCTCGGGGTGCTCGGCGGCGACGATCGCCACCGGCTCGCCGAAGTAGCGGACGCGCTCGAACGCGAGCACCGGCTGGTCGGCGAACTCGAGCCCGTAGCGCTTCTCGCCGGGGACGTCCTCGTGCGTGAGCACCGCGTGGACGCCCGGCATCCCGGCCGCCGCCGCCGTGTCGATGGCGGTGATGAGCGCGTGCGCGTGCGGGCTGCGCACGGTGTGCCCCCACAGCATCCCGGCGGCGTAGAGGTCGCTCGCGTACGCGAACTCGCCGGCGACCTTCGGGACCGCGTCGATCCGGCGGACAGACTCCCCGACCCGTCCCAGCTCGAGCTTGCGCGCCGGCGTGCTCACGCCGCCCCCGCTGCGGCGCGGACCGCGTCGAAGATCTTCTGGTAGCCGGTGCAGCGGCAGAGGTTTCCCGAGAGCGCCTCGCGGATCTCGTCGTCGCCGGGGTTCGGGCTGCGCTCGAGGAGCGCGGCCGTCGCGACCACCAGGCCGGGCGTGCAGAAGCCGCACTGGACGGCGCCGGTCTCGGCGAAGGCTTCCTGGACGCGGTGCAGCCTGCCTTCTTCCCCGAGGCCCTCGACGGTCACGATCTCGTGGCCCTCGGCCTGGGCGGTGAGGACGAGGCAGGCGCAGACGAGCTTCCCGTCGAGGAGCACGGAGCAGGAGCCGCACTCGCCCTGCTCGCAGGCGTTCTTCGAGCCGGGCAGGCCGAGCTCCTCGCGCAGAGTGAAGAGGAGGCTCTCGCCGGCCCAGACGTCGGCCTCGTGCCGCTCGCCGTTGACGGTCAGCTCGATCTTCACGTCAGCACGCGCTCCAGCGCTCGGGCCGTCAGCACCCGAAGGGCGTGGCGGCGGTAGGCGGCTGTGCCGCGGACGTCGTCGATCGGGCTGGCGGCAGCGGCGAGGCGCTCGGGGAACTCGGCGCGGTCGGCAAGCTGCCCGGTGACGAGCCCCGGGACGGGCCCTGCCGAGCCGTAGGCGGCGCGGATCTCCTCGCGCTCCCGGTCGACCGCCAGCGCGAGCGAGCAGACGGCGATGACCATGGCGTTGCGGGGCCCGACCTTCATGAACGTCTGGCGGCTCTTCGAGGGCGTGAGGCGGACGGCGACGATGAGCTCGTCGTCGGCGAGCGCGTTCTTCTTCGGGCCGACGAGGAACTCCGTGAGCGCGACCGTGCGGGTCGCGCCGGTCTTCGCCAGCTCGACCTCGGCGCCCTCGACGAGGAGCGGCGGGAGCGCGTCGCCCGCCGGCGAGGCCGTGCCAAGGTTGCCGCCGATGGTGCCGCGGTTGCGGATCTGCGGCGAGCCGACCGTCCGCGAGGCCTCGGCGAGCGCCGGCAGGAGCTCTGCCACCTGGCCCTCCATCGCCTCCGCGTAGGTCAGCCCGGCACCCAGTCGCAGCGTCCCGTCGTCGCGCGACCAGCCGCGCAGCTGGGCGACCTCGTTCAGGTTGAGGATCGCCTCCGGGCGTGCGCGGTCGAAGTTGAGCTCGACCATGACGTCCGTGCCACCCTGAATGGGCAAGGCGTCGGGGCGCCCGGCCTTGAGCTCGAGCGCCTCGTCGAGCGAGCGCGGAGTCAGAACCTCCACGAGGGCAGGGTAATCCATGCCTGAGCGGCGCTTGCGCTGCTTCCGGCGGGTGGTCGCTGATCCGTCCTTGGGCTCTCGGCCACGATCGCCGGGTCTACTTCTGCTCCTGCTCGCGGCCTCCTGCGGAGGAGGCGGGGGCACCGGCGGGGTGGAAGTCGCTCCGCGCGTCTTGGCCCCGGAGGCACAAGGCTTCATTCTGAAACGAGTTCCTAGGAGCCGCCGGCCTCGCCCGCCACCTCGGCGGGCTCGCCGACGCTGAGCACGACCCGGTGGGCGCTCGCCGAGCCCGACGCGGGCTCGACCTCCACCAGGTCGACGGCGCGGGCCTGGTCCTCGCCGTCGAAGTGGACGAGGGCGAAGCCCGAGTGCTCCTCGCCCACGCCGAAGGCACCGCCGGCGCCGACCGAGCCGCCGTCGACCAGGGCGTGGGCACCCTCGGTCTCGACGTGCTGGTCGTGGTCGTGGCCGGTGAGGACGAGGACGGGCTCGCCGCCCTCCGCGGCCAGCTTCGCGAGGAGGCCGTGCGCGAGCGAGTGGCGGTGCACCAGGACGACGTCCGGGCGCTCGGGCAGTGCGTCGAACCAGTCGAGGAGCTGCTGCTGGGCGTCCAGGAGAACCTGCTCCTTCAGCTCGAGCAGCCTGCCCTCGAAGGTGCCGGCGGCGCTCTCCGCCGGGTCGTCCCAGCCGGCAACGCGCAGCCCGGCGACGGAGACGACCGGCCGGCCGTCCGTCGTCCCGTCGGCGAGCAGCCGCCCGCTCCGGGTGAGGACGATCACGCCGCGGCGCGCGGCCGCGAGCATCAGGGGCCGGGAGTCGTGATTCCCCGAGACGGCGACGACCGGGGAGCCGAGCCGCGCGATGCCGGGCACGATCCCCGCCTCGTACGCGGTTCCGCGCTGCGTGAGGTCGCCGACGAGGAAGACCGGCTTTCCGCTCGTGAACCCCTCCAGGGCCGGCAGGACGAGGCTGTTCGAGTGGAGGTCGGACGCGACGACGACCGCCCGGTCGATCTGCGGCGGCTGGGTGGCACGCTCGCCCGCGACGGCGATGAGGCGGGTGAGGCCCTCGACCGCCTCGCCGTAGGAGTCGTCGTAGCCGTCGCCCGCTGCGAGGACGCGCTCCGAGAACTCGAGCAGGCGCGGCAGCTCGTCGCCGTGCGCATAGAAGGTCGGCTCCCGCAGCGCGCCGTAGTCGAAGCGGCTGACGCCCGCGCCGGTCAGGGCGACCGCAGCGAAGCTGACGGCCAGGCCGGCGGCCGGCCCGAGGAGGAGCCAGCGGCGGCGCGTGAAGACCGCGATCAGGGCGCCGCCGAGCAGCCCGCCGACGGCGCCGCCGAGCAGGGCCAGGGCGGCGGCGCGGCGAAGGCCTCCGGCGACGGCGTCGTGCAGCTCGCGCTCGAGGCCAGCGAGGCTGGCGTCCGCACTGCCGCCCGTGCGGAGAGCCGCCAGGGCGGCGTCGCGGTCGAGCGAGCGAAACTCGAGCTCGACCGCGAGCGGCGCCGAGAAGGGCTCCGCGCGGACGCCCCAGTCGACGACCGGGACGTAGACGTCGACCTCCCCGCTTCGTGCCGGGACGACCTTGACGTCAACCGTGCCGAGCGTGACCGCGGTGGAGGCGGGGGCCGCCGCGCGCAGCGCGACGATGCTCCCGGCGAGCGCGAGGCCCACGCAGAGGAGGACGAACGCCGCAGTTCTGAAGAGACCCCTGTGCATTCCCGTCCCTCAAGTGTCGTCCCCCGGCCGCGGGTTCTCGACCCTCGAAGGTCCAGACCCAGGCTAGCGGCCGGCGGCGCAGTGACAGATCCGTGACCCACCGGGCGTCCCCTCCGGCCGTGCCCCGGGGTCAGGCACCGGGCCATGTCCCGAGACGGCCCTTCCGGCCGGTCTTGTTGCACTTCCGTGACATACATCCCGGCCGCAACGGCCATGCCCCGGGGTCAGGCACCGGGCCATGTCCCGAGACGGCCCTTCCGGCCGGTCTTGTTGCACTTCCGTGACATACATCCCGGCCGCAACGGCCATGCCCCGGGGTCAGACCCCGGGCCGTGGCCCTAGCGGCCGAGGTGCTCGCGGGCGCGCTCGACGAGAGCGCGGCCGTAGTGGCGCTGCTCGCCCATGCCGAGCTCCCAGTCGGCGTGCGCGAGCCGCTTCTCCTTGCGGAGGTGGGAGCGGGAGAGCGCCCGCGCGCGGTAGCGCGTCTCGGCGGTCACCGTGGCGCGCATGTACGTGCCCTGCGCGAGGCGGACGACCTCGTCGGCCAGCTCGCGGCCCTCCACCCGCGCAACCGTGTGCCAGCGCTCCGGCTCCTCCTCGGGGTCGGAGATCTGGACGTAGTACGTCGGCTCGGGGGCCATGTGGCCTCCGTATGTTCGCTCCTCCTAGGCCAGGGCCTCCTCGAGCGCCCGCCGCGTGAGGACGCGGGCGAGGTGCTCGCGGTACTCCGAGCTGCCGTTGTGGTCGCTCGGCGGGCTCGTGCCCTCGGCGGCGCGCTCGGCCGCGGCCGCCGGGTCGGCGCCCGAGGCGAGCGCCTCCTCGACGCCGGCGGCCCGGAGCGCGATCGGGCCCATGTTCGTCAGGGCGACGCGCACGTCGCCGTTGGCGCGGACCGCCGCGACGGCGACGGTGGCCCAGTCCTGCGACCTGCGGGTGGACTTCATGTACGTGCCCGTGCCGCCCTTGGGCACGCGGATCTCGGTCAGCACCTCCGCCGGGTCGAGCGCGGTCGTGAGGAAGCCGCCGAAGCTCTCCGCGATCGGCAGCCGCCGCTCCCCGCTCGGGCCCCTGGCCACGAGCTCGGCGTCGAGCGCCAGCAGGATCGTGGGCGCGTCGGAGGCAGGGTCGCAGTGCGCGACCGAGCCGCCGATCGTGCCGCGGTGCCGCACCTGCGGGTCGCCGATCCCGCCGACGGCGTCGGCGAGGACCGGGCACTCCGTCCGCAGGAGCTCGTCGTTCTCGAGGTCGTGGTAGCGGGTGAGCGCGCCGATGGCGACCGCGTCGCCGTCCTCGCGGACGTACGAGAGGTCGGACAGCCGCCCGATGTCGACGAGCAGCTCGGGTCGCGCGAGGCGCAGCCGCATCAGCGGGAGGAGCGAGTGGCCGCCGGCGAGGAGCTTCGCCTCCCGGCCGGAGCCGAGGAGCTCGATCGCGTGGTCGACGGACTCGGCGGCCTCGTAGTCGAAGGAAGCCGGGATCACTTCGCACCCCCTTCCTGGATCGCGCGCCAGACCCGCTCGGGCTTGGCCGGCATCTCCACGTCGGTGACCCCGTACGGCGAGAGCGCGTCGACGATGGCGTTGATCACGGCCGGAGTCGACGCGATGGTGCCCGTCTCCCCCACGCCCTTGACGCCGAGCGGGTTCGTCGGGCTCGGCGCGTTGACGCGGTCGAGCTCGTAGTCGATCGTCTCGGCCGCGCTCGGGAGCAGGTACGAGAGCATCGACCCCGTCGTCAGGTTCCCGTCGTCGTCGAAGATCGCCTCCTCCCAGAGCGCCTGGGCGATCCCCTGCGTGACGCCCCCGTGGATCTGGCCGTCGACGATCTGCGGGTTGATGACGTTCCCGATCTCGTCCACGGCGATGTAGCGCGAGAGCTCGACGTCGCCCGTCTCCGTGTCGACCTCGACGATGCAGATGTGCGCGCCGCCGGGCCAGCTGAAGTTGGGCGGGTCGTAGACGAACGTCGCCTCGAGGCCGGGCTCCATCCCGTCGGGGAGGTCGTGCGCGGTGAAGGCGTGGAGCGCCGCGTCCCGGACCGTCATCGACTTGTCGGTGCCGGCAACGGTGAACGTGCCGTTCTCGAGCTGGAGGTCGTCCGGCGAGACCTCGAGCTTGTGCGCGACGACCGCGCGGGCCTTGTCGATCACCTTCTCGGCCGCGTTGTAGAGCGCGATGCCGCCCACGGCGAGGCTCCGGCTCCCGTACGTGTCGAGGCCGAGCTGCATCGTCGACGTGTCGCCGTGGACGACCTCGATCTGGTCGAACGGGATGCCGAGCCGGTCGGCGACGATCTGAGAGAACGTCGTGACATGACCCTGCCCGTGCGGCGAGGTGCCGATGAAGACCTGCGCCGAGCCGGTCGGCAGGCACCGGATCGTGGCCGCGTCCCAGCCGCCGGCGGCGTAGAGGATCGCCCCGAGGATCCGCGACGGCGCGAGGCCGCACATCTCCGTGTACGTGGAGAGCCCGATCCCGAGCTCCTTCGTGTCGCCCCGGGCGCGCCGCTCGGCCTGCTCCCTGCGGAGCTCGTCGTAGCCGGCCATCTCGAGCGCCCGGTCGAGGGCGCCGACGAAGTCGCCGGAATCGATCTGGAGCCCGGAGGCCAGCGTGTACGGGAACTCGGTGATGAGGTTCTTGCGCCGGAGCTCGACGGGATCCATGTCGAGCTTGCGCGCGAGCGCGTCGACGGTGCGCTCGATCAGGAACGTCGCCTCCGGCCGGCCGGCGCCGCGGTAGGCGTCGGTCGGCGTAGCGGAGGTGAAGACGCCGATCACCTCCAGCGAGTAGGCCTCGACGTCGTACGGCCCGCCGTAGACCCAGCCGCCGAGGATCGGCGTGCCCGCCGTGACGAGTTGGAGGTAGGCGCCCAGCCCGACGACGAGCTTCGCGCGGACACCGCGGATCTTCCCGTCCTCGTCGGCCGCGTACTCCATCTCCTGCCAGTGGTCGCGGCCGTGGATGGTGGCGAGGTAGCCCTCCGAGCGCTCCTCGATCCACTTCACCGGCCGGCCGACCCGCTTGGCGAGCGCGAGCGCGAGCGCCTCCTCGGCGTAGACGTTGAGCTTCGAGCCGAAGCCGCCGCCGACGTCCGGGGCGATCACGCGCAGGCGCGCCTCGGGGATGCCGAGGACGATGGCGAGCCAGAAGCGCAGGATGTGCGGGATCTGAGTCGCCGACCAGAGCGTGTACTCGTCCTGCGCGGGCTGGTACTGCGCGAGGACGCCGCGCGGCTCGATCGCGTTCGGGATCAGCCGCTGCTGGCGGAAGCGCTCCTTGACGGTGACGCCCGCGTTCCCGAACACGCCCTCGACGTCGCCGCCCTCGAGCTTCCAGGTGAAGCAGTGGTTCGTGCCGAGGTCGTCGTGGAGGATCGGCGCGCCGTCGGCGAGCGCCCCCTCGGGGTCGATCACGGCCGGAAGCTGCTCGTACTCGACCTCGACGAGCTCGGCGGCGTCCTTCGCCTGGGCGCGCGACTCCGCGACGACGACGGCGACGCCGTCGCCCTGGTAGCGCGCCTTGTCCACGGCGAGCGGCAGGTGGGTCGGCTGCTTCGTGTCCTCGGTGACGAGCCAGACGCACGGGAGCGTCGCGGCCCAGTCCTCGGCGAGGTCGCCGCCCGAGAACGCCGCGACGACGCCCTCGGCCTCGCGGGCCGCGGAGACGTCGACGCTCAGGATCTTCGCGTGCGCGTACGGGCTCCTGACGACCGAGGCCCAGACCATGCCGGGCAGCGTCAGGTCATCGATGTAGCGGGACTGGCCGGTGAGGAGCTTCGCGTCCTCCTTGCGGGCGACCGGCTTCCCGATGTAGGTCTCGGTCTCGGTGGCTGCCATGTCCCCTCCCTCAGGCCGCCGCCGCGGCCTGGACGGCCGCGACGATGTTCTGGTAGCCGGTGCACCGGCAGAGGTTGCCCTCGAGCGCGTGGCGGATCTCGTCGGCGCTCGGATTCGGGGTCTCCTCGAGCAGGCTGATCGTCGCCATCACCATGCCCGGCGTGCAGAAGCCGCACTGGAGGCCGTGCTGCTCGTGGAAGGCCTGCTGCACCGGATGGAGGTCCTCCGGCGTGCCGATGCCCTCGACGGTAGTCACCTCGTGCCCGTCGGCCTGGACCGCGAGGACGGTGCAGGACTTCACGGACTCCCCGTCGACGAGCACCGTGCACGAGCCGCACGACGAGGTGTCGCAGCCCACGACCGTTCCCGTGAGCCCGAGCTGCTCGCGCAGGAAGTAGACGAGGAGCTGTCTCGGCTCGACCTCCGCCGAGTGGCTCTCGCCGTTCACCGAGATCTCGATCTGTCTCAACTCGACCTCCTTCCGATCCGTCGGATGCGGCGCCAGAGGCTGGCGAAGAAGACTGACAGTCCGGAGATCGGCTTCGCCTGGGCGGCGACCGCCTGCTCGGCCTCCTCCGCGGACTCCCCGAGCTGGGCTTCCAGGCACTGGGCGAAGCTCGTGACCATCTGCGAGGAGATGTCCTCGATCATCCCGCGCCCGTACTGCGCGACCGTCCCGGAGAGATGCAGGTCGGTGACGAGGTCGATCCTCGTCCCCCCGTCCGTGGGGGCGAGCGAGGACTCGATCGTCGCGCTCGCGCGCCCGCGGTTCCGGGTCTCCCGCGCGTTCGCGCCGAGCACGACGCGGCGGTTCGCCTCGTCCGCCTCCTTGCGCTCCACGTCGGTGGCGAAGGTCAGCCCGATCGGGCCGAGCTTCACCTGCATCGTCGCCTTCCAGTTGTTCTCGTCCACCACCTCGTCCAGCTTCGCCCCGGGCATGCAGGGGACGATGCGCGGGACGTCCATGAGGAGGTCCCACGCCTTCTCCGGCGGCGCGGCGACCTCGAACGAGTTCTCGAGCTTCACGTGGTGAGAGCCTCCTCTTTGCGGGGGGCGCGCATGACCTGGACGATCTGCGCGGCGATCGCGACTGCCACCTCCTCGGGGGTCTTCGAGCCGATCTTCAGGCCGATCGGCGCGTGGATGCGGGCGATCTCCTCGTCGGTGACGCCCTCGGCGCGGAGGCGCTCGGCGCGGTCCTCGTTCGTCCGCTTCGCGCCCATCGCGCCGATGTAGCCGGCCGACGTATGCAGGGCGACCTTCAGCACCGGGACGTCGAACTTGTGGTCGTGGGTGAGGACGCAGATGACGGTGCGCTCGTCCACCGGCGCCTGGCTGAGGAAGCGGTCGGGCCACTCGACGACGAGGTCGTCCACGTCGGGAAAGCGCTCGGGCGTGACGAACTTCGCGCGCGCGTCGCAGACGGTGACGCGGTAGCCGAGGAAGCGTCCGATCGACGCGACCGCGGCGGCATGGTCGACCGCGCCGAAGACGTACATGTTCGGCCGCGGTGCGAACGAGGAGACGAAGATCTGCCCCTCCGGCGTGTCGAGGATGGCCGTCTCGCCGCGGTGGAGTAGCTCCGCGGCCGGGCCGTCGTCGTCCGGGCCGACGAGCCGCTTCGCGCCCGCGTTCTCGCCGGTGATCGCGATCTCGAGCGCGATCGGGCGTTCCTCGCGGACCGCTTCGGCGAGGGGCGCGACGAGCTCCGGGTCGAGCCGGTCGACGAAGATGTGCACGGTGCCGCCGCAGGGAAGCCCAACCTCGAAGGCCTCGTCGTCGGCGATCCCGTAGGTCTTGAGCCGGGGCGAGCCGCCCGCGAGCACGTCGCGCGCCTCGCCGTAGACGGCGGGCTCGACGCAGCCGCCGGTGACCGAGCCGGCGACCTCACCCTCCTCGGAGACGGCGAGCACGGCGCCCGGCATACGCGGGGCCGAGCGCTCGGTGTCGACCACGGTCGCGATGGCGACCGGGGTGCCGTCGGCGGCCCAGCGCTCGAGGATCTGGAGAACGTCTCTCACGGCGCTCTCAGGCCACTGTACCGATCCGGCTCGGCCTCGAAACGGGCCTGGCAGTGGGCCGAGCAGAAGTACACCATCTCGCCCTCGTGGACGACCCGGAGCGCGTCCGGGCCCGCTTCGACCGTCATCCCGCAGACGGGGTCGACCGCCTCGGCCGGGGCCTCGGTGGGCACCGGCGCCTCGCCGCGCGTGTGCCGCCAGGCGACGAGCTCCGCGAGGATGGCGACCGCAATCTCCTCCTGCGACGAGGGGCCCAGGTCGAGCCCCGCCGGCGCGCGGACGCGCAGCACCGCCTCCTCGTCGAGGCCGCGCTCGCGGAGCGCCGCGAGCACGGTCGCCGCGCGCCTGGCGCTCGCGACGAGCCCGACGTAGCCGGCGCCGGACGCGAGGGCGGCAGCGAGGAGATCCTCGTCGCCACGCCCCATGGTCGCCACGACGACGGCGTCCGCCCCATCGACGCCGCCGTCGCGGACCCGCCAGCCCACGGTGCGCGCGAGCGCGCCGAGCGTGCGCGCAGCCGGGCTTTCCCCCACGATCGCCAGGAGGGGAGCGGGTAGAACGGGCTCGATCAGCACTTCCACGACTCCTTCCGAGGCGCAGCCGCCCTCCATGCGGGCGAGCCGCGGCTCGCGGTCGGCGAGCGCGCGGAGCGCCTCGCGGACGACGGTCGGCTCCGAACAGGCGCCGCCGACCCAGCCGGTGACCCGCCCGTCCGGAGTGACGAGCGCGCGGTCGCCCCTCCGGGCGGAGGCGGGGCGGACGACCGTGACAACCGTGGCGAGCGCGTAGGGCTCCCCCTCCGCCGCGAGCCGGCCGGCCTCGACGATGACGTCGGTCGCATTCACCGGGCGGCCCCCACTGTCCCCGGCGGCCACGCCCCGGGGTCTGACCCCTGGGCATGGCCGTCGCGGCCGGGATGTATGTCACGGAAGTGTGACAACACCGGCCGGAAAAGCCGTCCGGGGACACGTCCCGGGGTCTGACCCCAGGGCGTGGCCCGAAGGGACACGCCCCCGTGGTGCCGGGGATGAGGGGGCGCCGCGGTCACTCCGCCAGTCCAGCCTCCTGCAGGGCGGCCCAGACCTTGTCGGAGGTCACGGGCATCTCCAGGTTGCGGACGCCCGCGTACGCGAGCGCGTCGACGACGGCGTTGACGAACGCGGCGGGCGCGCCCACGGTGGCCGACTCGCCGACGCCCTTGGCGCCGAGCGGATGGTGCGGCGACGGGGTCACGGTCTCGCCGAGCTCGAACTTCGGCGTCTCCCAGGCGGTCGGGATCAGGTAGTCCATGAGGTTGGCGCCGATGCAGTTGCCCTCCTCGTCGAAGTCGATCAGCTCCATGGCGGCGATCGCGAAGCCCTCGGTGAGGCCGCCCATGATCTGGCCCTCGACGATCATCGGGTTGATGCGGACGCCGCAGTCGTCCACGGCCACGCAGCGGAGCACCTTCCACGCACCGGTCCCGCGGTCGATCTCGACCACGACCGCGTACGTGCCGAACGGGAACGTCATGTTCGGCGGGTCGTAGTAGTAGACGCCCTCGAGCCCGCCCTCCATCCCCTCGGGGATGTTCGTGTAGGCCGCGAAGGCGATGTCCTGGATCGTCGTCGACTTCTCGGGCGCGCCCTTGACGACGAACTTGCCCTGCTGCCACTCGAGATCCTCCTCGGAGGCCTCGAGCAGATGCGCGGCGATCTTCTGCGCCTTCGCGCGGATGCGCCGCGAGACCATCGCGGTGGCCGCGCCGGAGACGGGCGTCGAGCGGCTCGCGTACGTGCCGAGCCCGTAGGGCGTGTGGTCGGTGTCGCCCTCCTGCACCTCGACGTCCTCGGGCTGGAGGCCCAGCTCCTCGGCGACGATCTGCGCGAACGTCGTCTCGTGGCCCTGGCCCTGCGACTTGACGCTGAGCTTGAGGACGGCCTTACCGGTCGGGTGGATGCGGAGCTCGGCGCCGTCGTTCATGCGCAGGCCGGCGATTTTGTACTCCGCCCCGTGCCCCGCGCCCACCACCTCGGTGAAGGAGGCGAGCCCGATGCCGATCAGCCTGCCCTCGGCGCGGGCCTCGGCCTGCTCCCTGCGGAGGTCGTCGTAGCCGAGCATCTCCAGGGTCTTCTCCATCGCCGCCCCGTAGTCGCCCGAGTCGTACTCGAACCCGGTGGCCGACTTGTAGGGGAACTGCTCCGGCTTGATGAAGTTCTGCTTGCGGAAGTCGGCGGGATCCACCCCGAGCTCGTAAGCCGCGTTCTGCACGAGGCGCTCGATCAGGTACGAGGCCTCGGTGACCCGGAACGAGCAGCGGTAGGCGACGCCGCCGGGCGCCTTGTTCGTGTACGCGCCCTCGGTCTCAACGTGGGCCGCCGGAATGTCGTAGGAACCGGTGACGATGTGGAAGAGGCCGGCCTTGCAGATGGTCGGCTGCGCGTCGGCGAAGAACGCCCCGTTGTCGGAGAGCATGTTCACGCGCAGGCCGGTGATCCTCCCCTCCTTGAGGGCCAGCTCGCCGTGCATGTGGTAGTCGCGGGCGAACCCGGTCGAGATGAGGTTGCCCGTGCGATCCTCGACCCACTTCACGGGGCGCCCGATCAGAAGCGAGGCTGCCGTGGCGACGACGTAGCCGGGGTAGATCGGCACCTTGTTCCCGAAGCCGCCGCCCAGGTCGGGCGAGATGATCCGGATCTTGTGCTCGGGGATGCCCGCGACGAGCGCGAACAGCGTCCGGTGCGCGTGCGGGGCCTGGGAGGTCATGTAGATGGTCGTCTTGCCCGTCGCCGGGTCGACGTCGGCGACACAGCCGCAGCACTCGAGCGGCGCCGGGTGGCAGCGCGGGTAGAAGGTGTCGAGCGAGACGACCTTGTCGGCCTCGGCGAAGGCGTGGTCGGTCGCGGTCTTGTCGCCGGCCTCCCAGTCGTAGATGTGGTTCGAGGTCTGCCCTTCCTTCTCGTCGCGGATGACGGGCGCGCCCTCGGCCAGGGCCTGCTGCGGGCTCGTGACGGCCTCGAGCGGCTCGTAGTCCACGTCGATCAGCTCGCACGCGTCCTTGGCGATGTAGGCCGACTCGGCGATCACCGCCGCGACCTCCTGCCCCTGGAAGCGCACCTTGTCGGTGGCGAGCACGGCCTGCGTGTCGCCCGAGAGCGTCGGCATCCAGGCCAGGTTGTGCTGCGCCAGGAGCTCGCCCGTGACGACGGCGACGACGCCCGGCACCGCCTCGGCCCGGGAGGTGTCGATCCCGTTGATGCGGGCGTGCGCGAGCGGGCTCCGCAGGAACTCCAGGTGGAGCATCCCCGGGAGCGTGATGTCGTCGAAGTAGTTGCCCCGGCCGCGGATGAAGCGCCCGTCCTCGAACCGCTTGACGGAGTGGCCGACGCCACGGATGACCTGCTCTTCGCTGACGGCCATCCCTAGCCCTCCTTCCCTTTGGCGGCCGCGTACTGGACCGCCTTGACGATGTTCTGGTAGCCCGTGCAGCGGCAGATCTGGCCGCTGAGCGCCCAGCGGATCTCCTCCTCGCTCGGATCCGGGTTCTCGGCCAGGAGCGCGGTCGCGGTCAGCATCATCCCGGGCGTGCAGAAGCCGCACTGGAGCCCGTGCTCCTCGTGGAAGCCCTCCTGCACCGGGCTGAGGCCGCCGGCGGGCGCCAGGCCCTCGACGGTGGTGAGCTCGTGCCCGTCCGCCTGGACGGCGAGCATCGTGCAGGACTTCACCGGCGTCCCGTCCAGGAGCACCGTGCAGGCGCCGCAGCTGGTCGTGTCGCAGCCGATGTGCGTCCCGGTGAGCCCGAGCGTCTCGCGGAGGAAGTGCACGAGCAGGAGCCGCGTCTCGATCTCCACCGAGTGCGCGGCGCCGTTGACCGTCACGGTGACCGGGTACGTGAACCTCCCGGTCTCGACAGCTGTCTCGGTCATCGTCCCCTCCTCACGCGGCCGCCGCGGCCGCGGCCTTCCGGAGCCCTCGCTCCGTGAAGACGCGGACGACGCTCCGCTTGTAGTCGGCGCTCCCGCGATGATCGCTTCGCGGCTGCGCATCCTCGGCGGCCGCGTCGGCCGCCGCTCGGATCGTGTCGTCGTTCAGCTCCGCGCCGGCGAGCGCCTGCTCGGCCGCCGTCGCGCGGAGGTTCCGCGGCCCGACGCCGGTGAGCGCGATGCCCGCGCTCCCGACCCGGCCGTTGTCCAGCGAGAGGTGGACGGCGACGCCGACGGTGGCGAAGTCGCCGACCTTGCGCTCGAGCTTGAGGTACGTGCCGCCTGCGCGCGCGCCCGGGTCAGGCACCTGCACGGCGGTCGCGATCTCGTTCGGCTGCAGGCTCGTCGTGAACGGGCCCTGGAAGAGCTCGTCGAGCGGAATCGTGCGCGTACCGGCCGAGGAGACGACCTCGAGCCGGGCGCCGGCCGCCATGAGCGCCGAGCCCCAGTCGCCCTGCGGGTCCGCGTGCGTGAGCGAGCCGACGACCGTGCCGCGGTTCCGCACGATCGGGTCGGAGATCTGCGGCGCGGCGTCTCCGAGGACGCCGAAGCGCCCGTGCAGGGCCTCCGATCGCTCGCAGTCCGCATGCCGCACGAGGGCGCCGATCGAGAGGAAGCCGTCGTCCTCCGAGATCGCGTCGAGCCCCTGGATGCGGTTGATGTCGACGAGTGCCTGCGGCGAGGCGAAGCGGAGCTTCATGAGCGGGATCAGGCTCTGCCCGCCCGCCAGCACCTTGGCCTCGTCCCCGTAGCGCTCCAGGATCTCGAGAGCATCCTCGACGCTGCCCGGAGCGTGGTACTCGAACCTGGCGGGGTACATACGGTGGCGCCTCCTTCCGGAAACCCCGAAACCGACCGGTCCTTGCGGAGTCGAGGATAACCCGCGGGTCCCGGCCATTTCCATTACGTGTCTCCCGTTACGCTTCTCCCATGCGGTTCGGATCGGTTCGCGAGGTTGAGGAGGCCCTGCGCGGGGAGTCCTATCTCCCCGACCGCGGCCTGGCGACCGCGGTCTATCTCTCGGTGGCGATGGGCCGGCCGCTCCTTCTCGAGGGCGAGGCCGGCGTCGGCAAGACCGAGGTCGGCAAGACGCTCGCGCGCATCCTCGACGCCGAGCTGATCCGGCTCCAGTGCTATGAGGGCATCGACGCCGCCCAGGCGCTCTACGAGTGGGACTACGCGCGCCAGCTCCTCTACGCCCGGGCGCTGCAGGAGGGCGAGGTGTCCGTCGGCGAGCGCGTGTCGGAGCTCTACGGGCAGGAGTTCCTCGTCGAGCGGCCGCTGCTCCGGGCGATCCGGGCGGGGGCCGGCGCCGTCCTCCTCGTCGACGAGCTCGACCGGGCCGACGACGAGTTCGAGGCATTCCTGCTCGAGGTCCTCTCCGACTTCAGCGTGACGGTGCCCGAGCTGGGGACGATCGCGGCCGCGGAGCCCCCGGTCGTCGTCATCACCTCGAACCGCACGCGGGAGCTCCACGACGCGCTCAAGCGCCGCTGCCTCTACCACTGGATCGAGTTCCCGGACGTAGCGCGCGAGGCCGAGATCATCCGCCTGCGCGCGCCCGGCGTCGAGGAGCCGCTCGCGCGGTCGGTCGCGGAGACGGTGGCGCGCCTGCGCGCGCTCGACCTGGTCAAGCGCCCGGGCGCCGCGGAGGCGATCGACTGGGCGACGGCGCTGTCGCTCCTCGGGGCAGAGTCCGTGAACGGGGATCCGGCGCGCGAGACGCTGGGCGCCGCGGTGAAGAACCGGGAAGACCAGGCCAGGGTCGAGGCGGCCTGGGGCGAGCTCGTCGAGGACTAGGGCGGGTCCGGCAGCCAGGCCCGATTCGAGTCGGTCGGCCGCGGAGCCGTCGCTACGCTCACGCCATGACCACGGAAGCCGTCGAGACCGTCGTCCGCTTCGGCCATGCGCTGCGCGCGGCCGGGCTGCCCGTCGGGCCCGACCGGGTGGCTTCCTTCTCCCGCGCGGCAGCGCTTCTGCCTCCAGGAGAGCTCTACTGGGCCGGGCGGGCGACGCTCCTCTCCCGCCCGGAGCAGACCGAGGTCTACGACGCCCTCTTCGCCGCGTTCTTCGGGCCGCCGGAGGCGAAGCCCGGGCCGCCGATGCGGGTCAAGGTGGAGATGCAGGCGGAGGCCGACGTCGGGCTCGCCAGCGCCACCGAGCTCCTGAAGGAGAAGAGCTTCTCGCGCTGCTCCCGGGAAGAGCTCTCGCAGCTCGCCGAGCTGATGGCTTGCATCGACCTGTCGGTGCCGCGGCGGCGGACGCGGCGGCGGGAGTCGGCACGCGCGGGGACGCCCGACCTGCGGCGGACGCTCCGCCGCTCGTTCCGCACCGGCGGCGACCCGCTGGAGAGGGCGTGGCGGCGGCGCCGGAGGCGGCCGCGGCGCCTGATCCTCCTGCTCGACGTCTCCGGCTCGATGGACGCCCACTCGCGCGCGCTCGTCATGTTCGCGCACGCGGCGCTCCGCTCCGACAGGCGGTGGGAGGCGTTCTGCTTCGGCACGCGGCTCACGCGCGTCACCCGCCAGCTCGAGGGCTCAGACCCGGACGCGGCGCTCACCCGTGCAGCCGCCGAGGTGGTCGACTGGGACGGGGGCACGCGCATCGGCGAATCGCTCAAGCGCTTCCTGGACGAGTACGGCCACTCGGGGCTCGCGCGCGGCGCCGTCGTCGTCCTCTGCTCGGACGGGCTCGAGGTCGGCGACCCCGAGCTCCTCGCCGAGCAGATGGCGCGGCTCCACCGCCTCGCCTACCGCGTGGTCTGGCTCAACCCGCTGCAGGAGGACCCGGCGTACGAGCCGCTCGCCCGCGGCATGAAGGCGGCGCTCCCCTCCGTCGACGTCTTCGCGAGCGGGCACAGCCTGGCCAGCCTCGAGGAGGTCGGCGCGGCGCTTGCCCGCTGGTAGCCCGCTCCTTGTGTTCCACCGGCACAAGCGGGGAGCCCTGTCTCTCCCGGGCTCCCGCGTGCAGGCACGGGCCCCGGGGCCTTGTGCGCGTGGAACACAAGCAGAGGTCAGCCGGTGTTGCGGAGGGCGGCCGCGATCCCCGCGATCGAGCGGAGCAGCGGACGCTTGACCTCCTCGTCGCCGGTCTCGCGCCAGCGGCGGAGGAGCTCGACCTGAATGGCGTTCATCGGGTCGACGTAGGGGTTGCGGAGCCGGATCGAGCGCTGGATCACCGGGTGCCGGTCGAGGAGCTCGCGCGCCTCCACGATCTCGAGGACGGAGGCTACCGTGCGCTCGTGCTCGGCGCGGATCGGCTCGTACAGGCTCGCGTCGTCCACGAGGTCGAGGTAGCCGGCCGCGATCTCCAGGCTTGACTTGGCGAGCGTCATCTCCAGGTTCTCGACGAGCGAGCGGAAGAAGGCCCAGTCGCGGTACAGGCGCCGCAGCTCCCCGACGTCGGCAGCAGCGAACGCCGTGCCGCAGCCGTACCAGGCCGGGAGGATGCAGCGGTTCTGCGTCCAGGCGAAGATCCAGGGAATGGCGCGGAGCGAGCTGAGGAGCTCGCCGCCCTCGGGCCTGCGCGCAGGGCGCGAGCCGATCTCGAAGAGGGCAAGCTCCTCGATCGGCGTGAACGTGCGGAAGAAGTCCGCGAAGCGCTCGTCCTCCCAGACGAGGCCGCGGTAGGCGGCGAACGCGTCCGCGGAGAGGCCTGCGACCGTCTCGCGGGCGCCCTCGGGCGGCCGTGAGCCGGCCACCTCCGGGAACGCCGCCAGGAGCGTCGCCGCGAGCGCCGCCTCCAGGTTCCGGTACGCCAGGCCCGGCAGGCCGTACTTGAAGGAGACCGTCTCCCCCTGCTCCGTGACCTTCAGCCGGCCGGGCGGGTGGCCGGCGGGCTGCGCGAGGATGGCGGCGTGCGTTGGCCCGCCGCCGCGGCCGGTCGAGCCGCCCCGGCCGTGGAAGATCGTGAGCTCGACGTCCCGCTCGGCGGCGAGCGCGGCCAGGCGCTCCTGCGCCCGGATGATCTCCCACTGCGCGGTCAGGTAGCCGCCGTCCTTGCCGGAGTCGGAGTAGCCGACCATGACCTCCAGGCGGCGACCGCGCTCCTCCACCAGGCGGGCGAAGCGCGGCTCGTCGAGGAGCGCCTCGACGATCGCGGGCGCCTCGCCGAGGTCGCGGATCGTCTCGAAGAGCGGCACCGGCGAGACCCGCGCCCCTTCCTCGGCCGCGACGTCGACGACGGCGAGTACGTCGCCGGCCGACTCCGTCCCCGAGACGACCACCGAGTCGACGGCACGCCCGCCCAGCTCGCCCTGCGCCCAGGCGACGGCGGCGAAGGCCTCGTGTACGCGAGGCGTGCGCCGGCGCAGCTCCTCGGCGTGGAAGCGGACGTCGAGCTTGGCCACGTGGAACCCGAAGAGCTCGAGGCTGCGGCGCAGGCGCGCGAAGCGTCCGTCCGCGATCCGCTCGCCGCCGTGGGCCCGCAGGCTCCGCTCGATGACGTCGAGGTCGGCGGCGAGCTCCTCCTCGCGCCCGTAGCCCTCGTTTCCCAGGCGCCACCACATGAAGGAGAGCTTCCGGCGGTACGGCTCGTCGCTGTTTTGGTCGCCGATCCGCTCGGCGTACTCCGGCAGCTCGCGCTCGTCGAGGGCGATGGACGCGGCCAGCTCGTCGGAGACCTCGACGAGCGTCGTCGTCAGCCCGAGCGCGGCGGCGAGATCGCGCGCCTGCTCGCGATAGCGCCCGAGCGCGAGGGCGCGGCCGCGCGCGAGCGCCTCGCGGATCGTCTCCGGCCCGGCCGCCGGGTTCCCGTCCATGTCGCCGCCGATCCAGCTCCCGAACGAGACGGGCAGCGGCGCCCCCGGCAGCGCCTCGCGGTAGGCATGGAGCAGCTCCTCGGCCGCGTCGAGGAGGCTGTGCTCGAAGAACCAGAGGCCGTGGCGGATCTCGTCGAGGACGCGCGGGCGCTGCGGCCGCACCTCGTCGGTCTGCCAGAGGACGGTGATCTCCTCGGCGGCGCGGTCGGCGATCTCTTCCCCGGCGTCCAGCTGGGCGAGGAGGTCGCCGAGCCGGGCCTGCGCCTGGAGGATCGTGCGGCGGGTCGCCTCGGTCGGGTGCGCGGTGAGGACGAGCTGGAGCGAGACGTGCTCCGCGGCCGCGGCGAGGGCGGCGTCGCCGACGCCGCCCTCGCGCAGCCGGCGGACCGCCTCGGGAAGCGACTCGCGCGGCACGCCGTCCCCACGCTGGACGTCGCGGCGCCGGCGCACGCGGTGCTGTTGCTCGGCCAGGTTGGCGAGCTGGAAGAAGAGCGTGAAGGCGCGCAGGATCTTCGTCTGCTCGTCGAGGTCGAGGTCGGCGACGGCGCGCGCCAGCTCGGCGCGCACGGCGGAGTCGCCGGACTCGCGCGCGCGCCGGGAGACGCGGCGGATCTCCTCCTCCCGCGCGAGCAGCTCCTCGCCCTCCTGCTCGACCATGACGCGCCCGAGCAGGTCGCCGAGCAGGCGGACGTCGCGGCGGAGCGGCGCGTCTGGCGTCATGGCGTGAGAGATTACGTGCCGTGAGGACGCTCTTCTCGAACGCGTACGTCGTAACGATGGACGACGCCGGCACCGAGGTCGACGGCGCGTGGATCCTCGTCGACGACGGCTTCGTGGTCGAGGTCGGGGACGGCTCGCCGCCCTTCGCGGAGCACTTCGAGAACCTGGGCGGCGCGCTCGTCACGCCGGGCCTCGTCAACACGCACCACCACCTGTACCAGACGCTGACGCGGACGAGGGCACAGGAGGCCGACCTCTTCACGTGGCTGCGCACGCTCTATCCGCTCTGGGCGCGCGTGGATGCCGAGGCCGAGTACGCGGCGGCGCGCACCGGGCTCGCCGAGCTCGTGCTCGGCGGGTGCACCACCGTCTTCGACCATCACTACGTCTTCCCGCCCGGGCGGGCGGGGCTGGTCGAGGCGGAGATCCGGGCGGCGCAGGAGCTCGGGGTGCGGCTGGTCGCCGCGCGCGGATCGATGGACGTCGGCGAGTCCGAGGGCGGGCTTCCTCCCGACGACCTGGTCGAGGACATGGATGCCGTGCTCGCCGACACCGAGGGCCTCCACGCGCTCCACGAGCAGGGGCCGGGGGCGTGGACGCAGATCGCCGTGGCGCCCTGCTCCCCGTTCTCGGTCTCCAAGCGGCTGATGACGGAGTCGGCGGCGCTCGCCCGGCGCCTCGGGCTGCGCCTGCACACACACCTGGCGGAGACCGTCGAGGAGGAGGAGTACTGCAAGGGCCTCTTCGGCTGCCGCCCGGTCGAGTACCTGGAGCAGCTGGGGTGGCTCGCCTCGGACGTCTGGTGCGCGCACTGCGTCCACCTCTCGGACGAGGACGTGCGGGCGTTCGGAGCGGCGGGAACCGGCGTGGCGCACTGCCCCACCTCGAACCTGCGGCTCGGCGCCGGCGTGGCGCCGGTGCGCGCCATGATCGACGCCGGCGTCCCGGTCGGCCTCGGCGTGGACGGCTCGGCCTCCAACGAGCGCAGCGACCTCTCCGCGGACGTGAAGCAGGCACTGCTCGTGGCGCGGGGCCGCGGCGGGCCCGAGGCGATGACGGTCCGCGAGGCGCTCTGGCTCGGCACGCGCGGCGGCGCGGAGGTGCTCGGGCGGAGCGACCTCGGCTCGCTCGAGCCCGGAAAGTGCGCCGACTTCGCGGTCTGGCGGACGGACGGCCTCGAGCTCGGCGGCGCCGACGACCTGGTCGCCGGGCTCGTCCTCTCCGGCCCGCACCGCGCGGAACGCGTCTACGTCGGCGGCGAGCCGGCCGTTCTGGGCGGGCAGCTGGCGCGCGCCGACGAGCGCGAGATCGCCGCCGAGCACCGCGTGCAGGCCGCCCGCTTCCTCACGGCGTAGGGGTGTCCCCGGGGGCCGTGCCCCGGCGCCAGGGAGATGGCCCGCTCGGCCGTGCTTGTGACACTGCCGTGGCACACAGGGTGTCCAGAGCGGCCACGGCCAGGGGTCAGACCCCGGACCTGGGACCTGCGGACCACGGGAGGCTGGGCGGAACCCGCCGGCCGTGCAGATCGCGGCGGTCCCGGTCGGAGTCGAAGAGCGGGCGGAGCTGCCCGGGCTCGGGCGCTGCTCGTCCTACGAGGAAACGGGCCCCTCGTCGGCGACCTCGGCCTCGACAGCCTCGGCCTCGAGCGCTTCGGCCTCGACCGCCTCGGCCTCGCCAGTCTCGCCCGTCTCGCCGTTCTGCGCCGCACGCTCCTCGGCGGCGGCCTGCTTCCGCGCTTCCTTCTTCTCCTGCTTGCGCTCGCGCTTCTCCTGCAGCTTCCGCTCGCGCGCGATCTTCGCCATCGTCGTCTGTCGCTTCGAGCTCGAACCCATCCGCAGCTTCCCTTCCTCGACGGCCCCGTGACGCAGCCCGGGCCTACACCGTAGCCGCAGCGGCGGACTGTCAGGCGGCGGCGGGCTCCCGAACGGCCCGCAGCGAGGCGTCCATGATCTCGACGGCGAGGTCGATCTCCTCCTCCGTCACCGTGAGCGGCGGCGCGATGCGGAAGCAGTTCGCGTGCGCCTGGGAGCGGACGATGTTCATGGAGAGGCCGCGCTCGTAGCACTCCCGAGTGACCTCGGCACCGAGCGCGTCGGCGGGCCGCCGCGTCTCGCGGTCCTCCACCAGCTCGAGCCCGACCAGGAGCCCGCGGCCGCGCACGTCGCCGATCGGCTCGTGCTGCGCCTGGAGCTCGCGGAGCCGCGCGAGCATGTACTCGCCGCGCGCCGCGGCCCGCTCCACCAGCCCCTCCTCGGCGATCACGTCGAGCACGGCGAGCCCGGCCGCAGCCGGGAGCGGGTCGGAGACGTGCGAGGTGACGTGGAGGAAGCCCTTCTCGTAGCAGTCCTGCTCGATCGCCGCCGACGTGATCGTGGCGGCCAGGGGCAGCCCGCCGCCCAGGGTCTTCGAGACGGCGGCGAAGTCCGGCACGACGCCGTCGTGCTCGAACCCGAACATCGTCCCCAGGCGCCCGAAGCCGGTCTGGGCCTCGTCCATGACGAGGAGCATCCCGCGCTCGTCCAGCAGCTCCCGCACCCGCCGGAAGTAGCCGTCGGGCGGAACGATGATCCCGCCGGCGGAGAGCACCGGCTCCGCCACGAGCGCGCAGAGCGCCCCGACCGACTGCTGGTCGACCAGCTCGAAGCCCACCTCCAAGCACGTGCAGTCGCAGGCGCCGTCGCAGTGGCGGACGGGGCAGCGGTAGGCGTACGGCGCCGGCACCGCGAACGACCCGGGGAGCACGGGCCCGTAGCCGGAGTGCGCCATCGAGAAGTTCACGGAGGCGATCCCGGAGAGGAGCCCGTGGAAGCTCCGCGTGAGCCCGACGACCTCCCAGCGCCCGGTGTGCATCTTCGCCAGCTTCAGCGCGACCTCGTTCGCCTCCGTGCCGGTGTTGAGCAAAAGGACGCGGTCGAGCGGCGCCGGGAAGAGCCCGGCGAGCTTCTCCCCCAGGGCGAGCACCGGCTCCGAGAGCATCCAGGAGTTCAGGTGCACGACCTCGTCGAGCGCCGAGCGCACCGCCGCGACGATCCGTGGGTGGTTGTGGCCGAGCGTCGAGCAGATCTGGCCCGACGTGAAGTCGAGGATCCGCTTGCCGCTCGCCGTCTCCACCCAGGCGCCCTCCGCCCTGGCGATCGGCTCGGGCGCGAAGGAGCCCGCGTAGCGGATGAGGAAGCGCTCGCGCTCGTCCACGGAGCAAGAATACGATGCCGCCGTGGTCTCCATCTCGACACACGTCCTCGACACCGAGCGCGGCGAGCCGGCGCGGGGCGTCCGGGTCGAGCTCCTGCGCGGCGACCTTCTCCTCTCCGTGCGCGAGACGGACGAGGACGGCCGCATCCCCGACCTCGGCGGCGTCGAGCTCCCGTCCGACGTCTACAGGCTCGTCTTCCACCCGCGGTCGCCGTTCTTCCGCGGCATCGAGGTCGAGGTCGAGCTCGAGGACGGCCACTACCATGTCCCCCTCCTTCTCGCCCCCTACTCGTGCGCGATCTACCGCGGCAGCTGACCGTGGACGAGCTCGCCGACCTCTTCCAGGCGCGGAGCCGGTTCGTGGAGAGGCTCGCCGAGGACGAGGACCCGCTCGGCCGGGCGCGCGAGGTGCTTGCGGCCCTGCCCGAGGAGGATCGGGTCGAGGCGCTGGCGCACCATCCCCGCATCGGTGCACCGAATCTCAGCGGCCACTCGGCCGCGGAGCAGGGAGCGGACGTCGATCCCGCGGTGCTGGCCGAGCTGGCCGAGCTGAACGCGGCCTACGAGGAGCGCTTCGGCTTCCGCTTCGTCGTCTTCGTCAACCGCCGCCCGCGGGCCGAGATCGTCCCGGTGCTGCAGGAGCGGCTCGGGCGGACGCGGGAGGAAGAGCTCGAGACGGGCTGCGACGAGCTCGTCGCGATCGCGGTGGACCGGTGGCAAAGCTCTTGAGAATCCGAGCCGGAATGACGCTTCGCCGGCGCGGCGTTCTGGGTGAGTGCGCTGCAAGGACGACTTCCTACGGAACTCGTCCTTCTGTTGGCGTCCCCACCCACCCCGCGCTCGTAGCCGTAGGCTACGGGCGCAACCGAGGACTCCGCAGCGTGCCGCCCAGGGCGTCGCGCCGGCACAAGGCTTCAGTTTGGCTCGGGTTCTGAGAATCGGCTACGGGAAGGAAGCCGTCTCCGTCTACCGGACGGACGGCGTCAGCTCGCTCTTCACGGCCGAGATCGGGATGACGCTGCGCGGCGAGGCCTTCGGGCCGTCGTACACCGAGGGCGACAACACGGTCGTGGTCGCCACCGACTCGATGAAGAACTTCATCCACATCACGGCGCTCGAGTACGCCGAGCCCTCGCTCGAGGGCTTCCTCGAGCTCCTCGCCCGCCGGCTC
>Ga0299913_10000294_pt1 | contig 29469 bp, 31 predicted proteins | sample RVTome_9_FD_201360 | JGI IMG/M metagenome (GOLD analysis project Ga0299913, IMG submission 201360) | Soil microbial communities from uranium-contaminated site in the Upper Colorado River Basin, Wyoming, United States - RVT155D38 (version 2) ... | reverse complement strand
GACGGCATCGCGGTCGGAAAGCCGGGGGAGGTGACGTACGCGCACGTCGCCAAGCTCGTCGACGACATGATCACGGTCAGCGAGGAGTCGCTGTCCAGGGCGCTGCTGCTGTGCCTGGAGCGGGCCAAGATGCTCGTCGAGCCGGCGGGTGCGGCCGCGGTCGCCGCGGTGCTGGACAACCCGGGGCGCTTCGAGGCGCCGGTGTGTGCGGTGCTCTCCGGCGGCAACATCGACCCGCTGTTGCTGCTGCACGTCATCCAGCACGGCATGGTCGCGGCCGGGCGGTACCTCTCGCTGCGGATCGTCATCCCCGACCGGCCCGGGTCCCTCGCCGGGCTGCTGTCGAGGGTCGGCGAGCTCGGCGCCAACGTGGTCGATGTCGCGCACTCCAGGCTCGGCCGCAGCGTTGCCCTCGGCGAGGTGGACGTCGCGCTGTCCCTGGAGACCCGCGGCACCGACCACTGCGCGCAGGTGGTCCAGTCGCTGCGCGCCGCGGGCTACAAGGTGAACTAGCCGCCCGGAGCCCGGCCGTCAGAGATTGCCTCGGCGCGCCTGCTCCCGCTCGATCGCCTCGAACAGCGCCTTGAAGTTGCCCTTGCCGAAGCCGAGCGAGCCGTGCCGCTCGATCACCTCGAAGAAGACGGTTGGCCGGTCGCCGACGGGCTTGGTGAAGATCTGCAGCAGGTAGCCCTCCTCGTCGCGGTCGACCAGGATGCCGCGCTTCCGCAGTTCCTCCACCGGCACCCGCACCTCGCCGATCCGATTCCGCAGCTCGGCGTCCTGGTAGTAGGAGTCCGGGATGTCCAGGAACTCGACGCCGGCGGCCCGCATGGCGTCGACGGTGGCCAGGATGTCGCCGGTGGCCAGCGCGATGTGCTGGCAGCCCGGCCCGCCGTAGAACTCCAGGTACTCGTCGATCTGCGACTTGTGCTTGCTGATCGCCGGCTCGTTGAGCGGGAACTTCACCCGGTGGTTGCCGTTCGCGACCACTTTGCTCATCAGCGCCGAGTACTCGGTCGCGATGTCGTCGCCGACGAACTCCGCCATGTTCACGAAGCCCATCACGCGGTTGTAGAAGCTCACCCAGTGGTCCATGCGGCCGAGTTCGACGTTGCCGACGCAGTGGTCGATCGCCTGGAACAGGCGCTTCGGCGCGCCGGCCGGCTTGACGTAGGAGCCGGTGCGGGCGACGAAGCCCGGCAGGTACGGCCCGTCGTAGTGGGTCCGGTCGACGAGCGTGTGCCTGGTCTCGCCGTAGGTGGCGATGGCGGCCATGCGAACCGTGCCGTGTTCGTCGGTGATGTCGTGCGGCTCGTCGAGCACCGTCGCCCCCATGGCGCGCGCGTGCTCGATGCAGCGATCCACGTCCACGACCTCCAGCGCCAGGTCGACCACGCCGTCGCCGTGCGCCCTGTGGTGGTCGAGCAGCGGGCTGTCGGGCGCCACTCCACCCTTCACCACGAACCGCGCCGAGCCGGCGCGCAACACGAAGACCTTGTGGTCGCGGTTGCCGGTCTCCGGGCCGGAGTACGCGACGAGGTCCATGCCGAACGCGTGCTGGTAGAACAGCGCCGTCTGGGTGGCGTTGCCCACCACGAACACCACGGCGTCCATCGCCCGCACCGGGAACGGGTCGCGCGCGACGTCGTGCTCCACCAGGCCGACCAGCTGCTTGAGCTGGTCCAGGCTGACCTCGTCCAGATCGTCGATCAGGCGCATGGCGACCTCCCGGCTCGTGACTGGTGTTACCGTCAGCTTCAGCCTGCCGATCAACCTGTGCAACTCGTGCTCGATGAGCTGTGCAGAATGTCCAAGTCGATCGCGGTCAGACCGGTCAAACCGGACAATCTGTCCAGGAGGTGTCAAGGTGCCGCTCGACGAGCTGGACGCGAAGCTCCTGCTGCTGCTCACCGACGAGCCGCGGCTGGGCGTGCTGGAGTGCTCCAGGCGCCTCGGGGTGGCGCGCGGCACCGTCCAGGCGCGGCTGGACCGGCTCGCCAACCGGGGCGTGCTCGCCGGGTTCCCGCCGGCGGTGGACCTGGCCGCGATGGGGTACGGCCTCACCGCGTTCGGCGTGCTGGAGATCGCGCAGGGCCGCCGCCACGAGGTGGCGCAGCGGCTGGCCGCGATCGACGAGGTGTGTGAGGTGCACGCCACGACGGGGCAGGGCGACCTGCTCGTGCGCATCGTCGCCACGTCCAACGCCGACCTGCAGCGCGTCATCGACGAGGTCGTCGACCTCGCGGACGTTCAGCGGATCTTCACCTCGATCGCGCTGTCCACGCCGATCGCGCCGCGGGTCCGCCCTCTGCTGGAACGCGCTGTATCTCCCTCCACCGGCCGGGGGGCCGCAACTACCCCCGGAACGGCTCCGCCTTCACCAGCTTGACCTTCATGGTGCCGCCGTTGGGCAGGTTGTACTCGCGGTACTCGCCCTCCCTCGCGCCCAGCAGCGCCTCACCGAGCGGTGAGCTGGGGGAGTACACCTCGAGGTCGCCGTGCGAACCCTCCTCGCGGGTCGCCAGCAGGAACGTCTCCACCTCGTCGTCGCCTTCGTAGAGGACCGTCAGCACCATGCCGGGCGCGGCCACCCCGTTCTCCTCAGGCGCCTCGCCGACCTTGGCCGTGTGCAGCAGCTCCTGCAGCTGGCGGATGCGCGCCTCCTGCCGGCCCTGCTCCTCGCGCGCGGCCTGGTAGCCACCGTTCTCGCGCAGGTCGCCCTCCTCGCGGCGGGCGTTGATCTCGGCGGCGATAACCGGGCGGTTGGCGATCAGGTCGTCCAGCTCATGCTTGAGCCGGTCGTGCGCCTCCTGGGTCAACCAGGTCACCGTCGTCTCGCTCACGGTCATCACTCCTCCTACGTGCTGGTCCGCACCACGGGGCTCGCCCGATACGGAAAAACACGGCCCAACGAGGGGCCGTGTGCGGAATTGCCAGCGTAACACGATTGCGACTGTTAGTCGCCAGCTCGTTTTCCACCGCGAGTGGCATCAGCCCTGGTAGCAAAGGCTTTCCGTGATCAGCCGGTGGTCGGTACGAGGTAAGAAGGCACCTCATAGGAGCAACCGAACACCTCGCCGGTTACAGGGCGTCGCGACGTCTTGAGGACCGTGTTGGCGAGCGCGCTGCGCGGTCCGGGCGGCAGGTACACCTCCTTGCGACCGGTCTCGTCACCGTCGATCGAGCGGGCGCGCACGATGCACATCGCTGGCCGCTGCGGCTCCTTTCGGACCACCTGAAAGGTGATCTCCACGGAGCCGTTGTCGATCACCCGAAAGGCCGTCTGCCTGCCCTCTATCGGCGGCGAGCCGTAGTTGCGGTAGCCGGTGATGGCCAGGCCAAGCCCGGCGAGCAGTACGACCACGAGCAGCACCGGCGGCAGCCAGCGCGGCCTGCGGCGGGAGCCGTAGCGATCGGCCGGCGGGGTCAGCGGTACCTCCTGCGGCGGGACTGTCACCGGTGGCGAGCACAATGGACGACGTGGGGCAGACCGAAGTATCCCAGCCGCGGCTTGGGCGAGAGGAAAGGCCGGCGATGCCGACTGACGAACCGTTGCGTCTGATGACCGTGCACGCCCACCCGGACGACGAGTCGAGCAAGGGCGCGGCGAGCACGGCCAAGTACGTCACCCATGGGCACCAGGTGATGGTCGTGTCCTGCACCGGAGGGGAGCGCGGCAGCGTGCTCAACCCGGCGATGGACCGGCCGGAGGTGCACCTGAACATGCACGCCATCCGGCGCGAGGAGATGGCGCGCGCCGCGAAGATCCTCGGCGTGCAGCACCACTGGCTCGGCTTCGTCGACTCCGGGATGCCGGAGGGCGAGCCGATGCCGCCGTTGCCGGACGACTGCTTCGCGACCGTGCCGCTGGAGGTCACCGCCGAGGCGCTGGTCAAGGTGATGCGCGAGTTCCGACCGCACGTCGTCGTCACCTACGACGAGAACGGCGGCTACCCGCATCCGGACCACATCCGCTGCCACGAAGTGTCCGTCGCCGCGTTCGACGCGGCTGGCGACCCCGACCGCTTCCCGGCGGCCGGCGAGCCGTGGCAGCCGCTCAAGCTGTACTACACGCACGGCTTCTCCCGGCGCAGGATGCAGGCGTTCCACGACGCGCTGCTGGCCCGCGGGCTGGAGTCGCCGTACACCGAGTGGCTGGGCAAGTGGGACCCCGAGCACGGGGACGTGATGGACCGGGTGACCACCAGGGTCGAGTGCGCCGACTACTTCCACGTGCGCGACGAGGCGCTCAAGGCGCACGCCACCCAGATCGACCCGACCAGCCGCTGGTTCGCGGTGCCGCTCGACCTGCAGCGTGCCGTGTGGCCGACCGAGGACTACGAGCTGGCCCGCTCCCTGGTGGACACCACGCTGCCGGAGGACGACCTGTTCGCCGGCGTACGTGAGAGGGTGCACGCGTGCTCTTGACGGCGCTCGTCGCGCAGCCGACCCCGGTGCCCACCGACCCGGGCGGCCAGGGTGAGGACTTCGGCAAGTCGTCGCCCGTCGCGTTCGTGGTGCTCCTGCTGTTCTTCGTCGCGGTGTTCTTCCTGGTCCGCTCGATGAACAAGCACCTGCGCCGGGTGCCGGAGTCGTTCGACAAGCCCGAGGGGGAGGCGGAGGACGGCAGGAAGGAGTGACGGCGGCCCGGGGCTGCGCGGTGCGCCCGACACTGCCACCCTGGATCGCATGGCGAACCGGCTCGCGACGTCGACCAGCCCCTACCTGCGCCAGCACGCGGACAATCCGGTGGACTGGTGGGAGTGGTCCGACGCGGCGTTCGCCGAAGCGCGCCGCCGCGACGTGCCGGTGCTGCTCTCGGTGGGCTACGCGGCGTGCCACTGGTGCCACGTGATGGCGCACGAGTCGTTCGAGGACGACGCCGTCGCCGAGGTGATGAACGAGCACTTCGTCAACGTCAAGGTGGACCGCGAGGAGCGGCCCGACGTGGACGCGGTGTACATGGAGGCCACCCAGGCCATGACGGGCCACGGCGGCTGGCCCATGACGTGCTTCCTCACCGCCGACGGCGAGCCGTTCCACTGCGGCACCTACTACCCGCCGCGGCCGCGGCCCGGCATGCCGAGCTTCCGCGAGCTGCTTGCCGCGGTGACCGAGGCGTGGACGCAGCGGGGCGAGGAGGTGCGGACCGCGGCCGGGCGGATCGCCGGGCAGCTGTCCGGGCGCGGCTGGCAGCTCACCCCGTCGCCGGTGGACCCGGCGCTGCTGGATGCCGCCGTCGAGCAGCTCGCCGTCCAGTTCGACTGGCGGCACGGCGGCTTCGGCGACGCGCCCAAGTTCCCGCCGTCGATGGTGCTGGAGTTCCTGCTGCGGCACCACGAGCGGACCGGGTCGGCACGCGCCATCCAGATGGCCGGCGAGACCGCGGAGCGGATGGCCCGCGGCGGCATGTACGACCAGCTCGCCGGCGGTTTCGCCCGGTACAGCGTGGACGCGCAGTGGGTGGTGCCGCACTTCGAGAAGATGCTGTACGACAACGCGCTGTTGCTGCGCGCGTACGCGCATCTGGCGCGCGGGCCGGCGGCCGGCGCGGCTGGGACGGTGTCGGGCTCGGCCGCGGCGGCTTCGGAGGCGGCTGGGACGGGGTCGGCAGGCCTGGCGCGGCGGGTGGCCGAGGAGACCGCCGAGTTCCTGCTGCGCGAGCTGCGCACCGCGGAGGGCGGGTTCGCCTCCTCGCTGGACGCGGACGCCGACGGGGTGGAGGGCTCGACGTACGTGTGGACGCCCGCGCAGCTGGCCGAGGTGCTCGGCGAGGAGGACGGCGCGTGGGTGGCGACGCTGTTCGACGTGGGGCGCAGGGGCACGTTCGAGCACGGCACGTCGGTGCTGCAACTGCCGGCGGACCCGGGCGACGCCGACCGCTTCGACCGGGTGCGGGAGCGGCTGCTGGCGGCGCGCGCCGGGCGGCCGCAGCCGAGCCGCGACGACAAGGTGGTGACGGCCTGGAACGGGCTGGCCATCACCGCACTCGCCGAGGCCGGTGCGGCGATGGGCCGGCCGGAGTGGGTGTCCGCGGCGGTGGAGGCGGCCGAGCTGGTGCTGCGCCTGCACCGGACTGCTTCCGACGGGGTTGGCGGCCGGCTGCGGCGCAGCTCGCGGGACGGCGTGGTCGGGCGGGCCGCCGGGGTGCTCGACGACTACGGCGCGCTCGCCACCGCGCTCCTCGCGCTGCACCAGGTGACGGCCTCGCCGCGCTGGCTGGACGCCGCGTGCCAGCTGCTGGACACCGCGCTCGCGCACTTCGGCGAGCCGGGCGCGCCCGGCAGGTTCTTCGACACCGCGGACGACGCGGAGCGCCTGGTGTCGCGGCCGCGCGACCCTACGGACAACGCCTCGCCGTCCGGCGCCGCCGTGCTCACGGAGGCGCTGCTCACCGCCTCCGCGCTGACCGGACTGGACCGCGACGGCCGCTACCGCGAGGTCGCCGACGCGGCGCTGGCCGCCACCGGGGCGTTGGCCCGCCAGGCACCGCGCTTCGCCGGGCACTGGCTCACCGTGGCCGAGGCCGCCGAGCGGGGGCCGATCCAGGTCGCGGTGGCCGGGGCCGCGGACGACCCGCGGACCGCGGCGCTCCTGGCCGAGGCCCGCCGCACCGCACCCGGCGGGACCATCGTGCTCGGCACCGTGCCCGAGGCGCCCGGCGTGCCACTGATGGCCGGCCGTCCGCTCGTCGACGGCGCACCCGCCGCCTACGTCTGCCGCGGCTTCGTGTGCGAGGCGCCGGTGACCGATGCCTCCCACCTGCGCGCCGCCCTCCGATCCCGCTAGCCCTCGCGCCGCCGCCCTCCGATCCCGCTAGCCCTCGCGCCGCCGCCCTCCAGTCCCGCTAGCCCTCGCGCCGCACAACCCACTCCCCGCTCGGGCAGCCGAGCGCTTGGCGTCGACTCGCATCCGTATCGACGTTTTCGGGCCCCCAGAACGTCGATACGGATGCGAGTCGCCGGAGGTGCACCTGCTGGAGTGGGTGTACGTTTAGAGTGTGTAATGATGTAATCGAGCTTACGGAGGAAGTGCGATGCGGGGAGGTTTCACGGTGACGGGAAGGGCGCACCGAGGATGGCGCGGGCACGGCCCGCACGGGCGGGGCCAAGGACGTGGCGGCTGGCAGCAGGCCGACCTGCCACCGGCCGACGACGCCGCGGCCTGGTTGGCCGGCCGGCTGCCCGAAGGCTGGTTCACGGGAGCCCCTGAGGTGACCGTCGACCGCGAGGAGATCGTGGTGGTCGGCGAGCTGCAGCCGCTGGCCGAGGAGTACGCGGACGACGCGGCGCGCGCCGCGGCCGAGGCTGGCCGCATCTCGCGGTTCCGCGAGCAGACGCGCGAGGAGCGCATCGAGATCGCCCGGCAGACCGAGCACCGCTACGGCCGCAAGGTGGCGTGGGGCGCACGGCTCGGCGGCACCCAGGAGCTGTTCACGACCATGTCGGTGCCGGTGATGACGCGGCTGCGGCAGCCGGAGCGGATGGTGCTGGACACCCTCGTGGACGCCGGCGTCGCGCGGTCCCGCTCGGAGGCGCTGGCCTGGGCGGTGCGCCTGGTCGGCGAGCATGCCGACGAGTGGCTGTCCGAGCTGCGCGACGCGATGCAGAAGGTCGACGAGCTGCGCACCCGCGGGCCGGAGCTCTAACCGGCCGCCGCTTGTCCGCCCGAAGGGATGTCAGGCGTAGAGCGTGAGCCAGATGGCCACGTGGTGGCAGACGGCGGCGACCACAGTGGCGGCGTGGAAGAACTCGTGGTGGCCCCAGACCTGCGGCCACGGGTCCGGCCACCGGGTGGCGTAGCACACCGCGCCGACCGTGTAGAAGATGCCGCCGGCCAGCATCAGCACCAGCGCGGCCGTGCCGACCGTCACCAGCAGTTCCGGCAGCACGAACACCGCGACCCAGCCGAGCGCGAGGTAGATCGAGATGCTCAGCCACCGCGGCGAGTGCGGCCACACGAGCTTGAGCGCGACCCCGGCCAGGGCGCCGCCCCACACCACGGCCAGCACCGCGGCGCCGGTGGACGGCGTCATCGCAAGCAGCGCGAACGGGGTGTACGTGCCGGCGATGAACAGGAAGATCATCGAGTGGTCCAGCCGCTTCATCAGCGCACTGGCCCGCCCGGTCAGCCAGTGCCGGCGGTGGTAGAGCGCGCTCACCCCGAAGAGGCCGAGCACCGTCGTCGAATAGACCGACGTGCCGAGCGCGGCGCGCGCCGAGACCGTCGCCGCGGCCAGCGTCACGAGCGCCGCGCCGGCCGCGATCGCCACGAAGAACGACCAGTAGTGCAGCCGGCCGCGCATCATCGGTTTGTTCAGCACCGCCATATTCACAACCACGAGGTTAGCTGCGGTGGGTTGACGGCACGTGCCGATGGCGCGAATTCCGCCGGGCGTAGGCTGCCTGGTCGTGGGCCTGCGAGAGCTGCTCTACGCCGTCTACGAACGTTCGCTGCGTAGGCAGTTGCCGGCCGCCGAGCGCCCGCGGCACGTCGGTGTGATCCTGGACGGCAACCGGCGATGGGCCCGTGAGGTCGGCTTCACCGACGTCAGCCACGGCCACCTCGTCGGCGCCAACAAGATCGCCGAGCTGCTCCAGTGGTGCGGTGAGGCCGACGTGCAGGTCGTCACGTTGTGGCTGCTCGGCACGGACAACCTCAGGCGACCGCCCGAGGAGCTCGAGCCGCTGCTCGACATCATCGCCAACGTCGTCGATGAGCTGGCCGAGCCGCAGAACCCGTGGCAGGTCAAGATCGTCGGTGCGCTCGACCTGCTGCCCTCCGAGACGGCCGCCCGGCTCGCCGCCGCCGGGCTGCGCACCCAGGGCCGCACCGGCATGCAGGTGAACATCGCGGTGGGCTACGGCGGCCGCCAGGAGATCGCCGACGCGGTGCGCAAGCTGCTGCAGAGCCACGCGGAGGCCGGCACCACGATCGAGGAGCTGGCCGAGGTGCTCGACGTCGAGCACATCGCCGAGCACCTCTACACCTCGGGCCAGCCCGACCCGGACCTGGTGATCCGCACCTCGGGCGAGCAGCGGCTCTCCGGGTTCCTGCTGTGGCAGTCCGCGCACTCGGAGTTCTGGTTCTGCGAGGCGTACTGGCCGGCCTTCCGGCGCGTCGACTTCCTCCGTGCGCTGCGCGACTACGCCGCGCGGCATCGCCGGTTCGGCAGCTGACGCGTCCGCGGGCGGCACCCTTAGGGTGCACTGATGGACCTCGTTCGTGAGTACCTGTTGCTGGGGCTGCGCTTCGACCGGCTCATCGAGGGCTTCGTGGACGCCTACACGGGCGATCCCGCGCTGCGGCGGCAGGTGGACAACGAGCCAAGCCCCGACCCCGCCCAGCTCGCCAGGCGGGCCGCCACGCTGCGCGCCGAGCTGCCGGCCAGCGGGCTGGACGACGAGCGGACCGCGTTCATCGACGCCCACCTGGTGGCCCTGGAGTGCTCCGGCCGCAAGCTGGCCGGCGAGGACGTGCCGTTCGTCGAGGAGGTGCAGCGCTACTTCGACGTGCGCATCGAACCGGGCGACGAGGACGAGTACCGGCAGGCGCACGCCGACGCCGACGCGCTGCTGCCGGGGGACGCGCCGCTCGCCGAACGGCTGTCCACGCTGCGCACCCGCGACGAGGTGCCGAAGGAGAAGCTGGAGCCGGTCGTGCTGGCCCTGTCCAGCGCGCTGCGTGACCGGGTGCGCAGCCAGTTCGGGCTGCCCGAGACCGAGACCGTGCAGTACGAGGTGGTCACCGACAAGCCGTGGAGCGGATTCAACTACTACCTGGGCGACTACCGGTCCAGGGTGGCGATCAACGCCGACCTTGGGCATCGGATGTCGCAGCTGCCGCACCTGGTGGCGCACGAGTCCTACCCCGGCCACCACACCGAGCACTGCCGCAAGGAGGCCGGCCTGGTCGAGCGCGGCCGGCAGGAGGAGCAGACCATCTTCCTGGTCAACACCCCGTCGTGCCTGATGGCCGAGGGGCTGGCCGACCTCGGGCTGCACGCCGTGGTCGGCGCCGGCTGGGGTCCGTGGGCGGCCGAGATCATGGCCGACTTCGGGCTGCGCACCGACGGCGAGCTCGCCGAACGGTTGGAGCTCGCGCTCGGCAGACTGCTGGCCGTGCGGCAGGACGCCGCGCTGATGCTGCACGACCGGGGCGCCGACCCGGACGAGGTGGCGCGGTTCCTGCAGCGCTGGCTGCTGGTGCCCGAGCAGCGGGCCAGGCAGATGCTGCGCTTCCTCTCCGACCGGCTGTGGCGCGCGTACACCACCACCTACGTGGAGGGCTACCGCCTGCTCCGGACCTGGCTCGACGCCCGGCCGGCGACCGAGCCGCTGGGCGAGCGCTACCGCCGGCTGCTGGACGAGCCGCTCACCCCGGCCGGGATCCGCGCCGAACTGGCCCCCACCGCCGCCTGACCGCCGCTACGCCACGGGCTCGAAGTCGATCTTCTCGCGGACGCCGCAGTCGGGGCAGCACCAGTCGTCAGGCACCTCGGCCCATGGCGTCCCCGGCTCGAAGCCCTCGCGCGGCTCGCCCGTCGCCTCGTCGTAGACGTAGTCGCACACCGGGCACCGGTACCGGCTCATGCCGCGACGATGCCATACCGCCCACCCTTGCCCGGCTGGACGTTGGCCAGGGTGACGTCGCCGCCGTAGTGGGCGAGCACGCGCTTGTCCATGATCCGTCGCCACAGCGGCGGGAAGTAGGCCAGCGTGACCATGGCGGCGTAGCCGGACGGCATCTGCGGTGACTCGTCGAAGTGCCGCAGCGCCTGGTAGCGCCTGGTCGGGTTGGCGTGGTGGTCCGAGTGCCGCTGCAGGTGGAACAGCAGCAGGTTGGTCGCCACGTTGTTGCTGTTCCAGCTGTTCCAGCTGTGCCGCGGCGCGACCCGCTCGTACCGCCCGGTGGGCTCCCGGCGCCGGCCCAGCCCGTAGTGCTCGATGTAGTTGACGACCTCCAGCAGGCTGAACCCGAACACGGCCTGGATCAGCAGGAACGGGATGATCGACGGCCCGAACGCCAGCACCAGCGCGGCCCACAGCACGACGCTCATCAGCCAGGCGTTGAGCACGTCGTTGCGGATGGTCCACACCGACTGGTTGCGGCGGGCGAAGCGCTTGCGCTCCAGCCGCCAGGCGGACCGCAGGCTGCCGGCGACCGAGCGCGGCAGGAAGCGCCAGAACGACTCGCCGAGCCGGCTGCTCGCCGGGTCCTCCGGGGTGGCGACCCGCACGTGGTGGCCGCGGTTGTGCTCAATGTAGAAGTGCCCGTAGAACGTCTGCGCCAGCGCGATCTTGGACAGCCAGCGCTCGACGGACTCCTTCTTGTGGCCGAGCTCGTGCGCGGTGTTGATCGCGATGCCGGCCACCACGCCCGTGGTCAGCGCGAGGCCGACGTAGCCGAGCACTGGCAGCTCACCCGTGCTGGCCATCCAGGCGGCCCAGACCAGGCTGACGTACTGCAGCGGCAGGTAGAGGTAGATGCACCAGCGGTAGTAGCGGTCGTTCTCCAGCCATTTGAGCAGGCCATCGGGCGGGTTCTCGGCGTCCTTGCCGACGAGCACGTCGACGAGCGGGATCACCAGGTAGACGACGATCGGCCCGATCCACAGGAAGGCGATCGAGCCGGTGAGCCCGTAGAACAGCATCGCGGCCAGCGGCAGCGTGGGGATCAGCAGGCCGAGCAGCCAGAGGTACCGCTTGCCGTCCTGCCACTCGATCGCCTGCTCCGGCTGGTGGTACGTCGCGCTGGTCATGCCGGCCTCCGTCTCCCTTGACAAGAACGGCTATTTGTAAAGACTGTCGCATGGAGGCGCAACCTCGTCAAGACAAAATACAAACAATGACTCTTGTACTCCAGTCGAAGGGTTACTGACAGATCACCTTCGTGGTTATCAGTTCACTCGCGCGGCGGCCTCCCGCCGTAACTCGCTCGCAGGTAGCGTCGATCTCGGTGTTGAGTCAGCTTTAACCAGACGACTCGCCCCCGGGAGGCCCTGGTCGTGGCTGTCACTAGCGCGAGGGGGCCGGCACCTGGCCCTCGTGGTCGAGGTCGCTGACGCCAGCCAGGCGTCCGCGGAGCAGACCCACAGGATCAGTTGCCCGGCCCACCGAGTACGCGGGCGCGGTGCCGCGTTCGCCAGGGAGTTGCCGTGACAGCACGACGCCCCGCCAGCCGGTCCTCTTCCAGTTCGCGATCCGTCCAGAAAACAGCACAGCGGACCTACGTGCTCGACACCTCGGTCCTGCTGTCCGATCCATGGGCGCTGTCCAGGTTCGACGAGCACCACATCGTCCTTCCGCTGGTCGTGATAGGCGAACTCGAGGGGAAGCGGCACCACCCGGAGCTCGGGTGGTTCGCCCGCGAGGCCCTGCGGATCCTGGATGACCTGCGGTTGAAGCACGGGCGGTTGGACTCGCCGGTGCCGGTCGGCGAGCAGGGTGGCCTGCTGCACGTGGAGCTCAACCACACCGACCCGGACGTGCTGCCGGTCGGCTTCCGTACCGACACCAACGACTCGCGGATCCTGGCCTGCGCGCTGAACCTGGTTGCGGAGAAGCGCGAGGTCGTGCTCGTCACGAAGGACATGCCGCTGCGGGTGAAGGCGGCCGCGGTCGGCCTCGCCGCCGACGAGTACCGCGCGCAGGACGTGGTGCCGTCCGGCTGGACCGGGATGGCCGATCTGGAGGTGGCCAAGTCCGACATCGACGCGCTGTTCCGCGACGGGCTGATCGACGCCGACGCGGCGCGCGAGCTGCCGTGCCACACGGGGCTGCGGCTGCTGGCCGGCACCTCGTCCGCGCTCGGCCGGGTGACCCCCGACAAGCGGGTACGCCTCGTGCGCGGAGACCGGGAGGCGTTCGGGCTGCACGGCCGCTCCGCGGAGCAGCGCATCGGGCTCGACCTGCTGCTGGATCCCGACGTCGGCATCGTCTCGCTCGGCGGCCGGGCCGGCACCGGCAAGTCCGCGCTTGCGCTGTGCGCGGGCCTGGAGGCCGTGCTGGAGCGGCGGGCGCACCGGCGGGTGGTGGTGTTCCGGCCGGTGTACGCCGTCGGCGGCCAGGAGCTCGGCTACCTGCCCGGCAGCGAGAACGAGAAGATGCAGCCGTGGGCGCAGGCCGTGTTCGACACGCTTGGCGCGGTCGTCTCGCAGGACGTGATCGACGAGGTGCTGGACCGCGGCATGCTGGAGGTGCTGCCGCTGACCCACATCCGCGGACGCTCGCTGCACGACTCGTTCGTCATCGTCGACGAGGCCCAGTCGCTGGAGCGCAACGTGCTCCTCACCGTGCTGTCCCGGCTGGGCAGCGGCTCCAGGGTGGTGCTCACCCACGACGTGGCGCAGCGCGACAACCTGCGGGTCGGCCGGCACGACGGGGTGGCGGCCGTCATCGAGAAGCTCAAGGGCCACCCGCTGTTCGCGCACATCACGCTGACCCGGTCCGAGCGCTCGCCGATCGCCGCGCTGGTGACCGAGATGCTGGAGGGCGACTACCCGGGCTGAGCGCCGGCAGCGGCCGGCGGCTCCGACCCACTGCCCGGCGCAATGCCACACGCACCCCGGATTCCGGGATTCCTGGAATCCGGGGGTGGCTGCGAGGGTGTCTCACGGGATGACCGGCCCGATCACCGCGGCCGATCACCGCGGCGGACGGAAAGGCGGCCGACCATGACCGGCGTGGTGTCCATCGAGGAGTTGCAGCTCGCGACGCGCAACCACGGCATGCCGCTGGAGGCGCTGCAGTACCCGATCACGCCCGTCGGGCTGCACTACCTGCTGATCCACTACGACATCCCGGCGCTGGACGCCGAGCGGTGGCGGCTGCGGGTGGACGGCGAGGTGGACCGGCCGCTGGAGCTGTCGGTCGCCGACCTGCGCGCCATGCCGGCGGTGACCAGGGTGGTCACGATGGAGTGCGCCGGCAACGGGCGGGCGCTGCTCGACCCGCGGCCGGCGAGCCAGCCGTGGCTGCTGGAGGCGGTCGGCACCGGGCGGTGGACGGGCGTGCCGCTCGCCCACGTGCTCGACGCCGCCGGCGTGCGGCGCGAGGCCGTCGAGGTGGTGTTCACCGGGGCCGACCGCGGCGTCGAGGGCGGCATCGAGCAGTCGTACCAGCGGAGCCTGGCCGTGGACACGGCCATGGCGTCGGAGGCGCTGCTGGCCTACGAGCTGAACGGCGCCCCGCTGCCGCCGCAGCACGGCTTCCCGCTGCGGCTCGTGGTGCCAGGGTGGTACGGCATGACCAACGTCAAGTGGCTCAGCACGATCACCGCGTCGCGGGAGCCGCTGGAGGGCTACCAGCAGCGCGTGGCGTACCGGCTCCGGCAGGAGGAGGACGAGCCGGGTGAGCCGCTCAGCCGCATCGCGCCGCGCTCGCTCATGGTGCCGCCGGGCATCCCGGACTTCTTCACCCGCGCCCGCCGCCTGCGGCCCGGCCCGTGCGAGCTGTCCGGGCGGGCCTGGTCCGGCCACGCGCCGGTGGCCGCCGTCGAGGTCAGTACCGACGGCGGTGCGACCTGGGCGGCGGCCAAGCTCGACGCGCTCGAAGGCGGCGTCGGCGCCTGGCAGGGCTGGCGGTTCTCCTGGGACGCCCCGGCCGGCGAGCACGTGCTGTGCTGCCGGGCCACCGACGCGGCGGGCAACGCGCAGCCGGTGCAGCCGGCGTGGAACCGCGGTGGCTACGTCAACAACGCCGTGCACCGGGTCATCGTGCAGGTGGCGTAGGCGCGCCGGGCAGCAGGGCGCGCACGGCGTCGATGGTGTCGGCGTCGGCGGGGTCCTTGTCCGGCCGGTAGTGCAGCACCCTGGCGAAGCGCAGCGCCACCCCGCCCGGGTACCGCGGCGAGGTCTGCACGCCGTCCAGCTCGATCTCCACGACGAGCTCGGGCCGCACGTACACGGTGTAGGAGTCGCGGCGCACCTCGCGGGCCAGGAACTCCGCCGTCTGCCAGCGCAGCAGCTCGTCGGTCATGCCCTTGAACGTCTTGCCCACCATGATCGGCGGGCCGCCGTCGGGGTCCCGGGCCCCGAGGTGCAGGTTGGACAACCACCCCTTCCGCCGGCCGTGACCCCACTCGACGCCGATCACCACCAGGTCCAGCGTGTGCACCGGCTTGACCTTCTGCCACGCCCGGCCGCGGCGGCCGGCGGCGTAGATCGACGCGACGGACTTCACCATGACGCCCTCGTGGCCCGCGGCCATCGCGGCGTCCAGCACCGCGGCGGCCTCGTCCGGCGAGTCGGTCACCACGCCGGGGATCCGGTACTCGGCCGCCACCTTGTCCAGCGCGGCGAGCCGCTCGGTCAGCGGCAGGTCGATGAGGTCCTCGCCGTCCAGGTGCAGGCAGTCGAAGAAGTAGGGGCTCAGCAGCAGCTCGCGCGACGATCGCGCCGAGGCAATGTCTCCCGCCGAGGCGCTGTCCACGCGGCCGAAGCGCGACATCGTCTCCTGGAACGGCCGCGGCCGGCCGTCGTCGGTCAGCGCCAGCGTCTCGCCGTCCAGCACCACCGACGTCAGCGGCAGGGCGTGCACGAGCTCGACCAGCTCGGGCACGCGGGAGGTGATGTCGTTGAGCGTCCTGGTGAAGATCCGCACCTCGGCGCCGTCGCGGTGCACCTGGATGCGCGCGCCGTCCAGCTTGTGCTCGACGCTGCTGGTGCCGAGCTCGGCCAGCACGTCGGGCAGCGACTCGGCCGGCGAGGCCAGCATGGGGCGCACCGGCCGCAGCACCTGCAGCCGGTACTCCAGCAGCGCCGGCTCGCCGCCGGTGAACGCCGCGGTCGCCGTCGCGCCGAGCTCGCCGGAGAGCATGAGTGCCCGCCGCACGGTCGCCGGCGGCACGCCGGCCGCGGCCGCCACCGCCTCGGCCAGCGCGGCCTCCAGCGCGCCCTGCCGCAGTTCGCCGACCAGCAGCCGGCGCAGGAAGTCCTGCTCGTCGGCGGTGGCCGCGACGAGCAGCGAGGTCAGCAGCTCGCGGCGGCGCTGCACGGACCCGGCGCCGCTGGTCCGCGCGAGCTCGGTCAGCACGCCGTCCACGGCCGACACCGTCAGGCCGGCCGCGGCCGCCGCGGGCACCTCCAGCGCGAAGACGCTCGCCCAGCCGACGCCGATGCGGCCCTGCCGTGGTGCGCCCGCCAGGAAACCGACGGCCGGCTGGATCTCCTCAGGGTCGAGCCTGGACAGCAGCTGCGCGAGCGCCGCCGTCTTGGCCGTCCTCGCCCTGGTGCCGGCCACCGTCGCGGAGGTGGCCACCACGTCTGCGAAAAGCACGCGCCCATTGTGACCTTTGGGACCGACAAAACGCCGGCAACGACGTACGCTGCGCCGAGGCGACCCGTGTTGTACGCCGTATGGACGCGGCGGCTTGACGTGGCCGACAGAGAACGATCAAATCCAGACGGCAACCTGAGAGGCACACTCGCCAAGCTCCGTGGCCCGAGCCCTGGCGCCGGCCCGTGGCGCTGGCCGACAGGCTTTCGAATATGCCTCTCAAAGCACAAAGGGGTGACGAATGGCCGAGGTTCGCTACGAGAAGGCTTCCAGGGTGTTCGCCGGCAACCCGCCGGTGCGCGCGGTCGACACGCTCGATCTCGAGGTGTCCGACGGCGAGTTCCTGGTGCTGGTGGGTCCGTCCGGTTCGGGCAAATCCACCGCGCTGCGCATGCTCGCCGGCCTGGAAGAGGTGGACGAGGGCAGCATCTTCATCGGCGGCCGCGACGTCACCACGTTGGCGCCGAAGGCCAGGGACATCGCGATGGTCTTCCAGTCGTACGCGCTGTACCCGCACATGACCGTCGCCGACAACATGGGCTTCGCGCTGAAGCTGCGCGGCGTGCCGAAGACGGAGATCAAGGCGAAGGTGGACGAGGCGGCGAAGATGCTCGACCTCACCGCCTACCTCGACCGCAAGCCGCGCGCGCTGTCCGGCGGCCAGCGGCAGCGGGTGGCGATGGGCCGCGCGATCGTCCGCGACCCGCAGGTGTTCTGCATGGACGAGCCGCTGTCCAACCTGGACGCCAAGCTGCGCGTCGAGACCCGCGCCAACATCGCCGCGCTGCAGCGGCGCCTCGGCACCACCACGATCTACGTCACGCACGACCAGGTCGAGGCCATGACCATGGGGCACCGGGTTGCGGTGCTGGCCGGCGGCGTGCTGCAGCAGTGCGACACCCCGCGCAAGCTGTACGAGTCGCCGGACAACGCGTTCGTGGCCGGCTTCATCGGCTCGCCCGCGATGAACCTCAAGACGGTCAAGCTGGACAACGGCGGCGTCGTGCTCGGCGGGCACAACGTGTCGCTGCCGCGCGAACTCCTGACCAAGGCCGGCGACGAGAGGCTCACCGAGATCACCCTGGGGGTGCGGCCGGAGTCGATGCAGCTGGTCCCGAGCGAGCAGGGCGGCGTTCAGATGACCGTCGACCTGGTCGAGGAGCTCGGCGCCGACGCCTTCGCCTACGGCATGGTCGAGGTGGACGGCACCCCGGAGCGCTTCATCGCGAGGGCCGACGCCAGGCGCCCACCGGAGCCGGGCCAGCAGGTCTTCTACGAGGTGCACACCGACGAGCTGCACCTGTTCCACCCCACCAGCGGAGCCCGCCTGTCCTGACTCACCGGCGGGTCATGCGGAGGACGTCGAGGGCGGCGTCGAGCTGCTCCTCGGTGAGGTGGCCGTCGCGCACGTGGCCGCGCTCGACCACGACCTCGTGGATGGTCCTGCGCTGCGCGAGGGCCTGCTTGGCGATCGCCGCCGCCTCCTCGTAGCCGAGGTAGCGGTTGAGCGGGGTGACGATCGACGGCGACGACTCCGCGTACTCCCGGCAGCGCCGCTCGTCGGCCTGCGCGCCGTCCACCACCTTGTCCGCGAGCAGCCGCGCCGTGGCGGCCAGCAGCCGGATGGACTCCAGCACGTTGCGGGCCATCACGGGCATCATCACGTTCAGCTCGAAGTTGCCCTGCGAGCCGGCGAACGCGACCGTCGCGTCGTTGCCGACCACCTGCGCGGCGACCATCATGCTCGCCTCGCAGATCACCGGGTTGACCTTGCCCGGCATGATCGACGAGCCGGGCTGCAGGTCCGGCAGGTGCAGCTCGGCGAGCCCGGCGCGCGGCCCCGAGCCCATCCAGCGCAGGTCGTTGGCGATCTTGTAGATCGATCCGGCGACCGTGCGCAGCTGGCCGGAGCACTCCACCAACCCGTCCCTCGCGGCCTGCGCCTCGAAGTGGTCCCGCGCCTCCGACAGCACGTCCAGCCCGGTGGCCGACCGGAGCTCGGCGACCACCTCGGTGCCGAACCCGTCCGGCGTGTTCAGCCCGCTGCCGACCGCGGACCCGCCGATCGGCAGCTCGGCCAGCCTCGGCAGGCAGCCCTCGACGCGCTGCACGCCGTACTCGACCTGCGACGCCCACCCCCCGGCCTGCTGGCCCAGCGTGATCGGCACGGCGTCCATCAGGTGCGTCCGGCCCGCCTTCACCACGTCGGCCCATTCGCCGGCCCGCCGGCGAAGTGCGGCGGCCAGGTGCCGCAGCGCCGGCACCAGCTCGGTCGCCACCGCCTCGGTCGCCGCCACGTGGATCGACGTCGGGAACACGTCGTTGGACGACTGCGATGCGTTCACGTCGTCGTTGGGATGCACTTCGCGGCCCAGCCGGCGGGTGGCCAGCGTCGCGATCACCTCGTTGGCGTTCATGTTCGAGCTCGTGCCGGAGCCGGTCTGGAACACGTCGATCGGGAAGTGCGCGTCGTGCCGGCCGTCGGCCACCTCGTCGGCCGCGGCCGCGATCGCGTCGGCCAGGTCCGGTTCGAGCACCCCGAGCTTGGCGTTCACCCGCGCGCACGCCCCCTTGATCAGCCCGAGCGCCCTGATCTGCGGACGCTCCAACCCGCGGCCCGAGATCGGGAAGTTCTGCACGGCCCGTTGGGTCTGCGCGCGCCACAGCGAGTCGGCCGGGACCCGGATCTCGCCCATGGTGTCGTGCTCGACTCGGAACTCGTCGGTCATGAGATCCAGTGTGGTCCCGTCCCGCCCGCCGGGCGAGCCGCCACTCCTATGCCCTGGAGCGGACGACCTGGTCCAGGCGGTCGAGCGTGATGGCCCAGCCCTCGGTGTGGGCGCTGGCCTCATCGCTGTTGGCCAGGTCCAGGTGTTCCAGGAGTACCTCGGTGCTGTCCGCCGAGCGCTCGGTGAAGGTCACCCGCACGGTGCTCGGCGCGGTGTCCGGCTCGTGCTCCCAGTGCCAGCTGAACACGAGGCGCTCCGGCAGGTCGACCTCCTGGTAGGTGCCCGAGACGGTCGACGTGCCCATGAGCACGCGCCAGAGCCCGCCGGAGGTGACGTCCAGCTCGGCCATCACCGACATCGACGGGTTCGGGCAGAACCACTCGGCGAGCAGCGCCGGATCCCGCCACGCCGACACCACGAGGTTCCTGGGGCCGTACACCATGCGTTCGATTCGGAGGTCGCTCACCGCTCCGCCTTCCCGATCTTCGTGGAGGTGAGTCGACCTTAGTGCCATGCGGGTCGTCGTGGTCGGAGCCGGGCTCGGCGACGCCGCGCACGCCAAAGCCCCTGTCCGGCAGCTACGGACGGCCGGACAGGCTGCCGATCGACCTACGGATCAGACGACGGGCGGCGGCGGGCGGTCGTCGTAGACCCGGCGCTCCTCGACTGGCCCCACGGTCGTCGTGCGGGTACGCGAGCGCGGGCCCCAGACAACCAGGAACATCAGCAGGCCGATGATGCCGACGACCATCAGGATGATGCCGACGACGTTGATGTCGATGCCCGCGACCTGATAGTTGACCGCGAAGGTCAGGATCGCCCCGAGCGCTAACAGGAAGATGCTTGCACCGATACCCATCTGAAACCTCCAGGTGTTCCGGTGGTTTTCGGTCGATGTCAAGGCTATGGCGTGGCGGGTGGTCTCGCCTGTCGAGCCATGGCTTGCCTACTACGCTGGCTGGCAAAGGGAGGTGGTGATGGCCACCGATGCCGTCGACTGCGACCTGCTGATCATTGGCGCCGGGCCGACCGGGCTCTTCGCCGCCTACTACGCCGGGTTCCGTGGCCTGCGGACCGCGCTGGTCGACTCCCTGCCAGAGGCCGGCGGGCAGATCACCGCGATGTACCCGGAGAAACAGATCTTCGACGTGGCCGGCTTCCCGGCCATCCGCGGGCGCGACCTGGTCGCGGACCTGGTCACCCAGGCCGGCCAGTACCAGCCGACCTACCTGTTGGGACGCCAGGCGCGCACGCTCGACGAGGACGGCGACGGCTACGACGTCGGGCTGGCCGACGGCGGCGTGGTGCACGCCAGGGCGGTGCTGATCACGGCGGGCATGGGCGAGTTCCGGCCGCGCCCGCTGCCCGCCGGCGACGGCTGGCTTGGCCGCGGCGTGGTGCACTTCGTGCCGGAGCTCGCCGCGCACGCCGGCCACGACGTGGTGATCGTGGGCGGCGGTGACTCGGCGTTCGACTGGGCGCTGTCCCTGCACGACATCGCGAAGTCGGTGACGCTCGTGCATCGCCGCGCCGCGTTCCGCGCGCACCACGGCACGGTCGAGAAGGTGCGCTCACTCGACGTGGGGATCATCACCGACGCACAGGTCACCGAGCTGCGGGGCGACGACACGGTCGCCGAGCTCGAGGTCGTGGTGAAGGACGGCACCCGCATCGTGCTGCCGGCGCAGACCGTCGTGGCCGCGCTCGGGTTCACCGCGGACCTCGGACCGCTGGAAAGCTGGGGGCTGGAGCTGAACCGGCGCGCGGTCGTGGTGGACAGCACGTGCCGCACGAAGCGCGAGCGGGTGTACGCCGCGGGCGACGTGGCGACCTACCCCGGCAAGGTCAAGCTCATCGCCACGGGGTTCGGGGAGGCGGCCACCGCGGTCAACAACGCGGCCGTCGAGCTCGACCCCTCGGCGCACCTCTTCCCCGGCCACTCCTCCGACGCCGGCTGAGCCCTCCGCCCGGGCCTCGACGCACAGGCGCGTCAGGGCACTACGTGGACGATGTCGCCGACGCGGAGGTGGTTGTAGTACGTCTTCGCCGCGGTGTTCGACAGGTGGATGCAGCCGTGTGACAGCTCGGTGAGGCTGCCAGCATGGAACGCGATGCCGCCGTTGAAGAACACCGAGTACGGCATCGGCGCGTTGTTGAACAGGCTCGACTTGTGGTCGATGTGCTTCCAGCTCACCCGGAACGTGCCTGGCGGGGTGCGCCAGCCCGGCCGGCCGTGGGTGATCGGCGCCGGGCCGTAGGTCACGTGACCCGCGCCGTCCAGCAGCCAGGACTTGTTGGCCGACAGGTCGATGCAGGCCCGCGCGGTGGCCTTGCACGGCGCGCCGACCGCCTGCGCCGGCTTGGGCTTCGGCTGGGCCACCGCGGGCTTGGCCGCCGGCGCCGGCGGAGGAGGCGGCGGCGGTGGCGGCTGCGTGGTCGTGGTCGGCGGCGGTGGCGGGGTGGTCGTCGTGGTGCTGGTCGTCTCGTCCACCGTGGTGGTGCTGGTGAACGGTGCCGCGACCGACAGCCGGTCCGCCCGGTACTCCCTCGCCAGCTGGGTCCCCGTGATCGCGCCGGCGGCCAGCGCCAGCGCGGAGAACCCGACGACCGCCTTGTGAACTCCGCGCACGACGCACCCCTCGACGTCTGGTGGGGGCCGGCCCACCCGGCCCCCACTGGGAGGGACGTCAGAAGTTCACCGGAGGTTGCTCGCGGACGGCAATCGCTTACGGCAGCGCTTACGGCAGGGCCACGGGCTCCCGCCCGGCGACGCTGACGTCGAAGTCGACCGAGGCGTACTCGCGCAGCTTGGTCAGCCGGTGGTAGCTGTCGATCATCCGCACGGTGCCCGACTTGGAGCGCATGACGATCGACTGGGTCGTGCAGCCGCCGGCCCGGTAGGTGACGCCGCTCAGCAGTTCGCCGTCGGTGATCCCGGTGGCGCAGAAGAACACGTTGTCCCCGGAGACCAGGTCCTCGGTGGTGAGCACGCGGTCCAGGTCGTGCCCCGCGTCGATGGCCTTCTGCCGCTCGTCGTCGTCGCGCGGCCACAGCCGTCCGAGCATCGTGCCGCCGAGGCAGCGCAGCGCGGCCGCCGCGATGATGCCCTCCGGCGTGCCGCCGATGCCGAGCAGCAGGTCGACGCCCGTCTCCTGCCTCGCGGCCGCGATCGCCCCGGCCACGTCGCCGTCGGAGATGAACGTGATCCTGGCGCCGATCTCGCGCACCTGGTGGACCAGTTCCTGGTGCCGCGGCCGGTCCAGGATGCACACCGTGATGTCCGAGACGTCGGAGTGCTTCGCCTTGGCGATCCTGCGGATGTTCTCCGCGACCGGCGCGGTCAGGTCCACCACGTCGGCGGCCTCCGGACCAACCGCGAGCTTCTCCATGTAGAACACGGCGGACGGGTCGAACATTGCGCCCTGCTCGGCGACCGCCAGCACCGCCAGCGCGTTGGGCATGCCCTTGCTCATCAGCGTGGTGCCGTCGATCGGGTCGACCGCGACGTCGCACGCCGGGCCGGTGCCGTCGCCGACGTGCTCGCCGTTGTAGAGCATCGGCGCCTCGTCCTTCTCGCCCTCGCCGATGACCACGACACCGTTCATGGACACGCTGCCGATCGTCTTGCGCATGGCGTCGACGGCCGCCTGGTCGCCGCCGTTCTTGTCGCCCTTGCCCACCCAGCGACCGGCGGCCATAGCCGCCGCCTCGGTGACCCGGACGAGCTCCAGTGCCAGGTTGCGGTCGGGCGCCTCGCGCCGCCGGGCCCCCGGTTTGGGGATGACTTCCTGGGTGCTCATCGGACCTCCTGGAGCGCTCGCCTGAATGGACCCTGAACGGAGCCCGACCGGCCGAGGTCGATCCTCCCAGACCCGGCGCCGGGCTGTCGTCCCAGCGGCTGGGAGAATGGCACGGTGGTGCAGGGTCGCGGTGGCAGGACGGCAAAGGACCTGGTGTGGTCCCTGGTGCCGCTCGCGGTCATCGTGCTGGTGGTCGCCGGGCTCGCCGGCAGGTGCGCGTTCAGCCCTGGCGGGCCGCGCACCGACCAGGGTGTAGCACCGACGGTCGACGCGCCGGCCGAGCTGGCCAGGGCGTCGCGCGAGCTGCCGTTCGCCGTCAGGGACCCCCGGGTGCCGGAGGGCTGGCGGGCCAACTCCTTCGGGCTGCGGCCGGTCACCGAGGTGGCGACCGGGCCGCGCGCGGTGCGCGTCGGCTGGCTGCTGCCGGCGGGCGGGTACCTGCGGCTGTCCCAGTCCGACGCCGCCGAGGAAGAGCTGGTCCGCATGGAGACCGAGCAGCGGCGGCCGCGTGCGGCCGGCTCCGTCGAGGTGGACGGCGTGACCTGGGTGCGCTACCCCTCGGTGCGCGAGGAGCAGGCCTGGATCGCCGACGTGTCGGGCGTGCGCCTGCTCGTCACCGGCAGCGCGCCCGAGCCCGACTTCCGCACGCTCGCCTCGGCCGCCCTGTCCGCCACGCCGCTGTAGCGGCAGGCCCGCGTGCGGCACGTGGGCGTCCCAAGTTTCACTCAGGGCGGCGGACCTCGCAGGTCGGTGGGCCTGCGGGCCGGCGCCTGGGTCAGCCGGGGTTCCGGGTGTCGACCTCGGCCAGGGCGGCGTCGATGCGTTCGCGGGCGCCGGCGAGGTGGCGTTCGCACAGCTTGGCGAGGGTTTCGCCACGTTCCCATAGGGCGAGGGACTCCTCGAGGGTGAGGCCGCCGGCCTCCAGTTTGCGGACCACGTCGGCCAGCTCGTCGCGGGCCTGCTCGTAGCCGAGGTCGCCCGCGGTCATGCCGGGCTGCCGAGTCTGCTCTGCACGGCGACGACGGTAGTGGCCACGGCCTGGTCGTAGCCGACGAAGGCCTCGGCGAAGTCCTCGCCGTCGCCGTCGCGGACGGCCTCGACGAGCTGGTGCTCGGCCTGCGCCACCCGGCGCCGGAGGTGTGAGCCCCGGCCGCGCCACCAGGACGTGCCGGCGTACACCCCGGTCGCCTCGCTGAGCGCGTGCAGCCGGCTGGCCAGCAGCCGCCGCCCCGGGGAGTCACAGTTGGCCAGCAGCGCCACCCAGCAGTCGGCGGCCGCGCTGTCGGCATTGGTGGCCCGGCGCCAGACCATGTCGGCGGCGGCCCGCAGCTGCGGATCGAGGTGGCTGTCCGCGGCGGTCCTGGCCGCGGCCGTCGTCAGTGGCAGGAAGGTCGGCTGGGTAGACGTCTGTGGCACCGACACCTCCCTACCCGCCATTGGACTGGTCCTGGTTCGCGACCACGGCGGCGACGGCGCCGTCGACGAGCCGAATCCTCAGCCGCGCACCCGGCGTCACGTCGCGCACCGAGCGCACCACCCGGCCGTCTCCGGCCCCGGTGCCGCGCTGCACGATCGCGTATCCACGCGCCAGCGTGGCGGCCGGCCCGAGGGCCGTCAAGCGCGCGGTCGTGTGGCCGAGGTCGTCCTCGGCCGCGCCGACCGTGCCGAGCAGCGCTCGCCGGCCCCGTTCGCGCAGCGCGTACACCTCCTCGGCGAGCCGCATCAGCGGCCGGTGCGGGTCGGCCAGCACCGGCCGGTTGCGCAACGAGTCGAGCAGCCGGCGCTCCCGATCCACCCAGCCGTGCAGTGCCCTGCGGCCGCGCTCGCGCAGCTGCCGGATCCGTGCAGACTCCTCGGCCACGTCGGGCACCACGCGTTTGCCGGCGTCGGTCGGCGTGGAGCAGCGGAGGTCGGCGACATGGTCGACGAGCGGCGTGTCGGGCTCGTGCCCGATCGCGGCGATCACCGGCGTCCGGCACGCGGCGACCGCGCGGCACAGCGTCTCGTCGGAGAACGGCAGCAGATCCTCGACGCTGCCGCCGCCGCGTGCCAGCACGATCACGTCGACCTCGGGATCCCGGTCGAGCGCCGCGAGCGCGTCGACGATCTGCGGCACGGCGTGCACGCCCTGCACGGCCACGTTGCACAGCCGGAAGCGGACCGCTGGCCAGCGCGCGGTGGCGTTGGTGGTCACGTCGTGCTCGGCGGCCGACGCCCTGCCGGTGATCAGCCCGACCGTGCGCGGCAGGAACGGGACGGGACGCCGGCGCGCGGGGTCGAACAGGCCCTCCTTCGCCAGCATCATGCGCAGCCGCTCGATGCGGGCGAGCAGGTCGCCGATGCCGACCGTGCGGATGTCGTCGACGCGCAGGCTCAGCGTGCCGCGGTTGAGGTAGAACGTCGGCTTGCCGCGCACCACGAGCCGGCTGCCCTCGGCGAGCGGCGGCTGCAGCCCGCCGACGAGGTTCGTCGGGCAGGTCAGGGTGAGCGAGACGTCGGCCGCCGGGTCGCGCAGCGTGAGGAACGCCGTCGCGGTGCCCGGTCGCGCGGTGAACTGGGTGACCTGGCCCTCCACCCACACCGTGCCGAGCCGATCGATCCAGGCGGCGATCTTGCGCGCGACCGTGCGGACCGGCCACGGTTCCTCGGCCGACGTCACCGGTTGCGGACCGTGGCTATCCGGTTGGTGAGCATCCGCACGAAGTCGGCGCGGTCGCCGTGGTTGCGCTCGTAGTCCAGCAGCTCCTCGAGGTCGTCGACGGTGAACGCGCGCAGCCGGCCACGCACCGACGCGAGCGACAGCTCCGGATAACTCGGCAACACCCCCGGCCCTCTCTCGGCGTGTCCGTCGGTTGGTGCGACCGTGTCCGGCGTTTCGACAGATTCGGCGGTGGGCTCGGCGGGCTCGGCGGGCTCGGTGGGCTCGGTGGGCCGGGTGGCGTCGGCTGCCTCGGGCTCGGCGGGCTGCCCGTACACCTCGTCGATCGCCTCGAACCAGCTCTGCTCCTCGGCGGTGGCGTCGGCGTTGGCGAAGTCGTAGCCGGCCACCTCGTCGTCGAACTCCGGCCGCCGGTACCCGGTCGGCGACGGCAGGTCCTCGTCGAACACCGCCCACGGCGGGTCCTCCTCGACCTCGCGCAAACCGGCGAGTGCTTCGTCACCCTTTATCGCCAGCTCGGTGATGCGCTGCTGCACGCGCATGGAGACCTGTAGCGCCTGGCTGACCGCGGTCATCGGCCACTCGGAGACGTCTTGCGGCAGCTTGCGGGCCCGCTCCATCGCGACCGCGGCCAAGCCCGCGGCGAGCCGGATCGGCAGCGGCAAGGGACTCATGGATGCAGCGTACGGCTGCTTGGAGCAGTGGGCCGCCGGTGCCCGGCCAGTACCCTGAGGGCATGTCCGTCACGAAGCGTGTACTGCTCGCGAAGCCCCGCGGTTACTGCGCCGGCGTCGACCGCGCGGTGATCACGGTCGAGAAGGCGCTGGAGCGCTACGGCGCGCCGGTCTACGTGCGGAAGGAGATCGTGCACAACAAGCACGTCGTGCAGACCCTGCAGGCCAGGGGCGTGATCTTCGTGGACGAGACCGACGAGGTGCCGGAGGGAGCGCTCGTGGTGTTCTCCGCGCACGGCGTCTCGCCGGCCGTGCACCAGCAGGCGCAGGAGCGCAACCTGCGCACGATCGACGCCACCTGCCCGCTCGTCACCAAGGTGCACGCCGAGGCCCGGCGATTCGCCCGCGACGACTACGACATCCTGCTGATCGGCCACGACGGCCACGAGGAGGTCGAGGGCACGGCTGGCGAGGCGCCCGAGCACGTGCAGCTGGTCGACGGGCCCGCCGACGTGGCCACCGTGAAGGTGCGTGACGAGTCCAAGGTGGTGTGGCTGTCGCAGACCACGCTGTCCGTCGACGAGACCATGGAGACGGTCGAGCGGCTGCGGGAGCGCTTCCCCACCTTGCAGGACCCGCCGAGCGACGACATCTGCTACGCGACGCAGAACCGGCAGGTCGCGGTGAAGGCGATGGCGCCGGAGTGCGACCTGGTGCTGGTGGTCGGCTCGAAGAACTCGTCCAACTCGGTGCGGCTGGTGGAGGTGGCGCTGCAGGCCGGAGCGCCGGCGGCCTATCTGGTGGACTTCTCGCGGGAGATCGACGAGGCCTGGCTGGACGGGGTGACGACGGTCGGGCTGACGAGCGGCGCGTCGGTGCCCGAGGTGCTGGTCGCCGAGGTCCTCGACTGGCTGGCCAAGCGCGGCTACGACGACGTCGAAGAGGTCACCACGGCCGACGAGAAACTGATCTTCTCGCTGCCCCGCGAGCTCAGGACGCGCTGACCGGCCCGGCTCAGCGGGCCGGCGGCCGGCGCTGGGGACGGCCCGCAGCCGCACCCCCGGAGCGTGGACGGCGGGCGGCGGCCTTGGCGCGGGCCGGTGGCTGGGCCTGGGCGGGCACCCTGGGCGGCCGCGGCCTTGCCGTAGGTCGCCTCGGCGGCCGCTGCGTCGCGATGCGGGCCAGGCCGATCAGCACGGTGACCCCGGTGGTGATGGCCATCGTGGGGAAGCCGTTGATCAACGGCGTGCCGACCGCGAGCGCCTTCGCGGTCAGCCCACCGCCGGCGCTGGCGCCCGACCCGGCGAGCACGACACTGGGCACGGCAAGCGCCAGGATCAGCGGCGGCTGCACCATCGGCCCGAAGAGCCCGCGGCGCTGCACCCACAGCACGGCGATCACGCAGCCGAGGAAGTAGCTGCCCTGGAAGATCAACCCGAGCCGGTCGATGCGCTCCAGGTCGACGAACACCCCGATGCCGGTGAACACCAGGGCCAGCAGCACGGCCGCCCACCAGGGAATTCCGCGCATCGTGCCCATCGCGGCGCTGGTCTCCCAGGTCGCCGGCGCATCCTCGTACAGCGACGTCCCTCTCCCGCCATGCGGCGGCTGCACGTCGTGCCTGCGGCTGCTCACTCGTTCACGGTAGACCGCCGCGCTACCTCCTCGGAGGTGAGACCGTAGGGGCGTAGCTCGCGCGGTTCGAGCAGCGAGACCAGGGCGTCGTCGTACTCGGGCGCCTGCAGCAGCCGCGGCGTGCGCTCCACCTGTTCGGGCGCGGCGAGCTCGTCGTCGGTCACCTTGAGGTCGCGCAGCCGCCTCGCCGTCACCAGCACCCTGGACTCCAGCGCGCCGACCGTCCTGTTGTACGAGTCGACGGCACTGCCCAGCTGCCGTCCGAGCTTGCTCATGTGGTCGCCCATGGTGGCCAGCCGGTCGTACAGCTCGCGGCCGACCGCGTGCACCTGGGCGGCGTTGCGGGCCAGCGCCTCCTGCCGCCAGGTGTAGGCGACCGTGCGCAGCAAGGCGATGAGCGTGGTCGGGGTCGCGATCACCACGTTCCGCTCGAAGGCGTGGTCCAGCAGTGCCGGCTCGGCGACCAGCGCGGCCTGCAGGAACGAGTCGCCAGGAACGAACAGCACGACGAACTCCGGCGTCGGCTCGAAGGCCGCCCAGTAGGTCTTGCTGGCCAGCGAGTCGATGTGTGCCCGCAGGTGGCGGGCGTGCGCGGCCAGCCGTCGCTGCTGGGTCGCCTCGTCGTCGGTGTCCATCGCCTCCAGGTACGCGGCGAGTGTCACCTTGGCGTCGACCACCACCTGCTTGCCACCGGCGAGCCGCACCACGAGGTCGGGGCGGACGGTGCTGTCGGCGTCGCCGGTGCGGCCGGTGCCGGTCACCTGGCGGTCGAAGTCGCAGTGCTCGACCATGCCGGCCAGCTCCACGATGCGCTCCAGCTGCACTTCGCCCCACCGGCCGCGGGCCTGCGGGGCGCGCAACGCGTTGACCAGGTGCCTGGTCTCCGCCTGCAACTGCTCCGAGGTGCGGTGCATCGCGCCGACCTGGGTGCGCAGCTCCGCGTACGCGCCCTCGCGTTCCTTCTCGGTCGTGCGCAGCTGGCCGTCCAGGCGTTGCAGCGCCTGGGCCATCGGGTCCATCAGCGCGGCGATCGCCCGCCGGTGCTGCTCGGCGTTGCCGTCCACCTTCTGGGTCAGCGCGGCGGTCGCCTCCTTGATGCGCGCCTCGGCGAGCCGGACGAACGCCTCGTTGTTGCGCTCCAGGGCATCGGAGGACAGCGCGCTGAACGCGTCGCGCAGCTCCGTGTCCCTGCGGGCCAGCAGCCGCTCGCGCTCGGCGGCCGCCTCCGTGTTGGCCCGCAGCTCGGCCCTGGCGGCGGCCAGCTCGGCCGCGGCGCCGGAGGCCCGTTCGACCGCCGCCTCCGCGGCCCGCCTGGACTGCTCGGCGCGCGCGGCGTTCTCGTCGGCCTCGCGGCGCAGCGCGGCCAGGGCCGAGTCGGCGGCCGCCTGCCGCGCCGCCGCCAGCAGCCACATGCCGGCACCGCCCAGCAGCAGCCCGACGACCAGGGCGCTGAGCACGGTGGTGATCTCCACGTCACCCAGGGTGCAGGGTCACACCGACCGTGCGGCGAAGGCGCGCCGTCCCGTTGCCGGGTGGATGGACCATTCGCCCGGCTCCAGTGGTGCGATGGTCCATCCACCCGAGGACCGAGGACCGAGGACCGCGGCGCGCCGGTCAGGCCCGCTCGTGATCCAGCAGCCAACGCTTGGCGGGTGTGCCCCAGCGGAAGCCGCCGAGCGAGCCGTCCGAGCGCAG
>Ga0299913_10000293_pt1 | contig 29498 bp, 32 predicted proteins | sample RVTome_9_FD_201360 | JGI IMG/M metagenome (GOLD analysis project Ga0299913, IMG submission 201360) | Soil microbial communities from uranium-contaminated site in the Upper Colorado River Basin, Wyoming, United States - RVT155D38 (version 2) ... | reverse complement strand
TTTATTCACCCGGACTCACAAATCTATAAGTCATTGCTTCAATTGTTCTAGTAGAAAGAACCGTCGCATTGGCAGCCTTTGGCTACTCTATTCTAGACATGTTCCTAAGTTGAGCTTTGTTCCGCCACTTCAAAACCTTCTGACGTATCGTTGTTTGTATCAATAATATCTTTTGTCATCATCTCTGGATGGAACTCATTCAGCCATCTAACAATATCAACAACCATCCTCCAACCATTTCTTGTAATTGTTCTGCCTCTTTCTTCGACGAAATCTAACAGCATGGTATTGAGATCCAGCGGCTGCTGTCGCAATTTAATGTCTCTTGAGACGGTCGTATAAGGCTCAAAATCACGATAGAACCCCTCTTCCTTCGTAAACTGCTTGCTTATTCCAAATTTTTCAGCTATTTCTGCGTATAGGTTCGGTATGGTGTTCTTGTGGCTATGCACAATCTGTCTGACGATTGATCGCTCACGGGAATCTAAAAGCCTCAGGTTATCCTCAATTTCTTGGTCTTTGGGCAATTCGTTGTAAGACTTGCCGCCAGTTATTGCACGAACATAGTCTTCCAAATTCCACCCGATTCTTGCCAATGCCGTTTCGAAGTCTTCACGGCTGCTAGCGAATCTTGATTTTATGATTTCCTGAATCTCTTTGCCCTTCTTGTTGTAGGTAAAGTAAACGTCCTCGAGAATTGATTCGTCGTTCTCACGGTCGCAAATTGTATCAACAAGGAAGCTGCGGTCAAGAGTTGTGTTTAGCCTGATAAGAATTGGATTTGGTCGATATTTGGTATACAAATCTAGTACCTCACTTTTTAGCTCTTGACGATTATCCGTTTGTATTGTTGCAATGTGATCTTCCCTAACAACTTTTTGTGTGTTGTCAAATTTGATAATGCCTACTTCATCCGCCGGCATTTCTGTCAGCTCCTCAGAAAAAGGTCTAACTACTGGTACAAAGATTTTGGCTTCTATCCGCTCCTTTTCCACAAAGCTGCATTATCAATATGATTCTCATAGAACTTAAGCAGACTGCTTTTGCTGGCTTTGAGCTTTTGATTATTGCATAATCACTACTTATGGTATAGTTCATGAAAGCGGAGTTCGAGAACATTTGTGTGCAAAATACTTGTTTAGTATGGCGGACGGTCAAGAATTCCTGACAAATCATAAATCATTGAAGTATTCGTGCCACTTTTTGTCCACAAGCGCTTTCGTTTCTTTATCAACCGTGACTAGATGCTGGATTTCGCGCATGTAGCCTTCCTCTTTCCATTTTGTTGTGGCGTCGATTCCCAGCTTTGACCCGAGGTTCACGAGCGGCGACGCGGGGTCGAGCGTGTCTGTCGGCGTGTTGTTTATGATTATCGTGTCACGCGCTGGGTCTGTCCGGGCAGTCACCGCCCATATCACGTCGTTGATGTCGTGCACGTTGATGTCGCTGTCGACAACGATGAACATTTTTGTCAGCGCCAGCTGCCCCATGCCCCAAAGCCCCATCATCACTTTCTTTGCCTGCCCGGGGTACTGTTTTTTTATAGACATTATCGCAAGCCCCTGGAACCAGCCGGCTGCCGGCATGGAAAAGTCGACGACCTCCGGGTGGAACATCTGGACAAGAGGTAGGAAAGAGCGCTCGATCACCTTGCCGATGTAGGCATCTTCCAGTATCGGCTTGCCAACCACCGTCGTGAGGTACATTGGCCGGGAGCGCCTCATGATACCCGTCAGCGTGAACGTTGGAAAAGGCTCTGAGGGCGTGTAATAACCGGTGTGGTCGCCAAACGGCCCCTCCATCCTCATGTCGTTTGGATCAACGTGCCCTTCAAGAACGATCTCTGCATTGGCCGGCACGTCAAGGTCGACTGTCCTGCATTTTATCAGTTTGACACCCTTCTTCCGGGTTATGCCTGAGAACAGGTACTTGTCCATGCCTTCGGGCACGGGTGCGACTGCGCTGATAACGGTCGCCGGGTCCGCGCCTATCACTATGGCAACTTCGATCTTTTTGCCCTGCTCCTTCATCATGTTGTAGTGCTGGGCTCCGCGCTTGTGCGTCTGCCAGTGCATTATCGCGTGCTTGTCGTCAATAATCTGAATCCTGTAAACTCCGAAATTCCGGATCTCGGTCTCCGGGTGCTTTGTAACGGTAAGGCCAAAAGTGATGAACCTGCCGGCGTCGCCGGAGAACGACTTCAGGACAGGCATAGAGTAGAGCGACGCCTTGTCCGTCTCTATCACTTCGGTAACGGGCCCGCTGTCTACATACTTGGGACCGTACTCGCCGATCTCTGACAGCTTGGGCAGCATCTTTAGCTTGTTGAGCATGCCTGATGGCATCTTCATCTTTGTTAGCTCTGTTATGCGCTTCCCGATCTCTGTAAAGTCCTCAGTCTCCAGCGCGATCTCAAGCCTCTTCATGCTGCCAAACGCGTTGCCCAGCACCCGAATGTCAGAACCTTCAACGTTCTCAAAAAGCACCGCCGGCCCATTGGAATACATCAACCGGCGCATGATTTCCGCTATTTCGAGGTCGGGGCTTACCTTCGCCTTGACTCTCTTTAGCTGGCCTGCCTGCTCGAGCGCTTGTACGAATTCACCGAGACTTTCAAAGGGCATATGCCAGCTATTTTGGCGATGAAAAATATACCTTTGCATTGTATCATAGTCTGTAAATAGTCTTTGATGCCGCGTGAAGCATGTCAGAAGAAACAAAGGACCCGATGAGTCCTGAAAAGATAAAGCAGCATGAGCCGACGGCCGTCAAGCGCGACCCGTCTGACAAAAAATAGTCGAGTCAGGTGAGACAGGGAAAAACCCAGAAGAGGCCCGCGAAGTATCGAGAAGCAAGGGTATGGCCAAGGGCACCGCCGGCGCCGCAGAAACCGGCGACGAGTAAGAGCAGGGCACTGCCGGAACGAACAAGTAAGCCCACCCTCTTCCTATTTTTCTGCCATGAGCAACAAGAAATTACCGGACTTGCCAAAGGAGACAATAGTCAGACCCGAAGACGAAAAGCCGGCCAAGATTGAGCTGCGGCCTGAAGAGGTCGAAAGCAAGGACGAAGTTGAGCAGAAGCAGCTACATACCGTCGACCATGACATGGACGGCAGTCCGGATACCTAGCGCTTTTTTAGGAACTTGCTGGTGTTCTTGCGTACCAGCGGGATTATCTTTTTCATGATCACGTCGTGCACGTTTTCTGCGTCGACATCAAAGGACAGCAGGAGCACGTATGACAGCCGGCTGTTTTCGTCCGCTATCGGGATCGTCGCCCTGACCAGCTTTGCATAGTGCGACGTCGCATAATTGATCTTGCCAAGAAGATATTCCCATCTAAGGCGGGTGTACTGGCGGGTCGCGGCTGTAATCGCGTATTGCGCCCTCTCCTCGGGGGTCATCAGTGGCTTCAGGTCCTTCCTCTCTGAAGTGGCCTCGAGCTTGCCGTCCTCGTCGGCAATGGCGGCAAACCTTACCGACTTGTCAAGCGCAATCACCTTATTGCAAAATTCTTGGAAGAATGGTTTCATTCAACCACTCTCCAAGGGCAGGGTATATTTGATTTTCGTGCGCACAAGCAAATACTTATATGAGTTAATGGAAGGATCGTGTCTGATTTGTCTGATCAGGAAGTAGTAACGCTGGAGGATCGCAAGAACTCGCTTTTGAGCAGGCGCGAGGTAAAGGCGCTTTTCAAGGGAGCCGCCGGCAAGATCAAGAGGGCCGAGGCGGCAGAAAAAATTGCAAGCCAGCTCAATGTCGATAAAAAACAGGTTATACCAATCAACCTCATTTGCGCAACTGGAATGACCGACGTTCACGCTGTGTTCTACGTCTATGACGACGAAAAGGAAGCCGCAAAACAGCTGCCGCGCTACAGGCTGCTCAGGACGATGCCAAAGGAAGAGAGAAAAAAGATAATTGACGAAGAAAAGGCCGCCAAGCTCAAGGCCAAGCAAGATGCCGCAGCTTCCAAGGGCGCCGCCGGAGGTGCCAAGAAGTAATGGCCGACAAGAAGGCGCCGGCAAAGGGCGAAGTTGCAGTATACAAGTTCTACAAGGTTTCAGGCGACAAGGTTACAAGGAGCAGGCGTGACTGCCCGCGCTGCGGCAAGGGGACGTTCATGGCCGAGCACAAGGACAGGTTCACCTGCGGCAAGTGTGGCTTCACCGAGTTCACCCACAAGGAAACAACCAAAAAGGGCAAAAAGTAAGCCCTATTTCGCGATTTCTTTAATCTCTTTTTTGATCGCGCGCGCCACCAATGGCGCCAGCACGGGGTAAAACGACTCGATGTAGCGCCGGCTCTTCGCCAGGCGGGCGACATTTTCAGGACCTGCGACGCCAACGTAACCCTGCAGGAATTCCTTTGCTATTGCAGCCGCCGCGCCGCTGTTGCGGGTGCCCTTTAGGCTCCAGCTGACAAACTGCGCAAGGTCCCACGCCGGGTCGCCGGCCTGAAACACAAACTGCTCGACGTCCGTGAAATAGAGGCCATTGCAGCTGACAATTACGTTCTTTGGCTTGACGTTGCCAAGGGTAGAGCCTGTGTTATGGATTTTTGCGATCTGGGTCCCTGCTTCACCGAGCAGGCCGACGTCTCCCCTACCCTTTATGCAGTCCCTTATCACGTCGGCAAGCGTAATCCCCTCGATATACTGCGTGACTAGGATCTTTCTGTCAAGAACCACCGCCTCTATCGCCGGCGTGCGCAGGCCCAGGCTCCTGATGTACCTGATCGCCTTGTATTCAGAGCCGAGCCGGAAGAGCGGATCCACCTTGAACCTCTTTACCGGCGAAGTCCACACGCTCAACGCGGCCCACTTCACGGCCTTTGACTTTGCAAGCGACTTGACTGCAATCTTGTATTCGCCGGAACCGTGCTCTATCACGTACAGCATTGTCCTGCTGTTGATGTTGCCAAGCCGCCGCATTTTGAGGATAGAATACTTGCCAAGCGCACTGGCAAGATCGTCAAGCCAGTCCTTGCTGTCAATTATTAGTCTGCCTTCAGGCAGCTTCCAGTACGCCCTTTTTGGGCATGCCATAAAGCCAGGCAGCGTGGCCTGCTGCCGGGCGTGGCGCCTGATCTTGGACTCGGCCTCCTTGACTGCCAAGTGCCAGATCCTCCTCCCCGCATAGGTTTGCACAAAATAGGAGCCGAATTCCTGCAGCCTTTTTGACAGCTTCAGCCGCGTCCTGCCTTCTTTTTCAACCAGGACGCGCTTTTCAGATATTCGCAGCATGTCGCCCTGTCTGGCAAGCAGGTCCGCGTCCTCTGCAGCAACGTCTCTTAGCGCCCTATTGTAGCTATCGAGGGCAAACTCCAAGTTGCGCCCTCCTTCGGCGTACGTCCTGTAATAGCTGTATGATGCGCTCGGGTACAGCAACGCCCTGCGCCTTATCTTTGAAAATGCCACGTATTCCAACGGAAAGAGGATCTCAGTGCTGAGCACGTTTGCAAAATCAACAATGTCCTGCACCTCTTCGAGGATTATGCGTCGCTTGTAGACACGCTCAACATTGGCGAGAAACTCTGCGCCGGCGACGGACATGTAAACGTGGAGGAGCCTGCCGGCTACAAACTCGCCTAGAAACGCGCCACGCGCGTCGCGCTCCAGCGCCCTGCGGTCTACGATTAGGGCAGATACATCCACGGCCGACTCGCGGAGATAAACGTACTTTACCAGACGCGGATAATTTTCCAAAACCACTAAGAGGTCAAGGTCGCTGTCAGGCCGCGCATAGCCGGCGGCCCTGGAGCCGTACATACACGCCGCGACCACCGCGCGGCCCTTTGCTACCCTCGCGATAGACTTTTTTATGACTTCGAGTTCCTGCGAGGAAACGCTAGACATAGCCCGTCTTTTTCTTTCTCAGCTTTATGCTTTCAAACTCGGCAATCTTGTCCCTTACCGCCCGCTCCACCTGGAGGTTAGCCATCGCTTCAATCGGGATCTTTATCACGTTTGTGTCAATCGGTGCCTCTGTAGTCGGGAGCCCCTTGCCCATCCACATCTTGATCACCTTGTCTTCCAGCTTTAGGTCCCTAAAGCCCTCAGGGAAGCGGGTTGTGATGTGCTTTATCAGCGTGGGGTCAGACTTGAACACCGCCCGCTCTTCAAGCAGCCTGCCGGCGTCGGCATACGTCCCTTCAAAGAGGGTGCCGGACACTTCGTCAGATATGATCTTCATCTTGGCTATCCTGCTCACAAGCTCCAGATAGTGCATAAACTCGTGCGCCAGGATCGCGTGGATCGTGCCCTTGAGGCCATAGGCTATCAGCGGCGCGGTCACCTGCACGACTACGCGCAGTAGTTTGTCGTTGCCCACCACCGGTATCGTCCTTGCAAACAATATTCCCATCTGAGTAAACTCGACTGCCGATGTCGAAACGACAAGGCTTGGCTCGACGTAATAGTAAGGGTATTTCAAACCGGACGCTTCTTCAACCCGCTTGATTCCCTCAGTGACCAGTGGGAACCTGTCTATCACCAAGTTGTAGATTTTTTGCGGCAACTGCCCCGCTTTGTAGGCCTCGCGGACTTTGTAGAGCGGATCAAAGCTGCTCATCTTTTGCTGCTCTCAGAGGGCCCCGGTGAGACAAAAACGTTACTGAAGTTCTACGCCGAGTATATCAAACGTGATGCATTCGCACTTGGCGCCTAGAATTTCTGAAATGTTGGGCTTCATGTATTCTTCGCCGCCCACAAACTGTTTTATCATCAGGCCACCGTCCGCGATCATATTGAGCGCGAGCTGGCTGCCGTCGATCCTGCGGGCTCGCACGGAATAGATCCTTTTTGTCGCCATTTTCGACCTGTTCTCAAAGCTCACCTCAGAGCCGGCAAGCGAATTGAGCTTTTTCATGTCCTGGCCTGTTAGCGCTTTTTCGCATGTTGCATGAATTTTCGTCTTGACCCTAAAGCGCGGCTGGAGCTCCGGCTTGTCCTCTATGACCGACAACGTAGCCTGGATGCCGCCGTCCTTGATCCTCCTCTTTTTCAGCTTTCTTTTCTTTGGGTTAGAGATGCGGGCGTAAAATGGCCGTCCATCCCCAAGCACCAGGCTACTCTGGTCCTCGCTTCCAATCCACGAAAACTTTGGCGCTTGCCCTCCAGTCATTTCCATCAGTCCCTTTGCAATGACGCCTTCGACGCTGCCGTAGCCGGACAGGCCGGAATGGTTACACGAATCACAGCCCCTGCCTTCGCAACCCGGACACTTGTCCTGCTTTTGCGGTAGGCCCCTCGACTTTTTGACGTACCGGCCGACAAGCGCGAGCGGCCTTGACTTTACCGCGACGTTGATGTTGTTTTCCCTGTCTACCGTCAGGCTAATCATGATGTCGGGCTTCATGTATTCCACCTTTTTCCCTGCCAGCCGGGCAAGCAGCATTCCAAGCTCTCTAGTCAGCTGGGTCTTGACGCTTTCCCTGCCGCGTATTTTGAGCCGCGCCCTTATAGCGTCTTCACGCTCGTATATCTGGGTCGGCAGCGTGGCGCCGATAAGGAATGTCCTAAACTCGTAGCCCCTGACGGCATCCATAATCCTGTCTTCTATCGAGTCGAAGCTGTCCATCAGGCCGCGGCAGATGTAGCACTTGTCAGGCTTTGCCCTGTCACCACCATGTCTTTCAAAACATCGCCTGCAGAGTTTGTATTGTTTCAGCAGTGTGATCTGGGCATCAGCCAATACCGAATCTCCTCAAGAGCCCCTGCATCTGCCTTCCCTTTGACTGTTTCATCACTGCCTTTGAGTCGTTGTACTGCTTTATCATGGCCTTGATCTCGCCTTCAGGCAGGCCGCAGCCCCTGGCTATTCGCTTCCTCCTTGACTCGTTGATGACATCGGGGTCCTTCTTTTCGTCCGCCGTCATTGACTGTATGATAAATCGCCACTTTTCCATCCTCACCTGCATTGCGTCCAGCTGGTCCTCCTTTACCATGCCAGAGAGCCCTGGCAGGTTCTCTATCACGTTCCGAAAGCCCATCTTGCTCACCTGCTCCATCTGGGCGTAAAAGTCCTCTATAGTCATCTTGCCGCTCATCAGGCGCTTTACTTGGTTTTCGTCAGCCTGGAGCTCAAGGCTCTTTGCCATCTCTAGCAGCGCCTTGATGTCGCCCATGCCAAGGAGCCTGCCGACGAACCGGGTGGGCGAGAACTGCTCAAGGTCGTCGATGCGCTCGCCGGTCCCGATAAACATAACCTTAGCGCCAGTCGCCGCGGACGCGGCGAGCGCGCCGCCTCCCTTGGCGGTGCCGTCGAGCTTCGTAAGCACAAGGCCGCCTACAGGTGCGGCCTTGTGGAAGGCCTCTGTCTGCTTGAACGCCCCCTGTCCTATCGTCCCATCGATTATCAGGAGCACGAGGTCCGGCGTCGCAACCTTGTACATGTCAGTCATCTCCTGCAGCAGGCCCTCTTCCTCCTTGTGCCTCCCGGCGGTGTCTATGATGATGACGTCAAGGTTCTGGTCCTTAAAGTACGCAAGGCCGTTTCTGGATATTGCGACTGCGTCCTTGCTTTCCTCGTCGCCGTAGACCTCGACGCTTATCTTGCTGCAGTTCATTTTAAGCTGCGTCAGCGCGCCGGGGCGCCACGTGTCGGCCCCGACGACTCCGACCCTGTAGCCGTGCTTTGTCAGCCACCTTGCCAGCTTTGCAGTGACCGTAGTCTTCCCGCTGCCCTGTATGCCGAGCATCAGCACGACGTTTTGCCTGCCGGGGTTAAAGAACGACGTCGCAAGGGCGCGCTCGTCCTCCTGCGCCTTATCTATAGTCTGGATTACCTCGCCAGAGTAGCCGAGCATCTTGGCGAGCTCGCCGTACAGAATAGTGACAATGTGATCCTTCCGGGAGAGCCCCTTTGGGGGCTGCTCCTTGAGCGCCCTCTCCTTGAGGTTCTGGGTGATGGAGAGTACCAGCCTAACGTTGACATCTGACTGCAAGAGCGCCCGCTGGACATCCTTGCAGAGCGAGTCAATGAGCTCCTCGTTGATGTCAGACGCCCCTACTATTTTCTTCAGGGCTCCTCGGAGGCCTTCGCGCAGGTTGTCAAACATTTACTTCTCTACTAATGCCACGTCCAGTATTTCAAATATTCCCCGCTGACCGTCCCAGTGCGTGTCTGCCGCCTTCACCCTGAGCTTTTTGCGAAAGAGCGGGCAGTCGGTGACAAGCGTCTCGGCCTCGCCGCCCTCAAACGTCAGGTTAAAGCCGTACTTTTTGGAAAGCGCTGCCAGCTTTGCCAGCGAGCTCTTGCCCAGTCGTTTGCCCAGCCATTCCTTGCCAAGCCCCATTGCCGACACTCCAACGATCATTATCTTGAAGTCGCGCCTGACGAGCTCGCTCATGTACTTCATCGGCTCGACATTCCACAGCGGCGCAACCGCAGCAAGCCCCCGTGGGTCACATATTTCTTCAAAAGCCTGTTTCTGGTATTTGCTTGAAATGCCGCCATGTACGACGCCCTGGATACCATAATGCGACTTTGCCTGCGCGATGGCTTCTTCCAGCGCCCTTGATTCTTCATCTTTTGACCTGCCGTTTACCGTAAATTCCATCAGCGGGATCCGCATCGTCTCTGCAAGGTATTTCGTGACCCAGCTGTTCGGGTAGTGAAAGAGCAGGCTATCGTCTGCCGCCGGATGCATCGTTATAAGGCACGCGATTTCGTGCTTCATTTCTTTTGCACGGAATATCGCAAACGTGCTGTCTTTGCCGCCGGAATAAAGCGCCGCCAGCCTCACAGCTGCATAAGCAGTTGCGCTCAATATTAACTTCCTGAAAAATAGTGGCTAATTGTTTATATCACCAGCGCAACAACCTGCAATCACTTGGGCGTGTTGCTTGAGGTAATGAACCTCAGAAAATATTTTCCAATAAAGAAAAGTTTCCGCCAGCTCCTGCAAAAATCCGGGCAGGACTTTGTAAGGGCGGTGGACGACGTCAGCTTTACGCTTGAAAAGGGCAGGGTGCTTGTGCTTGCCGGCGAGTCCGGCTCTGGCAAGACGACGGTCGCAAGGCTTGTCATGCGGGCGGTGGAGCCGGACGGGGGATCTCTGATATTTGAAGGGCAGGATGTCACGCATTACGCCGGCAGCCAGCTCAAAGAGTTCCGCACCGCGGTCCACATGGTCTACCAGGATCCCTACGCGTCGCTCAACCCCCGCATGAAGGTGATGGACATTGTCATGGAGCCGATCAACATCCACGACAGGGCAATCTCGAAAGAGCAAAAGTTGGAGAAGGTCCTTGCTGCGCTCCGCGAAGTCCGGCTAGAGCCGGCGGAAGAAATAGCCGGCAGGCTTCCGCACATGCTGTCCGGCGGCCAGAGGCAGAGGGTGGCGATAGCGAGGGCGCTCGTGCTCAGGCCGCGTCTGATAGTGGCCGACGAGCCCGTGTCGATGCTCGACGTGTCGGTCAGGGGAGAGATACTGGAGCTGATGCAGGGCCTGAAGGAAAAATTCAACATTTCCTACATCTATATTACACACGACCTGTCGACTGCGCGCTACGTCGGCGACGATCTGGCGGTGATGAATGCCGGCAAGATAGTGGAGATGGGCCCGATCGATCGCGTGCTGTCAGACCCGTACCACCCGTACACCAAGGCTCTCATAAGCGCGATACCCGAGCCGCCAGCTGCATGAAACATTACTACTGAAAAATATATTAGCACCATCTCAACCTTACCTGTAGTGCAAAAAGCACCGGTACTTGCCTCCAGCATAATCTTTCTGCTGACTTTCTCTGCGTTTGCCATGGTCAGCCCAGCTTTTGCCCAGGCCGGGAAGGGCGCTTACATCGACCAGGCGAGGTTCATCGAGCGGAGCGACGAAAACCTCGCGCTGGAGGAAGTCAAATCCGGTGGCTTTGACGCCTATTATTTCAGGATCCCGCTTGAAGTCGCGGACGACGCAAAGGACGACTCGCGTCTAACGACGTACGACAGGACTGCCGGCTCGGCAGGGCTCCTGCTCAACCCTGCGCCGGCGGAAGGCGACTCGCTAAACCCGTTCCAGCTCAGGGAAGTCAGGTACGCCATGAACTACCTCGTAGACCGCGAGTTTGTCGTCAATGAAATCATGAAGGGCTACGGGAACCCCATGGTCGAGCCGTTTGGGGTTTACTCTCCGGAATACCTCAACGTGCTTGACGTAGTGGAGTCATTCGGCTTCCGGCACAACCCCAACCTTGCCGAGGACATGATGGGGGACGCGCTGAGCGGGGCCGGCGCCATAAAGGAGGATGGCAAGTGGACGTTCAACGGCAGCCCGATCACGATAAAGATCCTGATAAGGTTGGACGACACAGCGAGAAAGTCGGTGGGCGAGGACCTCGCTTCAAGACTTGAAGGGATCGGCATCACCGTCCAGAAAGAATACGGCGACTTGAACAAGGCCAGTTCTGTAGTGTACGGCTCTGACCCGCAGGATTTCCTGTGGCACATCTACACGGAAGGGTTTGCAGGCACGTCGGTCTTTGTAAGGTACAACCCGCTGACGGTCGGCCAGATGTACGGGCCGTGGTACGGCGCCCTGCCGGGCGCGCAGAACCCGAGCTTTTGGCAGTACCAGAACGCCACCCTTGACGAGCTTACACAGAGGATATTCTTCTTCAACTTTACGTCAGAGGCTGAAAGGAACGAGCTTGTAAGGACTGCAGTCAGGGCAGGCGTGCAGGAGTCAGTCCGGATTTTCCTAGTGCAAAAGACCGAGCCGTTTGTTGCGTCTTCGTCGCTGCAGGGCATGGTCAACGACTTTGGCGCCGGGATAACGAGCAAGTATTCGCTGCTCAACGCAAGGCCCGCCGAGGGCAACTCGCTTGACATCGGGGTAAAGCTGATCCACCAGGGCGCGTGGAACGGCATAGGCGGCCTGAACGACGCCTACAGCCGGGACATCTATTATTCGCTGATCGACACCGCCACGTTCAGGGACCCGTACACCGGCGAGATAATCCCGGTGAGGGCAGAGTGGACAGACATTTCAACGGAAGGCCCGGCCGGCACGCTTCAGGTGGCGCAGGACGCGCAGACGTGGGACCCGGCGGCGCAGCAGTGGAAGGACGCCGGCCCGGACGCCCAGGCCACGAGCAAGGTGACCTCTAACCTGCTCTATTCGAACTGGCACCACGGTATCCCGATGAGCATGGCCGACCTGCTGTACACGCAATATTTCATTTTTGAATGGGGGACGGACCTTGGCGAAAGCGACCTGACAAAGGACCCCGAGTTCACGTCGCAGCAGCAACTGGCAATCCCGCTCATAAAAGGGATCAAGTTCCCAGCGCCAGACGTGATTGAATCCTACGTCGACCAGTGGCACTATGACGAAAAAGAGATCGCCGACTCGGCAGCCTACTGGTCCGCCGAGCCCTGGGAGATAACCGCTGCGACAGAGAGGCTCGTCACCGGCGGCAAGGCCGCGTATTCCCGTAGCGAGGCGACTGCTAGGAACGTGCCGCAGCTCGACCTCATAATTCCGCCGCACGCCCAGATGGTCAGGGAAGAGCTGGAAAAGATGAAGGGCGAAAACTTTGTCCCGGCTGCGCTGCAGGGGATCGTCAGCCATGAAGACGCGATAGGGCGCTACGACGCGAGCATCCAGTGGATTGAAGATCACGATCATGCGATAATCAGCAATGGCGCGTTCTATCTTGACAGCTACAACATCGCCGGAAGGACCATCACGGTCAAGGCGTTCAGGGACAGCACGTACCCGTTTGAAGTGGGCCACTTCTCCGAATATGAGACGCCCCGGCTTGCAGACATTAGCAGGGTGAATACGATGCCGATAACCATCGGGAGCCCTGCTACGCTGACAGTCAGCGTGCAGGTTGACGGTCAGCCAAGCAGCGACGCCACGGTAGACTACTTTATCCTGGACAAGGACGGCAACTTGGCCGCCAGGGGGCAGGGCGCGTCCGCAGCCGGGAGCACCGGCGAATTCAGGATCGAGCTCTCTGAAGGCGAAACGTCGAAACTTTCGGCCGGCCCCAACCAGCTGAGGATATTTGCAAACAGCGAATACGCGTTCCGCCCGGACATTTCAGAGAGCACCATTCTGGCGACTTCAGCCAGCGGCGCCCAGGTCACGCCTGACGAGGTAAGCGCGGAGGAGGAACAGACAGAGCAGCAGCCTTCCGGATGCCTGATCGCAACTGCCGCGTTCGGGTCAGAGCTGACGCCGCAGGTGCAGTACCTGCGCGATTTCAGGGAACACTACATACTGTCGACCGTATCCGGCTCTGCATTCATGAATTCCTTTAATTCAGTTTACTATTCGTTCAGCCCGCAGGTTGCCGACTATGAGAGGGACCAGCCGTGGCTGCAGACCGCCGTCAAGACGGGGCTCTATCCCCTCTTTGGAATACTCAACGTTGCAGAGCGGGCGCACTTTGCCGCCAGCGGCGGGGAGCTGGGGGTACTGGCGTCGGGGGCCACTGCGAGCATGCTGATAGGCGCGGTCTACCTGTGGCCGGCGGCCCTGTCGGCAAGGCTGCAGAGCAGGTTTGGAATCATAGCCAAGGCATCGCTTCTGGCAGCGTCGGCGGCCGCAGCGCTCACTGCCATCGGCATTGCAGCAGGCAGCGCAGAGCTGCTTTCAATAGCCACACCCCTCTTTGTGCTGTCGATAGCAGCCGCCTCGGCGATGGCAATAGGCAGGCTCGCAAGGAAAGCTTACTGCGCGTTCAGAGCAGCGGCAGATATTAATAGAAAATAGTTCTATAAGGGGTGGTCAAATTTGGGTGGCTTTGGCCGCTTTCTGATAAAGCGCTCCATAAACATGATCATTGTGCTATTTGCCACCCTTGTCCTCACGATCGCGCTTTTGGGCCCCACGATGGACAAGATACTGGTCGACGCGATAAGGTTCTATGCCGTGGAAGAGGTGAACCACCAGGAGCTGAAATTCCCGACCGCGGAGGAGCGCCAGCGCTACATCGACGAGCGCGTCAGTCTACAGATACGGACGCTCGGGCTTGACCAGCCCTGGTACCACCCGACCCGCTTTACCAACACCGTTCTCAAGGTGATGGTGCTGGACCTCGGCAAGTCTAACTATTTGACGAGCGACACCGGCTCCTCAAACGTCCGGGACATCATCCTTGAGCGGATGCCCAAGACGATACTGCTCTTTACCACTTCGACCCTGATAGTCACGGTGATCGGCCTCTACCTCGGGGCATTCGTGGCCAGCAGGGCCGGCTCGGTGTGGGACAGGCTCAACTCTACCTTTGCGGTTTTCAGCGGGAGCTTTCCCACGTGGTGGGTCGGCATGCTCATGATCTTTGCGTTTGCCTTTACCTACCACATATTCCCGGCGCGCTCTACGCCCCTGACCGACCCGTCAGACCCGGCGTACGCGCTCGACCTGCTGTACCATATGCTTTTACCGCTCATTACGATAGTGATCGTGGGCTTTGGCTCGTGGGCCTACATCGTCCGGTATTTCGTAGTCGGCATCTTGGGCGAGGACTATATCGCTGCAAAGAGGGCCGCGGGGATACCTGAGAACCGGATCATCTATTCCCACGCCCTGAAAAACGCCGCGCCGCCGATCGTCACGGTGGTCGCGCTGAGCCTCGCCGGCTCGTTTGGCGGGGCGATAACAGTGGAAGCGGTGTTTGACTGGCCGGGCATGGGCCAGCTCTACTACGCCGCGATAGGCTTCCTCGACATTCCTATCATAATCGGGCTCACTTACGTGTCCACGCTAATCTTTATCGTGACAGTCTTTGCGACTGACATTATCTACGCGTACTTTGACCCGAGGGTGAAGGTGGCATGACAGCTGTAGAGGTCATTTCCCGGCACGAGATAATCAAAGAGTTCCGACGGTCAAAGAGCGGCCTCGGCGGAGCCGCCATCCTGCTCGGCCTGATCCTGATGACCGTGTACTCTGTCGCCGCGGTGCCCTTAGAATCGTTCCGACAGTGGAACAGCCCCAACTTTTGGATAGACCTGCCCAAGTCGGCCGCGCCGGAGTGGACCAACGTCGGATTCGGCGAAAAGGTGCCAGAGCACGTCGTTCTGCACGCCCGGGATGCAGCGATGTCCACTTCGATGGAAGGCGGGGTCCGCACGGTGACGCACTCGTACACCGTGAACTTCAGCTACGACGACTACCCGAGCGACTTTATGCTGCTCTATTCCGCAAGGTACGGCAGCACGCAGCCGGTGCTGCAGATCGACGTGCTGCGGCCTGACGGGCGCGAGTTCCGCGTCTACTTTGCGTCGCTCCCTTCATCGCAGCAGGGCGACAACGAATTCTCGGGGAGGGTCTTCTCTACCGACAGGGCAGTGGAGGAGAGCCTGGGCAACCACGCCGGCGCCTTTTCGTACAGGCAGGACCCGTCAAGGCCGCATGTGATGCTGTTTTCAGACGCGGAGGAAAGCAGGGTCCTGAAGGGCACGTACGTCATCCGCGAGACGTTCTACCTCTTTGACGCGAACGACTCTGTGCAGGATTCCGGAGTCATACTCGGCGGCAAGGTCTACGGGATAATGGGCACGGACGAGCTGCGCCGCGACCTGGCGATAGGCATTTTGTGGGGCGCGCCTGTGGCGCTCTTTATCGGCCTCACCGTCTCGGTGGCCGCGGTGATGATCGGCCTGATATACGGGGTCGCGGCCGGCTACAAGGGTAACCGCACGGACGAGGGGCTGATGCGCATAAACGACATTTTCTATTCGCTGCCGACGCTGCCGCTCCTGGTCATCCTGTCGGTGACGGTCGGCCGCAGCATATTCCTGATCACCGGGTTTCTGGTGATTTTTGGCTGGGTCGGCATGGCAAAGATAAGCAGGAGCCTTGCGCTCCAGATAAAGCACCTGCAGTACGTCGAAGCGGCAAAGCTGATGGGCCAGTCGGACTTCAACATAATATTCAGGCACATTATACCGCAGCTGCTCCCGCTGACTTTTGCCAGCATCGCGATCGCGGTGCCGGGCGCGATCCTTGGAGAAGCCGCGGTCAGCTTTCTGGGGCTTGGCGATCCGGCGGTCCCGACCTGGGGCCAGATACTGCACGAGGCAAACTCTGCCGGCGCCGCGTCGAGAGGCCTCTGGTGGTGGATTGTGCCGCCCGGCCTGATGATCGCGATAACCGGCCTTGCGTTCGTTCTGATCGGGAACGCGCTTGACGCCATCGTCAACCCGAGATCGAGAAGAATGTAACGGATGCCTCAGGACTCATAATCTTCATCAGCCAGTATGATCAGCCGGCTCTTCCTTCACCTCATCAGCATCCAGAAAACGATCAACTGTTCTATTGTATGAACTTTTAGCCCTTGACCCTGACTATCTTGATCCTTTCAAGTACCTTCCAGTACTCGACCTCGCGGCCCTGTATCTCGCTCTCTGCGAGTTTCTCCTTTATCTCGTCTTCAACTGAAGACGTCTCAAAGGTCTCGAAAGTCTCGAGGTCCATTATCTGGAGGGTGTCGCCCTGCTTTGAAATGATCTGGCCGCTGCGCTTATCTATCAGCGGCACTTCCACCTTGGCCGACACCGGACCGACGAACGGGTGCGGCCTGCCGTCAAAGACTCCTACCGCGGTGATCCTTGCCTTGGCAGATCCGTGCTTGCCCGGCTTGCTGTGGTCGTACGAAACAATCCTGCACGGCTCGCCATCGACTACAATGTATGAACCAATTTTGAGTGCGCCAAGATCCATCGGCTTGCTCATGAAATCAATGGCTAGAGAAAAAGATGCATATTTAACGTTTCTGATTTATTGAAAAGCAGCGCGTCATGGCATGCTGCTTTGTCATTGTCTGGTATCACATGAAAGTATTTACTTTAGTTTTTCAAGGATGGAAAAGCTGACAAGGTTGTTGAGCGCGATGCCCCTCCTTGCCACGTCGCGCCTTGTGCGCTCGCAGTATTTCTGGTCTGTCTGGTGCGTCGCTTCACCCTCTACTTCAAGTATGACCAGATTCTTGGAATAGGGGAAGGTGAACTTTGGCTGCTCGGCCGACAGGAGCTGCATCTGCGCCAGGCTCGCCTTCTTTACCTTTTCGCGCCGGGCGATCGCGTTCGCAAGGTCGCTTATCGCCAGGTCGCCGCTGGTGTATTTCGTGAAATAGAGCGAAACATAGTTGAGCTTGTCGCCGCTGCGCTCAAAGAGCGGGCTTGAAAAGCTGAACATGAACGACAGCCTGTCCATGTTGCATTTCCTGATGTCGTCAAGGACTCCTGCCATGTCCCTGAAAGACGCAAGCATGTAGTGGTTGGCCTTGTTTGGAAAGTACGGGACGCTTTCATCAGAAAAAGTCGCGGTGACAAAGTAAATGTCGATGACGTTGCCGCTCTTTTTCCAGCTTTCGATCAGAGAGCCTGACTGCCTGTCGTGGGGGGTGCACACGTAACCCTGCGTGGCCCCTCCGCCTGTCCCCGCCAATCCTACACAAAGGTAATTGAGCTGATATTTATCCTCTTGTGTAAACGTCGATTGCAGAATTACATAGAAGGTCCCAGCCATCCGAGCCTTCTAAAGTAAAATACCATAAGCAGGGCAGAAATAGAACATATTATTAGAACAAATATCAGGGTCGTGTAGGGCCCGAGCTGCTCCCAGTGCCCCGTCTGGGTCCCGCCCGGTATGTTGACGTTCATTCCGTAAAACGTTCCAATGACTGTGGCCGGGATTGACAGCGTGAATATTATCGTGAGCACCGCCAGTATCTTGTTGGTCTTTTCGTTGCTGAGCATAAAGTCGGTGTCCTTGTAAATTTCTACAGTCTCTTTTGCTTCTTCAAGCGCTTCGTACACCTTTTCGATGTGGTCCTGCACGTCCTTGAAGTACAGCGCCAGGTCTTCCTTTGAAAAGCGCTGGACCTCCTTGGACAGCTCGACTACCGTCCTCCTGAGCGGGATCACGATCCTCCTGAGCGTGGTTATCTCCCTGCGCAAAAGTGAGATCTGGCGGGGGATCGATATCCGCTCGTCAAAGACGCTGTCTTCAATGTCGTCAATGTTGCCCACTACCTTCATCAGGATGTGGAGCAGGTCGTCTACAAGCGTGTCTATTATCTTGTGGAGCAGAAATCCCGATGACTTGCCCATCGTCGCCTGGCGCTGCCGCTCGTCGTTTCCGCACATGTTGAACAGCTCGTCTAGCGGCTTCAAGTCGCCCTGGTGTATCGTCACAAGGTAGTCGGCGCCCATAAAGATCGCAAGCTGGCTGAAGAGGAAGCCCTTCTCCTTGTCCGGAGTGGGGAAATGCAGGATGACAAAGATGTGGTCCGCGTACCTGTCGATCTTTGGTATCTGGATCTTTGAAAGCGAGTCCTCGAGGTTGAGCTTCTGGAACGGGTATTTCTGCCCGAGGCTGTACATGTCGGCAAAGGTCGGCTTTTGCATGTTCAGCCATACAACTCCGTCGTTGTTTATTGTCTCAAATCGCCTTTCTGGGTCCGACATTTTTCTCCGCTCGCCTGTTTACATAAGATGGCGTTATAAAAAAGTGTGTCAGTCAGAACCTGGTCTTCAGCTGCTCGTAGTCTATTGCCTTTGAGCTGGCCGCGGTGTGCCATTTCGCCGAGTCGGCGTCCTCAAGCCCAGACCTGTAGTACGGCATCAGCGAATAGCCTATGGCGGCTGAGATGGCGCCAAGCGGGTCCATGGCGGCATTTTTCAGCGCCACCGCGACTGCCACGTGTGGCGGCAGGCCAATGTTGAGCGGGGACACGCGGTCCTTTACCTGGCTGTGGCCGTTGACCGACCGCACAACCTGCGACGCCAAGTCCTGCATGCTGTTTGCGGGCCTGAAATAGACCACCGCGCCGTCGTTGTAGGCGACGCCGAGCCCCATTTCAAGGACCCTGCACTGCAGGTAAAGATCGATCGCGATCACGTCCGGTATCTGGATTTTTTTTGCAACCGACGCGTCGATGGCAAGCGCCCTGCCCATCACGGTGTACTGCGACAGCCCCGTCAGTCTTACTGACCTGAGCCAGCTTGAAATGAACACCGACGCCCTGCCGGCTATTCCCGCGGCCTGGACGGGCTGCGAGTTTGAAGCGCACAGCGCCGTGCCTTCAGAAATACGCGACGCAAGCTGCTCCGTGCAAGACGGGTGCGGAATGGTGTCTGCGTCGTAGAGCACAATGGCGTCGCCAGAGGCTTTCTGGAAAATTTCATTCCACGCCGCGGCCGCGCCCCTCCTTGCGCCGTGGTGGAAAAGGGTGATGGGAAGCGGCGAGCTCTTTGCAAACTCACCCACAATGGCAGGGGTCCTGTCGGAGGAGTCGTCCGAAATAATGACTTCAGAGATCAGCCGGCGCTGACCCTCGAGCGACTGCAGGAGGTTGACGATGTTCTGCTCCTCGTTGTAGGCCGGGATGCCTACGGTTACCTTGCGCATATTGCTTCCGGCTCTAGGATATTTTATGAATTTTGTGGTTGATTCCTGCATTGAAAACATATATTCATAGCCGCGGGCCAACGACTGGCAGCCATTGCAGCAGCTCGAGCGTGACAACGAGGAAATTTACAGGAAGGCATTTGCCGCCGCAGGACTGCGCAAGAGCCACCTCACATTCCCCGTGTTTGTTTCAGACCGGCTCGGCACGATAGGCTCGATGCCCGGCATGTCCGTGACGCCGGTTGAAAAAGTAGCACAGCACGTCCAGTCAGTCGTTGACAGTGGCATTTCGTCAGTCATTATCTTTGGCATACCAAAAAATAGAGATCAAAAGGGCTCGCCTGCTTTTGACAGAAAAGGAGTGGTGCAGCGAGCGGCCAGGGCGATCAAGTCCGGCTTTGGCGACTCCGTCAGTGTCGCGACTGACGTCTGCGTCTGCCAGTACAACCTGTCCGGGCACTGCGGCATCGTCGCCAGCGGCAGGGTCGACAACGACGCCACGCTGCGTGTTCTGGCCGAGATCGCGGCAAGCCACGCGGAGGCCGGCGCCGACGTAGTCGCGCCCTCGTCAATGATGGACGGGCAGGTCTATGCAATCAAGGGCACGCTTTATGCAAACGGCCTGAAGGCAAAGATACTGTCATACTCTGCAAAGCATGCTTCGTCGCTCTATGCCCCGTTCCGGTCGGCGGCGTTTGCAAAACCAACATCGCGCCTTGACAAGTCGCCGTACCAGGTGTCGTACGCAAACCCCCGGCAGGTATTGATGGAAATAGAGACCGACATCAACGAGGGCGCCGACATGGTCATGATAAAGCCGGCGCTGGCGTACCTCGACCTCGTAAGGATGGTGAAGGACAGGTTCAGCCACCCAGTCGCGGTGCAGAACGTCAGCGGCGAGTACGCAATGATAAAGGCGGCCGCAATGCGCGGGCTCGTAGACGAAGAGGAATGGAAGGTCTCTTCAATCGCGTCGATAAAGAGGGCCGGCGCAGACAGGATAATCTCGTACTTTGCCCTTGATATTGCCAAGTATCTGTAATTTATGTTGCATTCTACGGGCATCACGATTATATAGCATTCTAGCAACAAACGGAAATGTCCCGCGGTAGCTCAGCCTGGTAGAGCTTTCGGCTGTAGATGTCGGCTTCTCAGTAGCTGACCACGTGAAGCAGCCTATCGGGCGCACAACGCAGTAACCGAAGAGTCGCAGGCTCAAACAAAATGGCCAGAAGCCGTTTTGGAGCAAATCCTGCCCGCGGGACTTTTTTGGTTTATTAGTATGGAAGTGCAGTAATTCTCCTATGTCCAAGATCGAAACGGTCAACCCTTCCACCGGGAAGGTGATTGCAGCTTATGATAACATTAGCCCCGAAGATGTCAGCCGGAAGGTAAAGTCCGCAAGGGACGCCTTTGTGAAATGGAAAAAGCTGGACATTGCAGAACGCGCCGAATACATGCGCCGGCTGGGCAGGGTGATGAGGAAAAACAGGGAAGAGTACGCGAGGCTGGTCACCGAGGAGATGGGCAAGCCCGTCAGGCAGTCATTGGCAGAGATCGAAAAGTGCGCATGGGTCTGCGACTATTACGCCGAGCGCGCAGAGGTGTTTTTGCGCGACGAAATAATACCGACTGAATTCCGCAAGAGTTTTGTATCGTTTGAGCCGCTCGGCGTGGTGGCATGCATAATGCCGTGGAACTTTCCATTCTGGCAGGTCATGAGGTTTGCCGTTCCGGCGCTTACCGCAGGCAACGTCGGCGTGCTAAAGCACTCCAGCGTCTGCCTTGGAAGCGCGATAAACCTGGAGCAGGCGTTCAAAGACGCTGGCTTTCCGGAAAATGTGTTCCAGGCAGTCATTGGGGACTACCGCGCCGGAGAAGCGCTCGTACAGGCAAACATCGATGCCGTGTCGGTGACCGGCAGCGTCAACACCGGCAGGCGCGTGGCCGGGCTTGCTTCACAGGACCTGAAAAAGTTCGTGCTCGAGCTTGGCGGGAGCGACCCGTTCATTGTGCTTGAAGACGCGGACCTGAACCAGACCGCGTACATGGCCACGCAGTCAAGGTTGCTAAACACGGGCCAGAGCTGCATAGCGGCAAAGCGGTTTATCGTGGTAAAGGAAATCGCTGACAAATTTACAAAGCTGTTCGTCGAAAACACACAGGCCGAAGTCGTGGGGGACCCGCTTGATTCAAAGACCACGGTCGGCCCGCTCGTCAGGGACAGCCAGAGGCAGGCGCTTGCAAAGCAGGTGGACGACGCGAGGGGCAAGGGCGGCAGGGTGCTGACTGGCGGCCAGTCCATAAAGCGCGACGGGTTCTTTTACGAGCCCACGATAATTTCAAACGTTAACCACGAAATGGAGGTGGTGAGGGAAGAGGTATTCGGCCCTGCGGCCCCTGTGATAGTGGTGAACAACGAAGAGGAGGCGATAAGGGAAGCCAACAACTCGGAGTTTGGCCTTGGCGCAAGCATATGGACAAATAACATCGAGCGCGGCATAAAACTGGCGCGCCAGATCGAAAGCGGCATAGTGTCAGTCAACGAAATGGTCAGGTCCGACCCGCGCCTCCCGTTTGGCGGCATCAAAAAATCCGGCATTGGCAGGGAGCTGTCGGAATTTGGCATCAAGGAGTTTGTCAACATCAAGTCTGTAGTGGTGAAGGACATCACCAGCAAGCTGCTGGTCGAATAAAAGGCTCAGGCGCCCGGCTTGAGCCTCTTTGCCATCGCCAGCCTGGCGTTGATGACTTTTATCTGCTCTTCCAGCAGCTTTTTGTAGCCGACCAGCAGTTTCTCCTGCTCGTCGTACGGCTCTTTGCGTATCTCTGTCATCGTGTCTTCGAAAACCGTTATCAGCCCTTCGACGTTGCTGCCCAGGTTCTGGATGTCGCGCGCGTCTGCCGTCGCGCCGGCGTCAAGCGACTGCGCTTTTAGCTCGCGCGCCTTTTCTTCCGTCACTTCCTTTGTCTTTTTGCCAAGAGAATAGACGAGATCTTTGAGGGACCTGGCTGCCTCCTTGGCTTTGGCAGACACCGACTCTTCTTCCGGCGTCGTCACAGACTGTACTTCGTACGCCTCAACGTCGTCCGACGGGGCGGTCGTCCTCGCCCTTTCCTCAGTGACGGTGACCTCTGTCTGCGGCTCTGACGTCGTCCTGCTCACGGTTTCTTCATAAGTGTTAGTCTTATCCTCGCTTGCCACGATAGTAATTTGCCTCTAAACCTTATAAAAGGTTCAGAAACCGCCAGGCGCATGCTAGAAGTATGTATCCGAAAAAAGATGCGGGGGTGTTAATAACAAAGACGCGTTAGATGGTGGCATGGAAGCGCAGAACGCCGAAGTCGCACTCGACACCTACAAGGCGGTAAGGAAAAAGTTCATTGAGGCAGGCGACTCTGTATTTGGACCGGGCTTTCTCAGCATGGCCGAGTACTATTTCATGAAAAAGAGCGGCCACAACCCGTTTGCGATGCTCTTCTCCGAGCCAAGGGAGGTCTACGACGAGTGGGTCTGGATTTTCAAGGACGAGGAGCCGGTCAGGAAGCTGCTTGAAAAGGCGGTCGGCCCCGGGTACATGCCTTTGCTGCAGGACATCAAGAGCAACGACGGCCTGAATGTTTGGAACGCCTTTTACAAAATGACCGTCAGGACCGCAGTCGCCTAGGGATTGATAACTGCCCTTCCGATTATCTTGCCTGATTTCAGCTCTTCCAGCGCGCCGTTTGCCTGGTCCAGCGTGAACTTTCTCGAAACAACCGACTGTATCTTGTTCATCCTTGCAAGCGCCACGAGCTCTACAAGGTCGGCGAACTTGCCCGTGTAGGCGCCAGTGAGCGTGAACGCGCGCAATGGCACGAGCGGGAGGTTCAGCTCGAGCGCCCCTCCAAAGAGCCCAACCATCACCAGCCTGCCCCTCTTCCTCAACATGTTTATGGAGTTTGGCGCGGTCTTTGCGTTGTTTACAAAGTCAATGACCGCCTCGGCGCCGAGGCTGTTTGTGATGTCCTTGACGCCCTTGACAGGGTCGCCGGCCCCGGAGTTGATGAGCTCGTCGGCGCCTAGCCTCTTTGCCTCTGCCAGCTTTTTGTCATCAATGTCGACTATTGCGATCCTTGCGTTTGTGATCGCCTTGGCAACCTGCACGGCCATGAGCCCGAGGCCGCCTGCCCCTATTATGACGAGCGTGTCGCCTGCCTGTGCTCTGGCCTTCTTTACGGCAGTGTATGCCGTCAGGCCAGAGCACGCAAGCGACGCGGCGGAATCGGGGTTGAGCCCCTGCAGCTTTACAAGGTACTTGTGGCTTGGCACAAGCACCATCTCAGAGTAGCCGCCGTCCTGGTACACGCCCAGGCTGCGCGGAGAGTCGCAGACGTTTTCCTCGCCTACCCTGCACGCGGGGCACGTGCCTTCGCCGATCCACGGGTAGACCAGAACCCTGTCGCCCTTTGAGAAGCCGGTGACCGACTCGCCCACCCCTTCAATCGTGCCGGCAACTTCGTGGCCCGGGGTAAGGGGGAACTTTACCCCGCGGTCTTCGACCTTCATAAGAACTCCCTGCGGCCCGGCGTACCCGCCTTCCCACAGGTGCAGATCACTGTGACATACGCCTGCACTTTCAACCCTTACAAGGACCTGATCGTTCTTTGGCCTTGGAACGCCGACGTCCTTGATCTCGAGCGGCTCTTTTGTCTTTATTATCCGTGCAGCCTTCATACCGTGAGCGTACCCCGCGCTCGTTATTAATAGTTAGAGCAGAGCCCGAAGTGATTCTTGCACCAGCATGCATAGTCATGCTTTTAAACTGACACCCAAAGCCATATCGCGTATCTTGTCTCAAACTACCGGAATAAATGCAAATCCGATTGTGACGCAGGGACAACCAATTCTGCGAATAATAGGAGGGTCTGCAAATATAGGCGCTGGCAATCCTCGTGATGATCGGAAATTCGCTTGCGCCGCCGCACGTCGAGATAATGACCACGTTCTCAAAGCCGCTCAACGCGGTGGTGCTGATAATCGGAGGCTACATACTGCAGGCGGCGTTGATCGGCACGGCAATCTACGAGCTGAGGTCGCGCCGGGGCATCGTGCAAAAGGCGAGCTAGCCCGAGCCGAGAATGTTTTTCTTTGATAATGCTTTGTCAAGCTGATCCTTTGTCATCAGCTTTTTGGCCAGCACCAGCTCGCGGATGCCCTTGCCGGTCTTGAGCGACTCCTTGTAAATTTCGGCGGCTTTCAGGTAGCCGATGTATGGGTTGAGCAGTGTCACAAGCACCGGGCTCTTCTCAATGTAGGATTCCAGCTTGTCCCTATTTGCTTCGATGCCGTCTACCATGTTGGCCGCAAATACCGGCAGGAAATTCTTTAGCATGTCAGTCGAGTCGAGCACGCACTTTAGCATGCCCGGCAGCATCACGTTCAGCTCGAACTGGCCCGCCTGCGCGGCCATCGCGACTGAAACGTCGTTCCCGATTATGTTGAAGCAGACCATATTGAGGCACTCTGCAAGCGAGGGGTTGACCTTGCCCGGCATTATCGACGAGCCGGCATGCACGGCCGGTATCAGGATTTCTGCAAGGCCGGCGGTCGGGCCGGAAGCCATAAGCCGAATGTCGTTTGCCATTTTTGTAAGCTCGATCGCAAGGTTGCGCAGCGCCGACGAGCAATTGGCGATGTCGAGCTTGCTCTGCAGCGAGTAAAACATGTTGGCAGATGGCTTTAGCGCCACCCCGGAAATTTTTGACAAATACTTGATCGCAAGCTGCCGGTAGGCTTTCGGGGCGTTGGCGCCCGTGCCGACCGCCGTGCCCCCAAGGCCGACGTAACAGAGGCCGTCCATCGCTTGGACGAGAATGGCCCTCGATTGCATCAGCGAATAGGCGTACTGCTCAAATTCTGCGCCAAGCGTCACCGGGATCGCGTCCATCAGGTGCGTCCTGCCTATCTTGGCAATGCCGGAGAACTTTTTCGCCTTCTTTTGCAAGGATGTTATCAGCCTGTCGAGCGAGACGACGGTCTCTTCCATGTTGAGCAAAATCGCGACGTGCATCGCGGTGGGGAACGTGTCGTTGCTTGACTGCGACATGTTGACGTGGTCGTTCGGGCTGACTATCTCGTAATTGCCTTTTTCCTTGCCGAGGATTTCAAGCGCCCTGTTTGCAATGACTTCATTTGTATTCATGTTGAACGCGGTGCCGGCACCGGAGTTGATCGCCTCTACGACAAACTGATCCAGCAGCCTGCCAGACAGTATTTCGTCGCACGCCTTTACTATCGCCTTGGACTTTACAGAGTCGAGCGCCTTCAGCTCCTTGTTTGCGAGCGCGGATGAGCGCTTGATCATAACAAAAGCCCTCACGAGGTTGGCGTGGGCCTTCTGGCCCGTCACCTTGTACTGGTTGATTGCGCGGGCCGTGAACGGGCCGTAATAGGCGCCGGACGGGACCTTGACCTTGCCAAGCGAATCCTTGTCAATTCTGAACGACATCGCCGGATGCCACTACTGTGGGGGCCGTAATAAATTAATCGCACCAGCCTCACGACATTATCCTAGCATGTGCGAGCCCTTCTATCTGCAGGGCGTCGAGGCCGGGCATGCTTGCGCCGTGCAGGGCAATGGGGTTCTGGCCCGCGACAGGGGTGTCCTGCACCGGCACGGAAGGGACAAAGCGCGCCAGCATCGCAAAGACGATCTTGCCATACCAGTTGTTTTCAAGGCACCGCTTTTTCTCCAGCTCTTCAAGCCCGTCTATTCCGACAAACCTGTCGATCACGCCAGAGCCAATGAACGCGTCCTTCCTGACAAACAGCACTTTCGTGCCACGCGACCAGTCGCGCCTTACGCTGACATAGAACGCGCGCCTGCTGAACAGCTGCCTTTCTTCAAGCTCGTCTCTGTGTATCCTGAGGATGTAGCTTGCAGGCTCTGGCATCAGCAGCTCTGTTTTGAGGTAATTATAAAACCATTTGTGTCTTCAACAAACATTATATTGCTACTGGAATTTTGAAGCCCTATGCAAGTCAGCGGCAGGGTGCTCGTCTGCGATTCAATCGACCAGGCCGGCATCGACAGCATGAAGCGCGCCGGGCTCAACGTCGACTACAAGCCGGAGATCAAGCCGGCCGAGCTCGTTTCTTCCGTCAAGGATTACGACGTCATTATAGTAAGGAGCAGGACAAAGATCACAAAGGAAGTCGTCGACGCGGCCGCAAGCGCCAAGATAATCGCCCGCGTGGGAGTCGGCCTTGACAACGTCGACGTAAAGGCGGCGGAGGAGAAAAAGATCAGGGTCATCAACGCGCCAGAAGCGGCCTCCATCGCAGTGGCCGAGCTTGCCATTGGGCTGATGATCTCGCTTGCAAGGAGCATACCGAGGGCCGACGCGGAGAGCAAGCGGGGCAACTGGATCAAGAATGAGCTGATGGGCACACAGCTGTCCGGCAAGTACCTCGGCATTGTGGGAGTCGGCAACATCGGGCGGAACATCGGCAGGATGGCAAAGGCGCTCCGCATGAACCTAATCGGGTATGATCCATATCCGATAAGCCGCGAGTTCATCACCGAGACGGGCATGATAGTGACCGACTTCAACACGCTCTTGGAAAGCGCCGACTTTATCACGTGTCACGTGCCGGCGACTCCGGAGACGAAGCACATGTTCAACGCCGAGCGCTTTGCAAAAATGAAGCCGACCGCCTATCTGGTCAACACGTCAAGAGGCGAGATAATCAACGAAAACGCCCTTTACGAAGCTCTGAAGAATAACAAGATCGCCGGCGTCGCGCTCGACGTCTTTGAAGTCGAGCCGCCTACAAACAAGCAGCTGTTGGGATTGCCAAACCTAGTATGCACGCCCCACATTGGCGCGCAGACAAGAGAGGCGCAGGAGCTGGCGTCCACGGTCATTGCTGAAAAGGTAATCCAGATTCTGCGGGGCGTCATTTAGATTATAAAAGGGTGCCAGACAGGGAGTGGTATAATGCACAGCTACATGACCCAGACTTGGCTTCGAATGTGGAAGGAAAACTCGGACGAGCTAAAGTCAAAGGCAATAGGCTGGAGGAACGAGCAGACCATCCACAGGATAGAGAGGCCAAGCAGGCTTGATCGGGCCCGGAGACTCGGCTACAAGGCAAAGCAGGGCATTATAGTTGTCCGCACCCGCGTGGGCAGGGGCGGCATGCGCAAGCAGCGCCCGGTTTCAGGCAGGAGGCCGAAACACCTCGGCGTCGTCCACATAAAGCAGGGCATCAGCATGCGCAAGGTCGCGGAGAGGAGGGTGAGCGAGAAATTCCCAAACTGCGAAGTGCTCGGATCGTATTATCTCCACAAGGACGGCATGAACATCTGGTACGAAGTCATACTTGCAGACCCGTCGCACCCGGCGATTTCCAAGGACAGGGAAATGCGCGGCAAGCTAAAGGCGTTTGCAAAGTAGCATCTTTCACGCGTTTTAGTCTTGTCGCCTATTATGTGTTTTTGTCAGTCTTCATCTCTTTGATAATTGTTTTACAATGGATTTCATCATCAGCTCTGCCGCTGAATCGCCGAGCAGTTTCTTGAGTGCATACTCTATTTCGGACAGCCGGTAAGAGAACCTCCTTTCAAGCATGATGCCATGTTCTAGAACGTTTGTCGATGCCGCTTGCCTAGGCCTCTGGCGCGGTAGCGTACGCCTTTTCTATCTCGCTGACAACATTCCTTAGCCAAGTTAGGCAGTAAGGATGATTCGTTCAACGATATTGTTAAGAAGTTGGTGGAGAAATACACGTTTAATCCATACGCTGACCTTGACCCAGCTAGCATTATGAAGCTTGAGCAGACAATAAAACCTAATCCTTGAGGTTGCCTACGTAGCTTTATAAAGTAAATACAAGCAACTAATGCCATGAAAAGGGAGGATACTAGAAAAAAATGAAGTTAACTGCCACTGGAATAGCGATACTGGGAATAATGTGCCTAGCATCAGTCATGCTTTGGAACGCAACATCGAATGGTGTCTTCGTATTGATTTCTGCATTGTCATTCGTTGGTCTTATTGCAGGAATATTCCTTGGCGTGAAAGGCACGATGAGGATGGGTATTTAGTCGACCTGAACGCTTCACCGAGCGATTCTCCTTCCTTTTTTTCCACTTAATCTCTATCAGCAAAGCATAGGCCAACATATTTTACCAAAGCAAGAATGTAGAGGATGTTTCAGAATCCTTGGAGTGACATCTTAAAGGTGAAAGGCAACTTGTAACACTTCAGGAAATAATCAGAGGGTTGTAGTGGGGAGCACCTAGCAACAGATTGACCCCAGAAATAGAGCAAGCTCCGAACCAACAACTTTAAAGGCAATTTACAGGCACGAGAATCATGGCTTCGATTTAAGAAAAGGATGTTCATCGGAAAAGACTTGTGCGAACAGTCTATGATATGGCTAAGGGAAGTCAGAACTTCATAGTCAACTTTGAAGATGTGAGGAAGGAGGCACATCTTGGAGCTTATAGTGAGGAATATTTCAAGGAATTAGCACAGTATGATGTCGATGAAGGACTTGTGGCATACGGCAATCTTGGAGGGAGTCTCCAGTTAACCCACAAGGGCGTGAAGCAAGTAGAAGCGGAGAGAAGACCAAAGAAGTGATTCCACCACGATTGGGAGACAGACCAATCAAGGCGAGCACCCTCTATCCCTACTGGAAGTGCAACAGGTGCAAGCAATACCATCCTTACGAAGACAAATCAACCTGCTTGTGGTGTGGCTCTAACGATTGGATGGAAGTCGATGAAGACTTCCTGAAAAGATTAAGGCTAATTCGTGAAGGCGAAAAGTGAGCAGTAGGTCTTAGACCGAAGATTCACATGTTCGAAGATGGTAAAAGGCACACCGTTGTTGTGACTTCTGCTTAACTTTTTACAGTAAGGGTTATCTTCAGAGTCTCATCTCCTGTAAGCGTGGAGAGAATCTACCCCAACGTCTGGAGCGACATGTTGACAGTGAACGGTAGCAGGGAAGAGAAGTTGACGCTCCAAGAAATAATAAGAGCCATCCAGTGGGGAGCTCCAACTGACCGATTGACTCCAGAAATAAGGAATGCATTGCGTAACAGGTGTTAGGTGCATTTGTGGATGG
>Ga0299913_10000292_pt1 | contig 29533 bp, 27 predicted proteins | sample RVTome_9_FD_201360 | JGI IMG/M metagenome (GOLD analysis project Ga0299913, IMG submission 201360) | Soil microbial communities from uranium-contaminated site in the Upper Colorado River Basin, Wyoming, United States - RVT155D38 (version 2) ... | reverse complement strand
TCTCCCCGGGTCGGCCGCGCCAGGCAAAACGCCCACCGCCGCATTCGGTGCCGGACGCGCGAGTGGATAGCATCCACCCACCCGATCGCTCCGCGCCGCCCGGCGCGCCTTGTCGAAGGACGGTTGCATGTTCCGCGCGGTTCTCGTGGCCAACCGAGGTGAGATCGCCCTGCGCGTGTTCCGCGCGTGCAGGGAGCTGGGCATCCCGACCGTCGGCGTGTACTCGGAGGTAGACCGTGGCGCGCCCTGGCTGAAGCTGGCCGACCAGGCGTTCCTGCTCGGTCCGGCCGCGCCCGCGGAGAGCTACCTCAAGACCGAGCGCATCCTGGAGGTCGCGCGCGAGTCGGGCGCCGAGGCGATCCACCCCGGCTACGGCTTCCTGTCCGAGAACGCCGACTTCGCCCGCGAGGTGACCGAGGCGGGTCTGGTGTGGATCGGCCCGCCGCCGGACGCGATCGTGCAGATGGGCGACAAGCTGTCGGCGCGCAAGTGCGCCGAGGCGGCCAAGGTGCCGCTGGTCCCCGGCATGCTCGAGCCGACCGACGACCCCGAGGTCGTGCGCGCCTTCGGCGAGCAGCACGGCTACCCCATCGCGATCAAGGCTGCGTTCGGCGGCGGCGGCCGTGGCCTCAAGGTCGTACGCGAGCCCAAGGAGCTCGAGGACGCGCTCGAGTCGGCGCAGCGCGAGGCACTGGGCGCGTTCGGCCGCGCAGAGGTGTACGTCGAGCGCTACCTCACCCGTCCCCGCCACATCGAGGCGCAGATCATGGCCGACCAGCACGGCAACGTGCTGTTCTTGGGCGAGCGCGACTGCTCCAGCCAGCGGCGCCACCAGAAGCTGATCGAAGAGGCGCCCGCGCCGCACTTCCCGCCCGACGTGCGCAAGGCGTTCGGCGAGGCGTCGGTCAAGGTCGCGCGCGAAGTCGGCTACGTCGGCGCGGGCACGGTCGAGTACCTGTACGAGGACGGCGAGTTCTTCTTCCTGGAGATGAACACGCGCCTGCAGGTCGAGCACCCCGTGACCGAGATGGTGACCGGGCTGGACCTGGTGCACTGGCAGCTGCGCGTCGCCGCGGGTGAGGCGCTGCCGTTCACGCAGGACGACATCCAGCTGCGCGGCCACGCGATCGAGCTGCGCATCAACGCCGAGAACGTGGCGATGGGCTTCGTCCCCTCGCCCGGCATGGTGACCGGCTGGCAGATCCCCTCGGGCCCCGGCATCCGCGTCGATGCGGGCGTCGAGGAGGGCTGGGAGATCCCGCGCACCTACGACTCGCTGATCGCCAAGCTGATCGGCTACGGCGCGACGCGCGACGAGGCCCGGCGCAAGCTGGTGCGCGCCCTGGACGAGCTGGTCATCGAGGGCGTGCCGACGACGATCGACTTCCACCGCTTCGCGCTGGTCCACCCCGACTTCGTCGAGGGCAACGTCTCGACCGTGACGGTCGAGAAGGAGTGGGACCTGTCCGGCATCCCGGCGGCGGCGCCGTCGGTCGCGGGCGAGGGCGCACAGGAGCCGTCGCAGACGATCGCCGTCGAGGTGGGCGGCAAGCGCCTGGACGTGAAGCTGTTCGGCATGGAGGGCCTGACCTTGGGCTCCGGGGTAAGCGCCGCGCGTGGTGGCGGCCCCGCCGCGCCGCGCAAGCGCAGCGGCTCCGGCTCGGCCGGCGGCGGGGCCGCAGCGGCCTCGGAGGACCTGGTCGCGCCGATGCAGGGCACGATCGTCAAGACGGCGGTCGAGGTCGGGCAGGCGGTCGTCGCGGGCGACCTGATCCTGGTGCTCGAGGCCATGAAGATGGAGAACCACATCTCGGCCCACCGCGACGGCGTCGTCGTGGCGGTGCACGTCAGCGGCGGCGACGTGGTGAACAGCGGCGACAAGCTCGCGCGCATCGAGGACGCCCCCGCGTCCTAGCGCCCGGTCAGGTCTTGGACAGGTCGAGCAGACCGCGGCGCTCGGCCGCGATGAGGCCGTGGTCCACGATCAGGGCGACGACGGTCGTCACGGCGAGGTTGCCCACCGCGGCACCCGCGAGCCCCGCGGCGGCCGCGAGCACGAGGCGCACCCCGGCGAGGTCGGCGGCGAGCAAGGCGTGGCGCACCCCGGCGTAGGCGAGGAACGCGGCGAGCGCCCACACCGGCAGCAGGCCCAGCAGCACCGGCGCTTGTGCCCCCCAGAACAGCCCCAACACAAGCAGCCCCGTACCGAGCACCAAGTTCATCCCCGCCGTCCGCGCGCCCAGCCGATGATGCGCGGTGAGCCCCCCTGCTCCGTGGCACATCGGCATGCCGCCAAAGGCGCCTGCGAACAGGTTGCCGAGCGCTTCGCAGCGGGCGACGCGGCTCGGCGTGACCCGCACGCCGCTTTCAGGAAAGGCACGGTGCGCCACGTCGGTCACCGCGACGACGGCGTTGCCGAACGTCAGGGGGATCTGCGGCAGCACCAGCAGCACGAACGCAGGGCCGAACACGTCCCACGGCGGCAGGTCCAGGCGCGGCAGCGCCAGGCTCGGCCCCGCCAGCTCGGGCGGCGCCGCCACCACGACGGCGGCGACCCCCGCCGCCAGCATGACCAGGGCGGCCAGGTAGCGCCCGCGTCGCGCCGCCCAGGCGACCACCAGGACCCCCGCCAGCCCCAAGAGCAGCGGCCACGGCGTCGGCGGCGTCGCCGCGAACAGCGCCGGGGGCTCCTGCACCAGCCGCAGCGCCGTCAGCACCAGCAGCGTCCCGACGCCGACCTGCAGGGCGCGCACGACCGTCGGCGTGAACACCACCGCGACGCGGTCGGCGACACCGCGCACCGCGAGCAGCAGCAGCACCACACCGATCAACAGCCCCGCGGCGTGAATCATGTCGGCCGACAGATGGCGCGCCACGGCGACGGCGGTCAGCGCCTTGAGCGGCTGCACCGGCCACGGGATGCGAAACCACAGCCCCGACAGCAGCACGAGCCCGCCCGCACCGACCAGCGCCGAGGTGGCGTCGATGCCGTTGACCAGAATCAGTGCGGCGAGCAGCGGCACCAGGACGCCCAGGTCGGCGACCGCTCCCGACAGCTCGCCGGGGCCGACCGCGAACGGCCTGCGCGGCCGCTTCACTCCGCCGAGCCGAAGCGGCCCATGAGCTGACGCGCGGCCTCCTGGAGCGAGCCCGACATCGACGGGTAGATCGAGAACGCGTGCGCGAGCTGGGACACGGTCAGGCCGTTCGCCACGGCGACGCTCAGCGGGGTGACGAGGTCGCTCGCGCGATCGGCCACGATCACACCGCCGAGCACGGTGCCCGACCCCTTCATGGCGTGCAGCTTCACGAAGCCCTCGGTGTTCTCGGCCATCTTCGCGCGCGGGTTGCCCGCATACGGCAGCAGCACCGTCTCGAACGGCAGCTGCTCCTCGATCGCCTCCTCGGCGGTGATGCCGACCGAGGCCACCTCGGGGTCGGTGAAAATGCACGAGGCCACGGTGCGCCGCCGCACCGGGGCGACCGCCTCGCCGAGCGCGTGCCACATCGCCGTGCGGCCCTGCATGGCCGCGACGCTGGCCAGCATGATCCCGCCGGTCACATCGCCGGCCGCATAGATCGTCGGCACGTTCGTGCGGCTGACACCGTCCACCGGGATCGCGCCGCCCTCGGCGATCTCGACGCCGGCCGCCTCCAGCCCCAACCGTCCCGACGACGGCACCTGGCCGATGCAGAACAGCGCGTGGCTGCCCTCGATCCACTCCTCCACGGGCGCGCTGCTGGGATCGTCGCGGCGAGCGACCTTGAGGCGCACGCCGTCCGCCGACCGTTCGAGGTCCACCGCGCGCGCATGGCGGTGGATGACCATGCCCCAGCGTTCGAAACTGTCCTCGATCACGGCGGCCGCGTCGGCGTCCTCGTTCGGCAGCACCTGCGCGCGGCTGGAGATCAGGTGCACCTCGCTGCCGAAGCGCGCGAACGCGTGCGCGTACTCGGCCCCGGTCGCGCCCGACCCGACCACGATCAGCCGCTCGGGCAGCTCGCGCAGATCGCCGAGTTCGCGCGAGGTGAAGACCCGTTCGCCGTCTGGCTGCGAAAACGGCAGCAGGCGCGGGTGACTGCCCGTGGCGATCAGCACGACGTCAGCGGGCAGCACCTGCGTCCCTTCGACCGCCTCGACCTCGACCGTGCCACGCCCGGCCAGCCGCCCCATGCCGCGCAGGACCCGCACACCCGCGGCCTCGACCTTGGCGGTGATGTGCCCGGACTGCGCGTCGGCCAGCCCGCGCACGCGGTCCATGACCGCGCCCATGTCGATGCGCGCCTGGCCGGCGAGCTCGGCGCCCGAGTCGAGCCGGACGCCGAGGCGGTGCGCGGACTGCGCCCAGCCCATCGCCTCGGCCGACACGATCAGCGTCTTGGACGGCACCGAGTCCCACAGCACGCTGTTGCCGCCCAGGGTCGGCTCGGCGGTCACGAGCGTGACGTCCACGCCGGCCTCGGCGGCGACGAGGGCGGCCTCGTAGCCGCCCGGCCCGCCGCCGATGATGATGATCCGCATCCCAGCCATGGCGCGGAGCCTACGCCGCGACACGTCGGTTCACGCCCGGCGGCTCCGGGATGATTTGACCGGCTCCGACCGCCCGCGCACCCTTGCGAGGTGGACAGCCCCGGCACCGCCGACAGCGCCCGCCTCGACCTCCAGCACGTATGGCATCCGTTCACGCCGATGCACCTGTGGCTGGAGGAGGACCCGCTCGTCATCGAGCGGGCGGACGGCTGCTGGCTGTTCGACACTGCGGGCAACCGCTACCTCGACGCCAACAGCTCGCTGTGGGTCAACGTGCACGGGCACCGGCGTCCCGAGCTCGACCAGGCCCTGCGCGACCAGCTCGACAAGGTCGCGCACACCACCTACCTGGGCCTCGGGAACCCCGCCGCCGCCGAACTGGCCGCGCGCCTGGTGGCGCTGGCCCCCGGGGGCCTGGAGCGGGTGTTCTTCTCCGAGTCGGGCGCGAGCGCGGTCGAGGTCGCGCTGAAGATCGCCTTCGGGCACTGGCGCCATCGCGGCGAGCCGCAGCGGACTCTGTTCGTGTCGATGGACGGCGCGTACCACGGCGACACGATCGGGGCGGTCAGCGTCGGGCACATGGCGGACTTCCACGACGCCTACCGCCCGCTGCTGTTCCCCACCGACGCGTTCGCCCAGCCGTACTGCTACCGCTGCCCGCTCGGCCTCACCTACCCGTCGTGCGACCTCGCCTGCGCCGACACCCTCGACGAGGTGCTGGCGCGCCACGGCGACCGTGTCGCCGCCGTGATCGTCGAGCCGCTGGTGCAGGGCGCGGCCGGGATCATCACCGCGCCCGACGGCCACCTGGCGCGCGTGGCCGCGATCGCGCGGCGCCACGGGACGCTGCTGATCGTGGACGAGGTCGCGACCGGCTTCGGGCGCACCGGCGCGATGTTCGCGAGCGCGCTCGACGGCGTGCGCCCGGATCTGATGGCCATCGGCAAAGGGCTGACCGGCGGCTACCTGCCGATGTCGGCGACGCTGGCGAGCGCAGCGATCTTCGACAGCTACCGCGAAGCCGGGGACACGTTCTTCCACGGCCACAGCTACTCGGGCAACCCGCTGGCGGCCGCGGTCGCGCTGGCGAGCCTGGACCTGTTCGCGACCGAGGACACCGTCGGCAAAGCGGTTGCCCTGGGCGAGCTGCTCGCGACCGAGCTCAAGGCCCTGGCCGACCTGCCCCATGTCGGCGACATCCGACGGCGCGGGATCATGGCAGGCGTGGAGCTGGTCGCGGACCGCGCGACGCGGGCGCCGTTCGACCCCGCGGCGCGCGTGGGCGCCGCGGTGTGCCGCCGCGCGCGGGACCTCGGCGTCGTGATCCGCCCGCTGGGCGACACGATCGTGGTGATGCCCGCCCCGGTCATGACCCCCGACGAAGTGCGGTTCCTGGTCGGCGCGCTGGGCCAGGCGATCCGCGACGTGACGGAGCCCGGTGATGGCTGACCCGCTCGGCTGGATCCGCGCCGCGCTGGAGGACCTCGAGTCCGCCGGGCTGCGCCGTCGCCTGCGCCATCGCGCCACCCCGGCGGGGCGGACGCTCGACGGCCTGGTGAACCTGTCGAGCAACGACTACCTCGACCTGGCGGGCGATCCGCGCCTGGCGATCGCCGCGGCCGAGGCCGCGCGGGACTGGGGCGCCGGCGCGGGCGCGTCGCGACTGGTGACCGGTGGCACGGACCTGCACCGCGAGCTGGAGCGCGAGCTGGCCGGGTGGAAGGGCTGCGAGGACGCAGTGGTGTTCTCGTCGGGCTATCTCGCGAATCTCGGCACCATCGCGGCCCTGGTCGGACGCGGCGACACCGTGGTGAGCGATGCGCTGAACCACGCCTCGATCATCGACGCCTGCCGGCTGTCGCGCGCCGAGGTGCGCGTGTTCGCCCACGGGGACGCCGAGTCACTCGACCGCGCGCTCTCAGACGCGCCTGGCCGCAGGCTGGTCGTGACCGACGGCGTGTTCTCCATGGACGGCGACGCCGCACCGCTGCCACTGCTGGCACCGGTGGCCGAAGCGCACGGCGCGATGCTCATGGTCGACGACGCGCACGGCTGCGGCGTGATCGGGCCGGACGGGCGTGGCACGGCAGCGGCGCAGGGCGCGGGCGCACACGTCGACATACAGCTCGGGACCTTGTCGAAGGCGTTCGGTTCGGCGGGCGGCTACGTGGCCGGGTCGACGGAGCTGTGCGAGTGGCTGCGCAACTCCGCGCGCGCGTTCGTGTTCGACACCGCGCCGCCACCGCCGGTGGTGAGCGCCGCGCTGGCCGGCGTGCGCATCGCGCGCGAGGAGCCGCAGCGGCGCGAGCGGGCCGTCGCCCTGGCCCAGCGGCTCGCGGGGGCGCTGCGCCTGCCGAGCCCGGCCGCGGCGATCGTGCCGGTCGTGCTCGGCTCTCCGGGCGACGCGCTGGCCGCGCAAGCCGCGCTGGAGGAGGCGGGCCTGCTCGTCACCGCCATCCGCCCACCGACGGTGCCCGAGGGCACGTCGCGGCTGCGCTTCGCGCTGACCGCCGCGCACACCGACGCCGACGTCGACCTCGCCGCCACCGTCCTCACCACCCGGGGTGTGTTGCTTTTGACCACCCCTGGTGGTCAAAACCAACACACCCCGGGTTTCAGGCCGTGAGGGGGTTTCTGGTCACCGGGACGGACACCGGCGTCGGCAAGACGGTGGTGGCGGCACTGCTCTGCCGCGCCCGTCCCGGCACGACCTACGTCAAGCCCGCGCAGACCGGCCTCGGCGCTGACACTCCCGACGTCGAGACCGTGGCCAAGCTCAGCGGCGCGCCCACGCGGCAGGGCCCGGGCATGCACGCGGCGCTCGCCCCCGCCGTCGCCGCGGCACTGGAGGGCGTCACCGTCGACCGCGCGCACCTGCTCCACCCGTTCCACGGCCTCGACGACGTCGTCGGCGAGGGCGCGGGCGGGCTCCTGGTCGAACTCGGCACCGACGGCACGACGCTCGCGGACCTCGCCGCCGACCTCGACCTGCCGCTCGTCGTCGTCGCGCGTCCCGGCCTGGGGACGCTGAACCACACGCGCCTGACCTGCGAGGCGGCCTGGGCGCGCGGCCTGCGCGTCGCCGGCATCGTCGTGAACGGCTACCCCGCCGGCCCCGGCATTGCCGAACGGACGAACCTCGACGAGCTCGCGCGCATCGCGCCCGTGCTCGACGTGATCCCCTGGACCGACGACCCCGCCGGGTTGCCCCCCCTCGGCAACTGGGCCTCCGCCGACCTCCCGTAGAATCCCGCCAGACCGCCGGGCGCCGCCGCCCCGGGCCACAGGAGAACGCCAGTGAACCCCCCAGTCAATGCGCATGGGCTGCTCGACGAGGTCGAGGCCGCCCTGCTGGAGCGCCGCGAGCTGATCACCGAGGCGCAGGCCTACGCGCTGGCCGACCTCGCCGACGCCGGGGACCCCGAGATCCTGGCGCGCATGCTCGACCTGGCCCACCGCGTGCGCCTGGCCTGGTGCGGCGAGGAAGTCAGCCTCGAGTCGATCCTGTCGACCAAGACCGGCGGCTGTCCCGAGGACTGCGCGTTCTGCTCGCAGAGCTCCACCTTCAACACGCTCGTCAAGCCACAGCCGTACCTGACCCGCGACGAGATCGTGTCGGCCGCCAAGGACGCCGAGTCCAACGGCGCCACCGAGTTCTGCCTGGTCCTGGCGATCAAGGGACCCGACGAGCGCGCCATGGCGCACCTGCTGGAGGCGACCGACGCGATCCTGACCGAGACGCAGCTGGAGGTCGCCCTGTCCGCGGGGCTGCTCACCCAGGAGCAGGCCCGGACGCTCGCCGACGCCGGGGTCGTCCGCTACAACCACAACCTCGAGTCCGCCGAGAGCTTCTTCCCGCAGATCTGCACCACCCACAGCTGGAAGGAGCGCTGGCAGACCTGCCAGTACGTGCGCGAGACCGGCATGGAGGTCTGCTCGGGCGGGATCATCGGCATGGGCGAGACCGCGCGGCAGCGCGCCGAGCTCGCGCTGGCGCTGCGGGAGCTGGAGCCCACCGAGGTCCCGATCAACTTCCTCAACCCCCGGCCCGGCACGCCGCTGGAACAGCAGACGGTGCTCGACCCGCGCCTGGCGCTGCACGGCGTCGCGCTGTTCCGCCTGATCATCCCGTTCGCGATGCTGCGCTACGCGGGCGGCCGCGAGATCGTGCTCGGCGACCTCCAGGCCGCCGGGCTGCTCGGCGGCGCCAACGGCATGATCGTCGGCAACTACCTCACCACGCTCGGGCAGTCGGTGTCGGACGACCTCAAGATGCTCAGCGACATCGAGGTCCCCGTGAAGGCCCTGACCGGGCTGCTCTAGCCCGTGGACGACCGGCGGTTCTGCGGGGCGTGCGGCACCGCCGCGACCGGAAGTGGGCACGACGACTGCCCCGCCCGGCTGCGCTTGGACCCGCCGCGCTTCTGCACGCGCTGCGGCGCGCGTCTGGACGTGCAGGTGTTCCCGACCGGGGTGGCCTCACACTGCCGCCGCTGCGCAAAAGCTGTCCAGAACATCCCGTAAAGTCGGAACCTGCGGGCCCCGGCGCGCGTTATCCTGCACACGGCTCACCGGAGGCGCGGATCTCCGTGCGGCCACACCGACCACGAACCACGAGGGCGACAATGCTGCGCAGGATGCTCACGTTCGCGATCATGCTCGCCGTGCTGGCGACAGTGCTGCTGGCGCCGGCGTCTGCCGCGCCGCGACCGATCGACCGCGTGCAGCGCAACGGCGTCAACTACACGGTCTACGAGCAGGCTCCTAGCCAGCCCGGAGGCGACCGCATCCTCTACTACGTCGAGGACGGGGCCCTACCGGGCACGAGGGCACGGACCTACAGCTTTGCGCCCCGCCAGAACGGCATGGAGAGCGCGGCGTTCATCGCCGCGACGGCGCTGTTCCTGCTGTCGGCCTTCGCGGTCTACAAGCGTTCGTCGCTGATGCGCCTGCTGCAGGGCTCGACCGCCTGAAGCCAGGCGAGAGCCGGCTAGAGATGGTCGAGATCGCCCCAGCTCATCGCCCACGGGTGTCGGGCCAGGGCGACGGAATCCCCGGCGGGGTCCGCCACCAGGAAGCGCAACGGATTCGGCTCCAGCCGCCGTGGCAGCCGCCGGAAGCCCGCCGCGGCCACCTGTGCGGCCAGCCTCGACCCTGACGTCGCCGCGGCGACGAGCCCCGAAGCGCCCTCCTCCCGCGACTGCGCCGCCATCGCGTCCGCGAGTTCCCGCGCGGCCGCATCGTCGGCGGCGAGGAACTCCATGACGTAGCCGAACCGGCCTTTGAACGCCTCACGCACGTGGGTCACCCCCGCCGCGGCGAGGCGATCCCCCCGGCGCAGCGCGAACAGGCGGTAGTCCCCGCCCGGCCGCCGCAGGTAGCGCCAGTCCCACCAGGCGGCGTCGCGGCGGATGGTCCACTGCGGCGCGTGCGCCGACCACAGTGCGTCCAAACCCTCGGGGAGCCCGTCCACCACCAGGTGCGGCGCGTCGGCCACGCGCCCGAACACGGCGGCGCGCACGGGGGCGACCAGCGGGCGCGGCACGTGGAAGCGGCGCGCCAGCCAGCGCGAGTCCAGCGCCCGCACGAACACCGGCACGCGTTCGACCAGTGCCGCGCCGGACCCTTCGACCCCCGGCGTCGAATCCGGGTTCGGATGGGTGAGCACCGCCCGCACGCCGCCGACGCGCAGATCCTCCATGTAGCGCAGCGCAAGCGTCGCGAACAGCCCCATGCGGCGGTGCCCGGGGTGGGTCGCCGCGTCGGCGGTCTTGACGCCCGGCGCAGGCCGGCCGTCGAGCAGCAGCGGCACCGGCACGGCCGCCCAGTGGGCGATCACGTCGCCGTCGAGCTCCCAGACCCACGCCTGCGCGGGACCGAACGGGTTGTCCCAGTACTGCCAGCGCATCACCGCCGCGTCCGCCTTGGGGTTGGCGGGATAAGCGACCGCGAGCAGCCGTCGGATGGCCGCGTCGTCGGCGGGTCCGGCGCGCCGCAGTTCGGGGCCGCTCATCGGGGCACCGGCTCCGGCGCCGGGCGCAGCACCGCCGCGACGGCCAGGAACAGCAGTTCCGCGACCAGTTCCAGCAGGCGGGTCGCGGCGACGAGGACCAGGGCCGGGCCGCCGCCGATCGCCGGCGCGAGCGCCAGCGCGGTCGCGCCCTCGCGCGGTCCCAGCCCGCCCGGAGCGAACACCGCCAAGCGGCCGACGAGCTGTCCGAGCGACGCCGCACCGATGACCAGCAGCCAGTGGCGGCCCACGTCGCCCCCGACCGCGACGAACAGGACCAGCACCCCCGCCAGGCGCAGCGCGGTGTTCAGCTTGTACAGGCCCGTGAGGCGCACGGCGTCGCGGCGGCGCAGCGACACCCCGTCGACAGCGGCGCCCAGGCGGCCGCGCGTGAGCCGGGCGAGCGGTCCCCACCGCAGCGTCGCCGCGAGCGCGTCGAGCAGCCGAGCGGGGGCGCAGAGGCCCACGACCAGCACAACCGCGGGCAGCACACCCGCCCAGGCGAGCCAGGTCAGCGAGTCCGCGACGCCGAGCCACCACGGCAGCGTCGCCAGGACGAGCAGCGCCGTGATGGCGGTCTGCCAGCCGATCTCCACCAGGGCCGTGGCCCCGCCCGCCGTCAGCGTCAGGCCGTAGCGGCGCCCGAGCACGGCGCGTCCGCCGACCTGCGCGGCCCCGACCGAGTAGCGGGCGAGCTGCGAGGCGGCCCAGACCCACACCGCCGCGCGCAGCGGCAGTTCGCCGCCGCCGGCGGCACGGACGACCGCGCGCCAGGTGATCGCGAGCACGGCGTTGGCGATGAGGAACAGTCCCGCCGCAGCGGCCGACGGCGCGGCGCCGGGCAGCCCGCCTGCTTCGCCAACCCCGTGCCACTGGTCGCGCAGGGCCAGCGCGGCGGCCGCGAGCAGGGCGAGGCCGGCGAGCCAGCCGAGCAGGCGCGCAAGACGATGACGCGACGAGTTGCCCACAACCGCATGCTCGCACAAGGCTGGCGTGTCACCCCGCTCCCCTAGCATGGCCGCGTGGCCACTCCCGCCGATCCGCTGGTCGCTGCCCTCGCCGACATCGTGGGCTCCGAGCACGTGCTCACGGACCCCGGCGTGCGCGCGGGCTACGAGACCGACTGGACCGGCCGCTGGCGCGGCACGGCCCGCGCGGTGGTGCGGCCCGAGCACCGCGGCGGCGTAGCCGACGTCCTGCGCGCCTGCGCCGCCCACGGCGCCGCGGTGGTCCCGCAAGGCGGCAACACCGGCCTGGTCGGGGGCAGCATCCCCCACAACGGCGAGGTGGTGCTCAGCCTACGGCGCATCGACGAGATCGAGGTCTTCGAAAGCGAGGGGACGATCTACGCCGGCGCAGGCGCCACGCTGTCGGCGGTCCAGCGAGCCGCAGCCGAGGCGGGCTGGGCGTTCGGTGTGGATCTCGCCTCTCGCGACAGCGCGACGATCGGAGGGATGATCGCCACCAACGCGGGCGGCATCCATGTGGTGCGCCACGGGATGATGCGGCGGCAGGTGGTGGGCCTGGAGGCCATCCTGGCGGACGGCACGAACATCTATCCACGCCTGAGGGGGCTGCCCAAGGACAACAGCGGCTACGACCTGGCCGAACTCATGATCGGCAGCGAAGGCACGCTCTGCGTGATCATCGGGGCGCTGCTACGGCTGGTCCCGGTCCCCAGGCACCGCGTGACGGCGCTCGTCGGCCTGGAATCCGTCCATGAGGCGGTGGACTTGCTCCCGCGCCTGCGCGCGCTTGCGAGCCTGGAAGCCGCCGAGATCATGTTCGCCCGCGGGATCCACCTGGTGTGCATGCACACCGGTCTACCGCTCCCGTTCGACCCGCTGCCTCCCGTGCTGCTGCTGGTCGAGTGCGCGGACCAGCGCGATCCCCTCGACGAGCTGGCTGACCTGCTGCGCGACTGCCTCCAGGTCGCCGTCGGCGTGGAGAGCGAGGACCGCCGGCGGCTGTGGGCGTACCGCGAGCGGCACACCGAGGCGATCAACGCGTTCGGCGTGCCGCTGAAGTTCGACGTCGGGGTCGGGATCTCGGACTTCGCCCAGTTCACCCGCGAGCTGGACGACGACCTCGGTGGCGCCTGGCCCGACGCGATCGTGATCATGTTCGGACACCTCGCCGACGGGAACGTGCACCTCAACGTGCTGCCGCCGGAGAGCTCCGAGGGCATCGTGCCCGATCTGCGCGCGCCGACGGTCGCCGAGGTGGAGGACCTGGTGCTGATGCGGGTCACGGACTACCGCGGCGCGATCAGCGCCGAGCACGGCATCGGCGTCGCCAAGAAGGACTGGCTCGCCCGCACCATGGACCCCCCGGAACTGGCCGCCATGCGCCAGATCAAGACCGCCCTCGACCCCACCGGCCTGCTGAACCCCAACGTCCTCTTCTAGAGCGTCTCGATGGGCTGGTAGCGGCCGAAGACGCCGCGGAGGGCGTCGCAAATCTCGCCGATGGTGGCCATGCGCCGCAGCGCCTCCTTCATCGGCGGCAGCAGGTTGTCCGTGCCCTTGGCCGCCTCGGCCACCGCGCCGAGTGCCTCGTCGACTTCGTCCTGGTCGCGCTCGGCCCGCACCGTGGCCAGCCGCTCGATCTGGCCTTCGCGCACCGACTCCGGTACCCGCTGCAGCTGCGGCTGGATCTCCTCGGCGATCCGGTAGCGGTTGACGCCGACGACGATCTGCTCCTCGCGCTCGACGCGCATGGCGATCTCGTAGGCGCTGCGCTCCATCTCGGACTTCTGGAAGCCCTGCTCGATGGCGCGGACCGCTCCGCCCATCTCGTCGATCTTCGCGATGTACTCCAGCGCCTGGCGCTCAATCTCGTCGGTCATCGACTCGATGAACCACGCGCCGCCCAGCGGGTCGGCGGTGTAGGTCACGTCGGTCTCGTGCGCGATCACCTGCTGGGTGCGCAGGGCGAGCAGCGCCGACTTCTCGGTCGGCAGCGCCAGCGCCTCGTCGAAGGCGTTGGAGTGGAGCGACTGGGTGCCGCCAAGCGTGGCGGCAAGCGACTGGATGGTCACACGGACGAGGTTGACCTCGGCCTGCTGGGCGGTGAGCTGCACGCCGGCGGTCTGCGTGTGGAAGCGCAGCATCTGCGACTTGGGGTCGGTGGCGCCGAAGCGGTCGCGCATCACGTGCGCCCAGATGCGCCGGGCGGCACGGAATTTCGCGACCTCCTCCAACAGCGTCGAGCGCGCGACCCAGAAGAACGACAGGCGCGGCGCGAACTCGTCGACATCGAGGCCCGCGTCGACCGCGGCCTGCACGTAGGCGATGCCGTCGGCGATCGTGAACGCGATCTCCTGGACCGGCGTCGCCCCGCCCTCGCCCATGTGATAGCCCGAGATCGAGATGGTGTTGAAGTTCGGCATCACGTCGGCGCAGTAGGCGAACGTGTCCGTGATGATCCGCAAGCTCGGCTCGGGCGGGAAGATGTAGGTGCCGCGCGCGATGTACTCCTTGAGCACGTCGTTCTGGATCGTGCCGCGCAGCTGGTCGGGGCTGACGCCCTGCTCCTCGCCGACGAGCTCGTACATGAGCAGAAGCAGCGAGGCGGGGGCGTTGATGGTCATCGAGGTCGACACCTGGTCGAGGGGGATGCCGTCGAACAGGATGCGCATGTCGGCCAGGGAGTCGATCGCGACGCCGACCTTGCCGACCTCGCCCGCGGCGATGTCCGCGTCGCTGTCGTAGCCCATCTGCGTGGGCAGGTCGAACGCGACCGACAGGCCCGTCTGGCCCTGGCCGAGCAGGTACTTGTAGCGGGCGTTGGACTCGGCGGCCGTCGCGAAGCCCGCGTACTGCCGCATCGTCCACGGGCGGCCCCGGTACATGTTCCCGTACACGCCGCGGGTGAAGGGGAATCTGCCCGGCTCGCCCAGCCGCTCGCCGTAGCCCTGGTCCAGCCCGGCCACGTCCTCCGGCCGGTACACCCCCTTGGTGGGGATGCCCGAAACCGTGAAGATGTCCTTGTCGTCGCTCGCCATGAGCGGATTGTAGGCACGGGGGCAGACCCCGAGCACGCGCGCCAGAGAGGCAGACACCGTGGACCAGCCGTCCGGCTTCCAGCTCGAGGGCTCCGCCCCCGACAACTACGAACGCTTCGTCGCACCGATCATGGCGCCGTTCGTGCAGGCGCTGCTCGACCGCGCCGCGCCGGACCCCGATGCGTCGGTGCTCGACGTCGCCTGCGGCACGGGCTTCGTGGCGCGTGCCGCGACCCGCCGCGTCGGCGCCGGCGGGCGCGTCGTGGGCGCCGACCTCAACCCCGGCATGCTCGCCAAGGCGCGGGTGGCGTCCGCGGGCACCGAGCCGGCGATCGAGTGGCACCAGTCCCCCGCCGGTGCGCTGCCATTCCCGGATGCGTCCTTCGACGTGGTGGTGTGCCAGCAGGGCATGCAATTCTTCCCCGACCTCGACGGCGCCGTGGCCGAGTGCGCCCGCGTGCTTCGGCCCGGCGGGCGGCTGGCCGCCACGGTCTGGTCGCCGCTCGAGCGCTCGCCCTACTTCCGGGCGCAGCAAGCGGTCGTCCAGGCCATCGGCGGCGACGAGGAGGGCGCGGATTTCGCCGCGGCCTTCGCCTGCTCGCCCGGCCGCCTGTCGGCCGCCTTCGCGGCGGCGGGGCTGCGCGACGTGACGGCGGAGGAGGTCGTGCCCGAGATCACGTTGCCGCCGCTGGCCGAGTTCGTCCCCGGGCACTTCGGCGCCCTGCCCTGGGGCGCCGCCGTCGGCGCCGCCGCGGGCGGACTCGACCGCGCGCTGTCGATGATGGCCGCCGATCTGACCGAGGCGCTGGCGGGCACCGCGGACGACGGGTCGGTCACCGTGCCATTTGCGTCGGCGCTGGTCAGCGGGATGCGCTGACCGCTGGGGATTGGGGCCGCAAACCCGCTGGGGTGTAGCCTTTCCCGGCGCAGCCCGGCAGTCCGCGCGGGCAACGACAAGGACGACAGGCCCATGGCCACGAGCACCGCGCACGCACCCGGGCGCAAGAGCTTCTACCGCGGCGGCGAAGGCATGTTCACGTGGGTGCTGCACCGCGTGACCGGCGTGCTGCTGTTCGTCTTCCTGTTCGCCCACATCGTCGACACCAGCCTGGTCGTGGTGTCCCCGCAGCTGTACGACGGCGTCATCGAGGTGTACCACCACCCCCTGATCAAGCTGATGGAAATCGGGCTGGTCGTCGCCGTCCTGTACCACGCGTGCAACGGCATCCGGGTGACGCTGGTGGACTTCTGGTCCAAGGGGGCGGCGCGCAACCGCATGATGATGCGCGTGCAGTTCGTCGTCTTCGTGGCCCTGGCGGCCGGGGCGGCGATCCCCATGACGATCCAGCTGCTGAACGACCTGTGAGAGGGCGCCGGCGATGACCCAGCTGAACACCGCGGAGAACCGCTCGCGCGCCGGCCAGCCGGTGCGGCAGCGGACGTCGAGCAACACCGAGCTGTACTCGTGGATCTTCATGCGCGTCAGCGGGATCCTGCTGGTACTCCTGCTGTTCGGGCACCTGTGGATCATGCACCTCATCGAGGGCGGGGTGTCGCGCGTGAACTTCGCGTTCGTCGCCGGGCGCCTGGCCAGCCCGTTCTGGCAGACCTACGACTGGGCGCTGCTGTTCCTGGCCACGATCCACGGCGGCAACGGCATGCGCATCATCGTCACGGACTACGTGCGCAGCCCGCAGAAGCGCTTCTGGGCCAAGATGGCGCTGTACGCCACGGCCGGGTTCATGCTGCTGCTCGGCACCCTCGTCATCGTCACCTTCGACCCCACGCTGCAGGGTTAGGGGAATCCCGGGATGATCCACACCCATACCTACGACGTCGTCATCGTCGGCGCGGGGGGCGCCGGGCTGCGGGCCGCCATCGAGGCGGCCGGCAAGGTGCGCACCGCCGTCATCACCAAGCTGTACCCCACGCGCTCGCACACGGGCGCCGCGCAGGGCGGCATGTGCGCCGCGCTGGGCAACCTCGAAGAGGACAAGTGGGAGTGGCACGCGTTCGACACCGTGAAGGGGTCGGACTACCTCGGTGACCAGGACGCGATCGACGTCATGTGCCGCGAGGCGGTCGACGCGGTGATCGAGCTGGAGCACATGGGCCTGCCGTTCAGCCGCAACGACGACGGCACGATCGCGCAGCGCCCGTTCGGCGGCCACACACGCAACCACGGCGAGGCGCCGGTGCGCCGCGCCTGCTACGCGGCCGACCGCACCGGACACATGATCCTGCAGACGCTGTACCAGCAGTGCGTGAAGCGCGACGTGGAGTTCTTCAACGAGTTCTACGTGCTGGACTTCCTCAAGTCCCCCGACGGCACGCAGACGGCCGGCGTCGTGGCCTACGAGCTGCGCACCGGCGACCTGCACGTGTTCCGCGCGAAGGCCGTCGTGTTCGCCTCGGGCGGCTTCGGCAAGATGTTCAAGGTCACGTCCAACGCGCACGCGCTGACCGGCGACGGCCCCGCCGTGCTGTACCGGCGCGGCTTCCCGCTGGAGGACATGGAGTTCTTCCAGTTCCACCCCACCGGCCTGTACCGCCTCGGCATCCTGCTGTCGGAGGCCGCGCGCGGCGAGGGCGGCATCCTGCGCAACAAGGACGGCGAGCGCTTCATGGAGCGCTACGCGCCGACCATCAAGGACCTCGCGCCGCGCGACATGGTCAGCCGCGCGATCCGCCAGGAGATCAACGAGGGGCGCGGCTGCGGCCCCGACGGTGACTACGTGCTGCTGGACCTCACGCACCTGCCGAAGGAGCAGCTCGACGAGAAGCTGCCCGACATCACCGAGTTCTCGCGCACCTACCTCGCGGTCGAGCCGTACAACGAGGGCGTGCCGATCCAGCCGACCGCGCACTACGCGATGGGCGGCATCCCGACCAACGTGAACGCCGAGGTGCGCGTCGGGCCGAGCCAGATCTTCCCGGGCCTGTACGCCGCCGGCGAGTGCGCGAGCGTGTCGGTCCACGGCGCCAACCGCCTCGGCACCAACTCGCTGCTCGACATCGTGGTGTTCGGCCGCCGCGCTGGCCTGGCCGCCGTCGCCTACGCCGAGTCGACCGCGTCGCACGCCGACGTGCCGGAGAACCCGACCGCCGATGTCGAGGCGATGATCGAGCGCATCCGCGCGAACACCACCGGCGAGTCGGCCGTGAAGATCCGCTCGGAGCTGCAGCAGTCGATGAACGACAACGCGCAGGTGTTCCGCACCGGGGAACTGCTCGCCGAGCAGCAACAAATCCTGCAGGGCCTGCAGCGGCGCTTCGACGGCATCCGCATCGACGACAAGGGCAAGACGTTCAACACCGACCTGATCGAGGCGGTGGAACTCGGGCACCTGCTCGACCTGGCGGAAGCGCTGGTCGACGGCGCGATGACGCGCGAGGAGTCGCGCGGCGCGCACTATCGCGAGGACTTCCCCAAGCGCGACGACGCGAACTGGATGAAGCACACGCTGGTGTACCGCAACCCCGACGGCAGCAGGCGGTTCGACTACCGCCCGGTCACGATGGGCCGCTACGAGCCCATGGAGCGGAAGTACTGATGTTCCTCAAGCAGCGAAGCGATAGGAACCTCTAGTGGAAGCGACCATTCGCGTTCTCCGCTACAACCCCGAGCAGGACGACGAGCCGCACTTCGAGGAGTACAAGGTCCCGGTCAGCCCCATGGACCGGGTCCTCGACACGCTGCACCACATCAAGTGGAACCTCGACGGGTCGCTGTCGTTCCGACGCTCGTGCGCGCACGGCATCTGCGGGTCCGACGCGATGCTCATCAACGGGCGCAACCGGCTGGCGTGCAAGGTGCTGATGAAGGACCTGCCCGGCACAGTGACAATCGAGCCGATCAAGGGCCTGCGCATCCTCAAGGATCTGATCGTCGACATGGACTCGTTCTTCGAGTCGTACAAGTCGGTGCTGCCGTTCCTGATCAACGACGAGGCGACCAGCGACAAGGAGCGGCTGCAGTCCCCCGAGGACCGCGCCCGCTTCGACGACACGACCAAGTGCATCCTGTGCGCCTCGTGCACGACGTCGTGCCCGATCTACTGGCCGGACAACAGCTACATCGGCCCAGCCTCGATCGTGAACGCGCACCGCTTCATCTTCGACAGCCGCGACCGCGGCGCGTCGACGCGGCTGGAAAAGCTCGGCGGCGCGGACGGCGTGTGGAAGTGCCGCACGACGTTCAACTGCACGAATGCCTGCCCGCGCGACATCGACGTGACCACGGCGATCCAGCAGGTCAAGCGCGAACTCATCTTTAACAGGGTCTGACGGCTTCGCCGCCAGACAACCGGCATGCGCCAGTGAATCGCGTCTAGCCTCACCGCCAGCTCCTGCCGATAGCTTCTTCGTGGAGCGGGAAGGAGGCAGGCATGAGCGAGGCGCATGACGGCATGACGCCGTTCGAGGCGGTCAACTGGTTCTTCCAGCGCGCCGCCGACCGCGTCGGCCTCGACGACCAGACGCGCGCCGTGCTGGCCGGCAGCTACCGCGAGATCCGCGTGCAGATCGCGTTGCGCCGCGACGACGGCCGCGTGCAGACGGTGTACGGCTACCGCGTGCAGCACAACGGCGCGCGCGGCCCGTACAAGGGCGGCGTCCGCTACCACCCCGACGCCGACATCGACGAGGTGCGCGCGCTCGCCTCGCTCATGACGTGGAAAACCGCGCTGGTCGAGCTACCGTTCGGCGGCGCGAAGGGTGGCGTGCAGGTCGACCCCAAGCAGCTGTCGCTGCCGGAACTGGAGCGGCTGACCCGCCGCTACATGTCCCAGGTCAGCTACGTGGTCGGCGTGAACCGCGACATCATGGCGCCCGACGTCAACACGAACGCGCAGACGATGGCGTGGATGATGGACGCCTACGGCCAGCGCGCCGGGCACACCCCGGCGATCGTCACCGGCAAGCCGGTCGAGCTCGGCGGATCGCTCGGCCGCGAGGCGGCAACCGGGCGCGGCGTTGTGATGGTCACCAACGACATGGTGACGGCGGCCGGCCAGGCACCGGACTCCCTGACGATGGCGATCCAGGGCTTCGGCAACGTCGGCTCGTGGACGGCGCGGCTCGCGGCCGCCGACGGCTACAAGGTCGTCGCGGTGTCGGATGTCAACGGTGGCATCCACAGTCCGCACGGCCTCAACATCCCGGACCTGCTGCAGCACGTGCGCGACGCAGGCTCGGTCGCCGGCTACCCCGGCTGCGAGCCGATCTCGAACGAGCAGCTGCTGGAACTCGACGTGGACGTGCTGGTGCCCGCGGCGCTCGGCGGCGTCATTACGTCCGACAATGCCGCACGCGTGCGGGCGCGCTGGCTGGTCGAAGCCGCGAACCACCCGGTGACACCGGCGGCCGACGGGATCCTGGCCGCCAGCGGCGTGACGGTCGTGCCCGACATCCTCGCCAACGCGGGCGGCGTCACGGTGTCCTACTTCGAATGGACGCAGAACATCCAGCAGTTCGCCTGGGACGAGGACCGCGTGAACCTCGAACTCGGCAAGATCATGGCCAAGGCGTGCCGCCAGGTGCGCGACCGCGCACAGGCCGACGGCACGTCGCTGCGTGAGGCGGCGTTCTGCATCGCCGTCGAGCGCGTCGCCCAGGCCGCCCACCTGCGCGGCTACGTCTAGCCAGCGGGGCGGAAGACCTTCTCGCGGTACCAGCGCAGCTCGTTGATCGACTCGCGGATGTCCGCCATGGCGCGGTGACCGCCCTGCTTCTCGCCCCGCTCGTCGAGCAGGCCCGGGTACCAGCGGCCGATCAGCTCCTTCAGCGTGGACACGTCGACATTGCGGTAGTGCAGGTACGCCTCGAGTTCGGGCATGTGCTTGCGCAGGAACGCGCGGTCCGTGCCGATCGAGTTGCCCGCCAGCGGCGCGGTGCGCGCCAGTGGCACGTGCTGCTTGATGAACGCGAGCGCCTCCTGCTCGGCACTGCGAACATCGATCTGGGAGGTCCGCACCACCTCGGTGAGTCCGGATGCGCGGTGCATCTCGACCACCACCGGCGGCATCCGTGACAACTCCTCGTCGGTCGCGCGGATCACGAGGTCCGGACCCTCGACGACCGTGTCGAGCGCGCCGTCCGTGACGATCACCGCGATCTCGATGATCACGTCGCTGTCAGGCTCCAGCCCCGTCATCTCAAGGTCCACCCACACGATCGGATCCTTCAGTCCCTCGGTCACCACCGGCTCCTCGCTCACAGCGCACTCACCTGCAGTCCGGCACGACGCGCCGCGCCGCACAGCGCTCGGTCCCCCGACACGAACAGCACATCGTCGCCCGCGAGCCGCTCCGCAGCGGCCAGATGCACGGCGTCATAGCCGCGAAGCGCCTCACGCTGCGAAAGTTCGCCCGCCTGGCGAACGAGCGACTCATCCACGTCGATTTGGTCGACATCGCCGTACAGTTCCTCCAACAGGCCCACTGCCTCCGCAAACCGGCCCTCCTCGACGCGCCGCTGGCGATGAGCTCGAGCCAGCGCTGCTCGCGACTCCACGTAGAGCAGCCGCACTGAAGCCACCCGATCCACCTGGAGCCACAGACGCATCACCCGTTCAGAGCTCGGCTCGTCGAGGATGAGCGGCACGAACGCGGAACTGTCGAAGTAGGCGATCACCGCGGCTCATCGGCCAGGAGGTCACTGACCGTCCCCTGGAACGGCACCGGGCGCGGGACTGTACGGGGCCCGCGGTTCGTCGCAGGGGTGACCAGACCCTCCGCGATCAGGCGATCGATCGTGCGCTCGCCGGACATAGGCAGAATCTTGGCCACAGCCCGGCCGCGGTCGGTGATGGTGATCTCCTCGCCTCTGCGCACGTCGTCGATATAGCGGCTGAGGTGGTTGCGCAGCTCCCGGATGCCGACTTCCATGTGCTCGCCCTTTGATAGCGCCACTTGGGTCATCGCCATGGTAGCCACCTCGCGTCTCTCGTCCTACGTCCCGCCTTCGGCGAGCTCGGTCAACTCCAGCCAGCGGGTCTCCGCCGCGTCCAGCTCCTTCAGCACCGCGGCGAGCTCCTCGCCCGCACGCTGCGCCGCCTCGTAGTCCGAGCCGGCTTCCTGCACCGCGCGCTCCAGTTCGGTCCGCTGTTGGGCCAACTCGGGGATGCGCTGGTCCAGCAGTCCCAACTCGCGGGACTCGTTGTAACCCAGCTTGCGGCGACGGCCGCTGGTTTCGGCGCGTCCGCCTGTGGACGACGGTGCGTCCGCAACCGGGCGGGCAGCGGGCTTGCGGCGCGCCTCGTCCCGCGCCGCCTGATAGGCCGACCAGCCCCCCGGGTGGTGCAGCAGGCTGCCGTCGGGCTGCACCGACCAGATGTCGTCACACACCCGGTCGAGGAAGTAACGGTCGTGGCTCGCCACGACCAGCGCGCCCTTCCAGCCGTCCAGGTACTCCTCCAGCACGCGCAGCGTGTCGAGGTCGAGGTCGTTGGTGGGCTCGTCGAGCAGCAGCAGGTTCGGCGCGGTCGCCAGGACGCGCAGCAGCTCCAGGCGGCGGCGCTCGCCGCCGGACAACTCCTCGACGTAGGCGCGCTGCGCCTCGCTGCCGAACAGGAACCGCTCCAACAGCTGCGCGGCCGACAGCGTGATGCCCTCGACGGTGTTCGTCTCGAGGACCACTTCCTTGAGCGCATCGATCACGCGCACGTTCGGCATCGGCGCGGGCTCCTGGCGGTAGAAGCCCGGCACGATCGTCTCGCCCATCACGACCTTGCCCTCGTCGGGTTCGAGGTCGCCGACGATCAGGTCGAGCAGCGTCGACTTGCCGCTGCCATTGGGGCCGACCAGGCCAATGCGCGCGTCGGGCGCGAGCTTGTGGTCCACGCCGCGCAGCACCCACCTGTCGCCGAAGCGCTTGCCGACCCCGTGCAGGTTCACGACCTTGCTGCCGATGCGGCGCGACGGCAGCCCGATCTCGACGTCCTTGCGGCGCTCCTCGGCGCGGAACGCGACCAGGTCGCGCGCCCGCTCGACGCGGTACTTGGCCTTGGACGTCCGGGCGGCGGGATTGCGGCGCAGCCACTGCAGCTCCGTGCGCGCACGGTTCGCGCGGCGGCGCTCCTCGGCCTCGGCCTGCTCCTCGCGGATCGCGCGCGCCTCGAGGTAGTCGGCATAGTTGCCGTAGCCGCTCTGGATGCCGCCGCGGTCGATCTCGACGATGCGCGTCGCCACGTCGTCGAGCAGGTAGCGGTCGTGCGTGACGAGGATCAGGGCGCCCTGCCAGGCGCGCAGCCGCCCCTCCAGCCACTCGATGACATCGACGTCGAGGTGGTTGGTCGGCTCGTCGAGGATGAGCACGTTCGCCTCGTCGGCGAGCGCGCGGGCCAGCGCGATGCGCTTGCGCTCCCCGCCGCTGCGCTGCGACACCGGCCGGTCGAGGTCGCGCACGCCGAGGCGGTCGAGCATCTCGGCCGCGCGGTACTCCTCCGTCTCGATGCCGCGCAGCACCGCCTGCATGGGGGTGAGGTCCGGCGGCAGGTCGGGATCCTGCGCCAGGAAGTGCACGCGGGCGTCGCTGGCGAGCACGACGCGGCCGCTGTCGGGCTCCTCGACACCGGCGATCAGGCGCAACAGCGTCGACTTGCCGCTGCCGTTGACACCGATCACGCCGACGCGGTCGCCCTCGTCGATGCCGACGGTGATCTCCGACAGCACCTGCTTCTCGGCGTGGCGCTTGCTGACGCGCTCCAGGCTGACGAGGTTCATGTGCGGCGCTTCATCCGGGCAGGCCGACGCGCTCCCGCACCTGGGCCATCGTGGCGGCCGCCACCTCGCGCGCCTTGTCCGCTCCCTTGTGCAGCGCCTCCTGCACCGCGCCGGGGTCCTGGCGCAGCTCGGCGTAGCGGCCGCGCACGGGGGCCAGGAAGTCGTTCACCGCCTCGGCCAGCGCCTTCTTGAAGTCGCCGTAGCCCTTGCCGGCGAAGTCCTGCTCCAGCTCGCTCACCGTGCGGCCGCTCACGGCGGAAAGCAGGTCGAGCAGGTTCGCGACCGCCCGCTTCTCCGGCAGCGGCTCGGCGCGCACCTCCGCGCCCGAGTCGGTGACCGCGCGCATCAGCTTCTTGGCCGTGGCCGCAGGCTCCTCGCCGAGCAGGATCGTGCCCTGGGGCGACTCGGCGGACTTCGACATCTTCTTGGTGGGGTGCTGCAGGTCCATGATCCGTGCGCCGGCCTCGGGAAGGACCGTCTTGGGTAACGTGAACGTGTCGCCGTAGCGGGAGTTGAAGCGCTGGGCGATGTCGCGCGCGAGCTCGATGTGCTGGCGCTGGTCCTCCCCGACCGGGACCTCCTCGGTCTGGTACAGCAGGATGTCGGCGGCCTGGAGGACGGGATAGTCGAACAGGCCGACGCTGACGAAATCCTTGCCCTCGGCCTTCTCCTTGAACTGGGTCATGCGGTTCAGCTCGCCCATGCTCGCGGTGCAGTTGAGGATCCAGGCGAGCTCGCTGTGCTCGCGCACCTGGCTCTGGACGAACAGCGTGCAGACGTCCGGGTCGAGACCGGCGGCCAAGAGCCACGTCGCGAGGTCGAGCGTGCGGGCGCGCAGGACGCCCGGCTCGATCGGCAGCGTGAGCGCGTGCAGGTCCACGACGCAGAAGAACTGCCCCGGACCTTGCGCGCGCACCCAGCGGCTGACGGCGCCCAGGTAATTGCCCAGGTGTACGTCACCGGTCGGCTGCATGCCGCTGAACACCGTCGTCACGTTCTCGTCGCTCCATCGCCACTGGGTCGCCGCTGGATTGCCCGGCCGCCATGGTACCGAGGGCGTCAGTCCTCCTGGACGGCGGCGCCGCGTGCGGCGATCTCGCTGACGATGTCGGCGTTCGCCAGCGTCGTCACGTCGCCGAGCTCGCGGCCGTCGGCGATGTCGCGCAGCAGGCGGCGCATGATCTTGCCGGAGCGCGTCTTGGGCAGGTCCTCGGTGAACAGCAGGTTCGCGGGGCGGGCGATCTTGCCGATCTCGGTGCCGACGTGGTCACGTAGCTCGGCGGCGAGCGCGTCGCCGGGTTCGTTGCCGCTCTTCAGCGTGACGTAGGCCACGATCGCCTGGCCGGTCATCGAGTCCTGGCGCCCGACTACGGCCGCCTCGGCGACCTTGGGGTGGGACACCAGCGCGCTCTCGACCTCGGTGGTCGAGATGCGGTGGCCGCTGACGTTCATGACGTCGTCGACCCGGCCCAGTAGCCAGATGTGGCCGTCCTCGTCGAGCTTCGCGCCGTCGCCGGCGAAGTAGATGTCCTTTCCGAAGCGCGACCAGTAGGTCTCCTGGTAGCGCGCGTCGTCGCCCCACAGGGTGCGCAGCATGCCCGGCCACGGCCGCTGGAGGGTCAGGTAGCCACCGCCGCCCGGCGGCACGGGGTTGCCCTGCTGGTCGACGACGACGGCCTTCACGCCCGGGAACGGCGTCATCGCACTGCCCGGCTTGGATGCGGTGATGCCCGGCAGTGGCGTGATCATGATCCCGCCGGTCTCGGTCTGCCACCACGTGTCGACCACCGGGCAGCGGCCACCGCCGATGTTCGTGTGGTACCAGACCCACGCCTCGGGGTTGATCGGCTCGCCGACGGAACCGAGCAGGCGCAGGCTCGAAAGGTCGTGGCGGGCCGGCAGCTCCGGGCCCCACTTCATGAACGTGCGGATCGCGGTCGGGGCGGTGTAGAGGATGGTCGTGCGGTAGCGCGCGATCATCTCCCACCAGCGGTCCTTGTCGGGGAAGTCGGGCGCGCCCTCGTACAGGATCGAGGTCGCCCGGTTCGCGAGCGGCCCGTACACGATGTAGCTGTGGCCGGTGACCCAGCCGATGTCCGCCGCGGCCCAGTAGATATCGGTGTCGGGCTTGAGGTCGAACACCAGGCGGTGGGTGGTGGCCACGTGTGTCAGGTAGCCGCCGGTGGTGTGCTGGATGCCCTTCGGCTTCCCGGTGCTGCCGGACGTGTAGAGGATGAACAGGATGTCCTCGGCGTCCATCGGCTCGGGCGGGCAGTCGGTGGACTGCGTGGCGACGGCGTCGTGCCACCACACGTCACGTCCTTCGGTGAAGCCGATGTCCTCGCCGGTGCGGCGCACGACGATGCAGTGCTCGACCAGGTCGGTCTCGGCCATGGCCGCGTCGGCCGCCTCCTTGAGCTTGACCACCGCGCCCTTGCGGTAACTGCCGTCGGCGGTGATCAGGGTGTGCGCCTTGGCGTCCTCGATGCGGTCGACCAGCGCCTTGGAGCTGAAGCCCGCGAAGACGACGCTGTGCGGCGCGCCGATGCGCGCGCACGCGAGCATGGCGATGGGGAGCTCGGGGATCATCGGCAGGTAGATCGTGACCGGGTCGCCCTTTTTGACGCCCATGGCTTTCAGGGCGTTGGCGAAGCGGCTGACCTCGTCGCGCAGCTCGGCGTAGGTGATCGCGCGGGTCTCGCCCGGCTCGCCCTCCCAGTGGTAGGCGACCTGGTCGGCGTGGCCCGCCTCGACGTGACGGTCGAGGCAGTTGTCCGAGACGTTGAGCGCGCCGCCGACGAACCACTTCGCGTGCGGGGGGGTCCATTCGAGGACGGTGTCCCACGGCTTCATCCAGCGCAGCTGTTCGGCCTGGCTCGCCCACCAGCCCTCGGGGTCGGCCTCGGCCTCGGCGTAGATCGCTGGATCGGCGGCGTTGGCCTGCGCGGTGAATGCGGGCGGCGGCGGGAACGTCCGCTCCTCGTGCGACAGGTTCTCAATCGCCGCTTCCGTCATGCCGCCACTCCTTCAGTCTCGCGTGCTCAGCCGCGAAGCCTTGCGCGACGACACGACGGAGGCAAGGTCACCTTGATCGTCATCAGATAGCAGCCTGGCGTCGAGCTATCCTCGCGCCATGGCGCGCATGCCGTGGGACGAACCCCCTGATCCCGAACCCGCTGGGCAGTCCTCCGACGAGGTGGCCTTTCTCCTTGAACGGCAAGAGGAACTCCTCATAGCTGTCGCAACCGGGGCGCCGATGACGGACTACGAAAGCGAGTATCGCCGGAGGCGCGAAAAACTGGTTGCGGCCTTTCAGCGCCTAGACATGCCGGATCCCTATCCATGGCGGACCCTCGCCCAATTTTGGGCAAGAGCAAGGCAGCACGCCACCTACGCGGAGAGACGCGGGTGGGTGAGTGACCTCGCAACGCCTGCGATGGACTTCCTCAAGGGCACGGGAGACACCGCAACGTCTGTGACAGATATTGGGGTGCCCCCCACGGAACGTTGGCGGGAACTTGAGGCCCGCCTTGCCGACCTAAAGGACGAACTCGCAAGGGCACACTCGCTCGATGATCTCCAGGACGTGGGCCGTCGCGGACGTGAAATATTAATTGCCGCCGTCAACCTGTGCTACGGACACGTTCGTGATGACGATCCCCCAAAGACCGGTGACGCAAAGGAGCGATTCGACCGCATCATGGCTCAACTCGCGAGCGGGGTCGCGCATGCCGAGTTGCGCAAGGTAATGCGGGCCTCGTGGGATCTTGTCCAGAAAGTGACGCACAGCGCATCAATCGATGCCGTTGATGCGCTTGCGTCAGCTCAGTCGGTTGTCCTATTGGTTCGGTGCCTGCAAGAAATTGACAAGCAAGTTTCGACTCAGAGGGCCTAAGCCTCGCACCTCTACCAGGACGAAACCTTCCAGGGCGTCGCGCACCGTGTCGCGGTCGTGGTCGCTGGCCTTGAGGGCGCCGCTGCGCTCACGTGCGAAGGAGCACACGTGCCGACGGTCGATGTCGTCTCGGCGGCCCGCGGTCTGCCAGGCGGCTCCCCAGCACGGCGTCCTACGGCTCCATCTAGTGCGCTGGCCGACCTGCCTCGCCCACCAGCCGTCCGGCCTGAAGCCGGTTACTGACAGCCTTGTGGGTTTCGTGGTGGAGGGTGTCACAGTCGCGTGCTAGTTTTGTTCGAACATATGTTCGAGTCAATTCTGACGGGGTCGGGCGCATGTGCGACACGGAGCACCGGGATCTGCTGACGGCGCTGGACGCCGCAGCGGACCTGTTGCGCGCCGCCGGTCAGCTGCCGTTAGGCGGCGCGGTCGGTGACGGGGCGCTGACCCGGGCGGTGCAGAAGCTCGAGGCCATCGGCCGCATCGCCCAGGGCCAGAAGCTCCGCGCGGTCGGCGAGCTCGCTCAGCGCGAGGCCCACCGCGGACACCACGCCGCATCAACACCAGATTTGCTCGCCCGCACGCTCAACCTCAGCCCAGGTGAGGCGCGCGCCCAGGCCGAACTCGCCGCCGGGCTGGCGCTGGTCCCCGACACCGCCCAAGCGCTGGCCGACGGGCGGATCGGCGTCGGCCAAGCCATCGTGACCGTGAAGAAGGCCGACGAAGTCAAAGACCGCGACGACGCGCACGACCTGCTCGCCAAGATCGACGCGACCGCGTCCACCGCAGGCCAGCAACTCGACCGCAACCGCCTCGCCCGCGAAATCGACACCACAGTCGCCCGCAGCGGTGTGGACGTACTCGCGGAGCGGGAACGCACCGCGCACCGCCGTCGCCGTCTGGACATCACCACACGCGACGGCATGACCATCCTGCACGCCGAACTCGACCCGGTCGGCGGCGCACACGTGCGCGCGGCGTTGGACGCCCTGTCGCGTCCCGACGGAGACGGCGACCAGCGCAGCTACCCGCAACGCCAGGTCGACGCCCTCGTGCAGCTGGCCAAACGCGCCTTGGAGACCAAGGACGAGATCACCGTGCTCGGCGGCACCGCCCAGCACGTACTGCTCATCACCAACGCCGACGCCCTGCACGACACACCAGGCGCCGAGCCCTCGGTCCTCGACGGACACGGCCCAGTGTCCGGCTCCATCGCGCGACAGATTTGTTGTGACGCCGACGTGCGGCATGTGGTGATGCGCAACGACGAGATCCTCGACGTACGGCGGGAGTCACGCGTCGCGACACCGAAGCAGCGCGCCGCGGTCATCGCACGCGACCAAGCCTGCGTCGGCTGCGGCGCCCCGGTCACCCGCTGCCAGGTCCATCACATCCGCTGGTGGCGCCACGGCGGACAAACCAACCTCGACAACCTCGTGCTCGTCTGCTGGAACTGCCACCACCACATCCACCACCAGGAGTGGCAGATCACCCGCGACACCACCGGCCGCTACCGCGTCGCCGCGCCAGGGACCGCAACCAACGCGACCGACGATGCCGCCTTGTTCCGACAAGCCGGCTGATCCGCCAGCCCGCGCCAAGCGGGCCGCGCAGCCTGCCCACGCACGACGGAGCCGAGATCCCGGCGAGTCGCGCGGGACGACAAGCCCGAGGAGGACGAGCCCGCCCCGCGACCTCTCACCAGCCGGCAACAACAGGGAAGCAGACCGCAAGCACAACGGCATAGGCGGGCGAGGAGCGACAAGGGCTTGCGGAACCGCGCGACCTACGCCGAGTGCCCGAGCCGAACTAGCGGTCGTCGTCGGCTTCGAGGACGAGGCCTTCGAGTTCGTCGCGCACGGTGTCGCGGTCGTGGTCGCTGGCTTCGAGGGCGTCGCTGCGCTCGCGCGCGATGCGGCGCAGATCCTCGGGGTCGATCCCGTCGTCGGCGAGCGCTCGCAGCTCCTCGTCGGTGAGTTCCAGCTCCGGGCGCTCCATGACGCGACTGCGCACGCGCTGGCCCGCAGTCTCTGGCTGCGGGCGTCCTGGCCGGTTGCGATCGGGCATGTGCTCCCCTTCAGCTAGACCAGTGTGTCGACGTCCTTCTGCTTCTCGCGGACCGCCTCGGCCGCGACCTTCAGCGCCTCGAGCTCCTCGGCCTCCAGGTCGAGCTCGACGATCTCCTCGACGCCGCCGCGGCCGAGCTTGGCCGAGACACCCAGGTACACGTCGCTGATTCCATATTCCCCCGTCACCAGCGCGCACACCGGCATGACCTGCTTGGTGTCCTTGGCCACCGCCTCGACCATCTTGGCCGCGGCCGACGACGGCGCGTAGTAGGCGGACCCGGTCTTCAGCAGCGCAACCA
>Ga0299913_10000291_pt1 | contig 29561 bp, 55 predicted proteins | sample RVTome_9_FD_201360 | JGI IMG/M metagenome (GOLD analysis project Ga0299913, IMG submission 201360) | Soil microbial communities from uranium-contaminated site in the Upper Colorado River Basin, Wyoming, United States - RVT155D38 (version 2) ... | reverse complement strand
TCCAACAATGCGCTCACGTAGGAAGGCACGTCGAATGCCCAACCGAGGCCGTGGTTGGATGTGCCGGGGACCGCCGCGTTCTGGCACAGGCCGCGCCCGCACCAGTAGTTGCGCCAGTACTGCTGCCGAGCGAAGTTGCGATAGGCCGAGTCCGCTCCGTTGACACGGATCGTCACCCCTTCCTCGCGCTTGATCTCCGCCCCGCACGCATTCCAGGCTGCGGCCGGGCCGGGGGCAGCGTAGTAGCCGCCCATCAATGGGTTCAGGCACTCGGGGCCGAGGTATCCGTTCCGGTCGCAGGCCACGGTGACAACTTTACGACTGTCGTCAGACGGGAGCCTTTCGCCTAATCGGGCGACACCCGCTGCGGCCCCCAATCAGCCTGCGGTGTTAGCGCATCACGGGTCCGGGCTGCGTGGTAGGCGGCGCCTATCGCATTCCCCATCACGCCCTCGATCTCCGCTCCGTACCTCTCGTAGCCGAGTCGTTCCCCCTTCTCGAATCCGTGCTCGTACCCCTCCTTGTATGCGCGGTGCCGCGATCGATACGTAATCGACACCCAGGCCAGGACGAGGATCAACAGCACGTAGCCGCCGATCAAGACATCGGCAGCCGCCTTTTCGATTTCGCTCATATTCCTCCTCGGACTATGAAGCCCGCCAGAAAAGCGCCGATGGCAAACGCGCCACGGCTCCAGGCGAGCTTCCCTTGAAGCGCGAGCACCCGCTGAGCGAGTTCGTCGCGCTCTCGATGAACTCGTTGCAATGCGAGTTCGGTGTGTGATCTCACGTGAGCGGCCCTCCTGCACATGGGGCTGTCGTTGCAATAGCGGACGTTGTGCGTGATGGTTATTCCGTTGCCATCGGTGTGCTGATGCTTCGCGACGCTGATGTATTCGTCAGGCCGCGCGCGATGGCACACGTGGCACGTCCACTCGTTATCTCGCAGTATCCTCACGCCAAGTCCCACGGATTCCCGCTCGGGTCGTGCTCCTCGTAGACGGCCCAGAGTCCGCGCAGTTTCTCGACCATCTGCTCTCTCGCCGCCCCTGTCTCGTCCTTCAGTAACGCAGCGATGCACTGAGCTTGCAGTCGGCTGACGGCCTCGGCTAGTTCGATGCCGCCGAGGCCGGTCCTTCCTGCGGTCGCCATCAGGACGAAGCCGAACAGCACCTTGTCGGATGTGATCTGATCGGGGTCAGGCATCTTCGGGCAAACTTAGAACTGCCGTCAGGATTGCAAGTAGATGGTCCCCGCAGACCACGAGCCGTTTGCCATCGAAGGCCAGCCGCTCGATTTGGTCGGGCCGAGCGGTCACGTTCTGGATACTCGCCAGCCCGCCACCCTTGATCTTGCAGCCGTCGATGACGCAGCGCCCCGATGCTTCACGGACCTCGATCTTGCCGGGCCTCTTGCTCAGCGCGATCGTAACTTCAGTCATCGGGGAGGATGTCGTGTCGCGGGCAGGGACACCCGAAGTCTTCGTCGCACTTGCACTCCGGTAGCGAGGCGTTCCTATACAGCACGTTTTGATACGCGACGATCACCCACTGGAACGGGCCTACTTCCTCAACTCGCAGGTGGTAGGAGGGTCCGACGTTCATGCCACTGATCTCATACCCCTGCGGCTTTCGGCGCTCAGCCTCGCGTTCGGCCAGAAACCGGAACACCCGTTTGGAGATGACCTCAACGCGGACGTTCGTCTCCACATGAGTCAGGTGGATCACTTCACGCACGGAGATCGGGGTGTCGGTCATCCGCTCAGCACCGGCCCGTGTTCCTTCATCGCCTCGGTCAGTACGGCGTCTTCGAGGACTTGGTGATTGACGACGCGGTAGATGTCCCGCGTCTCCCTCCACATCCCGAAGTGGCGCGGCAGCCGCGAGTCTATGTCGTACGGCTCGGCCCCGTCCACGTCGATGAGAATCCACGGCGATGAGTCGTCCACGACGAACGTCCACTTCAGCCTGATCGGTGTGTGGAGCTTGGTCGCGGTCATGATGTCCTGCTCGATCGCCGCCTTCAGACGCTCGATCATCGCCATCTCCGACGCCGAAATCATCGGTCCACCTTATCCGGCGTGAGGCCCGGAATCCATCGAGTTAGGTGGTAGACCTCCCCCTCGGGGATGAACGGCTGCATCGTGATCGGGTGTAGGAACAATCGCAGGTGGACGAAATGCCGGTGGCGCATCTTCTCCTCCGGGGTAAGGCGCGGATCGGTCCCACCCGGTTCGTGCCAGAGCTTGTCGTAGTCGTTTGGGAAGAAGGCGAACGTCCAGTACCTCTCCTCGTCCTCGGGCACATCCTCCGACTCGGCGCCCATGTCACGCGGCGAGCGGCCCGGCTCCAGTTCCCCCGCCCACGCGCTGATGCTCAGGTGCCAGCAATACTCGAAATCGGCATTGCGCCACCAGCCGACCGAGTGGTGCATCTTGTCGCGGGTAAACAGGAGCCGAATATTCAACTCCCGTTCGGTCCTGCCCTTCGTGTCGTAGCTGAAACCGTGAGCGAACAGGCTCGGTAGGTCGCCGATGTACCAGCCTGTCAGCGCCTTTGTCCGGGCGCGGACAGCGATGGCGTGGTCGCCGTCAAGAATGCTTGGCTTCGCGCGTGGCATGTTTCTTCAGGTCTTCGTACTCGCTTTTGGTCAAGATGCGAACCGGCTCCTCGAACATCCGCTGGTGTAACTCGCGGGTAGAAATCCCATCAACGAACTTGGTCACGATGACGAGCCACGTCTCGGTCATGCGAGTTCGAGTTCTGCCTGCCAGCCCCCCCGCACCAGCGCCTCGACCCGATGCCCGGTGTAGAAGTCAAGCGCGACGTAGCGCCCATCCTCGCCCTTTGCGCTGCCGAGGTTGGCTCTTTGCCCGTGTTTCTCCAGATCGGCGGTGTACACGGCCTGGATCGCCCGTTCACCCGTTCGCTCCCTGACGATTCTCGCCTGACGGAAGTCGTCTGCCACCCCACCCGCGGCGAGCGCGTCACTGAACTTGATGACGACCCAGATGCCGGACGGGGCGATCGCTTGCATGAGCGGCGTCCCTCGATACCGCTCATATTTGTCACCGTCACCGTTAGGAGGCCCCGATCGCAGTTGCAACATCTTCCCGACCTCGCTCCGCGCCTCTTGCCCCTCTGGCCCCACGATCACGCCGTCGAACGTTTCCGAATCTGAAGACTTCTCCGATTCTGCATTTCTTCCGAATCGGAAGAATCGGAAGATTTTGTGCCACCACTTCATTCGACTCTCCCTTCATTGAGGAGATCACGAAGCGTATTTGCGTCCTCCTGCTGCGGCAGTGTCCCGGTCGCGAGGACTGTCACCGCTCGATCTATTGCGGCACGCTCGCGTTCAGTCAGAGGCGCCTTAGCCGACAGTCCGGACTCCTCACGAGTAAGCGTCGGGTCCGGGGGCATTGAGTCAGATGCGACCGATGCCGAGCCGAAGATGCCCGCGATGACCTCTAGCTGCTCGCCGATGTAGAGCAGCGCGTGAACCGGCGCCTTGTTGTGGTCGGCGAGGTTCCCTGCCTCAACCGCCCGCCTCGCCCATGTGTAGTGATCGCTCATCCCGTCTCCTCGCCGCGCCCGCTTACGAAGTTCACGAACTCGTCGGCCTTTACCCGCGCCCTCTCAGGGTTATTGTCTTGAACGGCGGTCGCGACTTCCATCGCCCTCGTCACCATTTCGTGCAACCCCTTCTGCGTATGCATGTCCAGTCCCTCGGGCAACACGGCGATCCGGTTGTCGGGAAAGCTCTGCGTCGTCAGTTGCCCTGCCTGCATCTGGAACTCTTGCGACACCTTCGCAGGGACGGTGACTACTACGGTGTCGTCTTCCTCCGGATTCATCGTCTTGATGCGGTCGAGGATTTCATGCACCGAACCGCGCCGGACGTTGACGATCTCGTTGGCGACAGCCACCGGCACCTTGTACCCCTTGCCATCGATGAAGACCTCATCGAACTCGATCCCGCCGTTGCCCTCCACGTTCGGTGGGCCTGCTCCTTCACTCATGCTTGCCTCTTTCGTCGTCGTACCGCCTGATGTGCTCACCGGGCGGTGGTTGGTCAATGTCAACCCACGCTTCTGCGGCACGGATCGCTTCCTCGGTGGTCTTGTAGTCGAACGCCCGCTCCCATCCGTCCCGATCTATGCGCCCCGTGCATAGACGGGCCTCGCCGTAGAGCAGCGGGTAGACGACGATCTCGCGGCCTTCCGGCAGGTGGTAGTGCCAGAGCGAGCCGGGCCGCTCCTCGGGCCAGGTGACGGTGTTGTGGGGGCCAAGCTTCATGAGCCGCGAGAGTGGGTCATCGGATGGCATCGAGGATGTGGTCCCATCGTTCCTGTGGGAACCCGTGGTACGAGGAGATCGCTTGCGGTCGGACGCGGAGTGGAACGGTGCAGTACACCCTCTTGTTGGCCGCTTCCTCGAAGTCGCACATGGTCAGGTCGCAGAAATCCGAACTCCCGTTCAGCTTCTCCTCGACCTCCTCGACCTCCTCGACCACCCAGATCGCGCCCTCAGCCATGATGTGCAGACAGGCGCCCGGCTTCGGCGGCGGCACATCGGGCGCGAACTCGGCCACGATCAGTTGATCGCAAGCGCAGCCATCGATCGAGCACGTCCCGTTCATGTTGTGGAGCGTGCTCGGATGGGTGCAGGTGGTGCAGCCAGGCATCAGCGTGCCTCCGCATGTAACTGCTGTCGATCACCAGACCACCGAAGTTAGGAGAATCCCGAAGCGGCGGGTCGGCCTGGTACACGACCTTTCTCCAGTCGGAGTCCTCAGCGTGGATGCCGTTCGTGTGCAGCGTGATTTCGCAGACCATGCTGCCCATGTTGCACACGGCCTGGACCGAGTGCTTCCCGTTGATCTTCGAGACGCACCAGAGGTACTTCCTCCCCTCCGGTTCCAACGGTCCGATGAGCATGTGCCCGCGCTGGATGCCCTCGACGGTTGCCCTCACTCCGCTCTCCCTTCGATGGATCGGCGGCACTCGCGGACCAGGGCCAGCGCTCCCTCCAAGTCCCGCTCCGCCGAGATGTACTGTCCCGTGGAGACGCCCATGCGCAGACTGTCGCCCTCCAGGGCATCTGCCCTCATCGCGCTCACGATCTCGCTGACCGCACGGCTGGCGCGCATCACGGCGGCGGTGCCCGCCTTGATGCGATCCCTTTCGTCCGATGCGACCATTACGCCTTGCCCTTCTCGTGGACGCGCGCGGGCAGTCCGGCACGGGTCAAGTTCGTCGCGGTCGATCGAGCGGCTCTCTTGTCCTTGTAGGTGACGTAGAACTCCTGCCCGTTGGAGCGCCGCACGAGAACGGGTCGCCCATCATCGGATACGACCACATAGCGGTCGATGCCTCCGACCTGATCGGGGTTCCCGTCCTCGACAACCCTGTACAGGCTCTTGCCTAGCTCAACAACGGTCACGCCCCTGCCTCCGCCTCAGCGGCCTCGAACTTTGCCTTCCGCTCATCGGCGGTCGGCTTCGCGGGCAACCCGAACCAGGGCATGTCCTCGGCGTTGAGGACGAACGCGATGCTGTTCTTGTTGATGAAGTTGACGCGCGTCACGTGCCACGGCTCCTCCTCCGCGATGTTGTGCTTGACCCAACAGGTCTGCCGGACCATCTTCTGCTCCGGGTCTTGCCCGATCGCGCTCATGAAGTCCTTGCGCGAGGCGAACTGAAACGTGGTTCGCCCATCCTTCATCCGTGCGTTGACGATCATCCGAGTAGTTCCCTTTCCATGTCGCGCGCGCGTCGCTGCGCAGCGGTCTGTTTCTCGCTCGCTCCGAAGTAGGTCATGTTCGCATTCTCCAGCGTGTCCACTTCGAGTTCCTCGTCCTCCAGCGCCAGCTTCGTCGCCAGAGCGATGTCGGCGGAGGGCAGCCAGTGCTCGGTGTGGAAGCAGTAGCTCGCCACGCACTCGTGCGTGACTTCATCGACCAACTCGAAGCCGTCGCCAATCCCGATCGCATAGAGGTTGTTCGTCGCGGCGCCGCGCACATGGAACTTATACTGCAACGCGAGTTCGGACTTCTGGTAGTCGGTGAGCATCTCGGCGAGCAGTTTGGTCGCCCTCTCCTCGGCGATCTCCATCCCGAGCACGGCGTCCAGTTGCTCCTCGATGTCCTCCGAGTGCATGGCGTGCGTCATCCGCGCCAGGCCGAAGCGCCACTGGAGTTCCTTCTGCGAACCCATCTGCCGCCAGACCCCGTACATCGAGCGGCGGTAGAGGCAGGGCCGGTACGTCCAGCGGGCGGTCGGCATGTGGTGACACGGGACCGTACCCTCCTCGGCGAGCACGGACGCGCTGTTGTACCAGCGCGCGAGCAACATGTAGCCGCCGTCTGACTCGGGGAACACCCACAGAAGGTCATAGACCATGAACCCCGTTTCGTCGTCCTCGAACGACGGCATCCCGCCGTGCTTTGTTGGGTCGCCCAGGCAGCGGGCGGGGATGCCACCACGGGCGACCCAATCAGCAGGTGTTCCCCGGTAACGGATCACACCACGAGACGGGAGTTCGGGCCTCCGCCCAGCGCCTTGCTGCGCTTGCCCGTCTTCTTGTCCGCCTCAGTCTTCACGCCGGGTGACGCGATGATCTTGCCGAGCTTCTTGTTGAAGCGGGTGACCCGTTTCCCCTTCTTCTCCTCGACCTCGAAAAACTCGAAACCGTCCGCCTTCAGCTTCTTGAACTCAGCCTGCGCCTTCTTCACCGAGTCGGGATCGTCCGCGTCCCACTCCACGGTGATGTCGCCCTTCTCGCTGAGCACGTGCATCTCGCCCATCACGTCTCCTCTCGGTAGTAGCGGAACCCCTGGAACCCTCTCATGGGCACCGGGTTGATTGCAAACCAGTGCGGATGTCTTTCCACGTAAATACCGGGTTGAAAGTGCTTGCCGGTCACGTTGTCGATCGGAGCGTGGCCGTCCAAAGGGAACTCGGTCATCCCGAGGACCGAGAGGTAACCGCGCACCTTGCCGTCATGCACGTGGTAGCAGCGGTCGCCTTCCTTCACGTCAGGTCGCGACGACAGTCGGTAGTACGCGACGTGGCCGCGCTCCTCGGCCTTCGCCAACTCCGCGAGGTAGGAGCCGAGCGCCCGCGTCTTCGGCCAGGTGATGACGATGTTCATACCGGGTCGCCCTCCAGCCTCCGAAGCTCCGCGCGGATCATCCGCGTCGCGTTCGTGACGATGGTGATCTTCCGCGTGTTGATCGACGCGTCGCCCTGATTGCCGTTCTTCGGCCAGCCGTACCAGCGCAGATACCATTCATCGGTCTGCCCATCCGAGACACGAGCCTTCCAGCACTTCCCCAGGAACACGCCGGTCGGAACAGACGTGCTGTACTCATCGAGACGCTCGAAGTCTTTGATCGTCATCTCGGCAACCTCGTCGGTCACGGACATGCCCGGATAGTGGACGAGGTAGGAGTTCGGGTAGGACCGCTCATACTCGCGGCTCTGGTCGCGCCATTCTTTACTCGTCATGGCCCGCCTCGACCCACGGCTCCATCTCGGACACGTCCTCGCCCTGCTCCCGTAGTCGCTCCACGTACTCGGGCGAGAGCGTGCCCGGCCACGGGCATTCCCCCATCGGTCGGCCCGACACCGGACGTGGCTCACGCGGCCTACGCGGAACGGGAGGCCAGATAAGAACCCGCAACTTCCGTAGCCAGTTCAATCGGGTGGCTCCAGATCGAAGATCATCCTTCCCACATCGTCAATCTCCTCGGGGTAGGCAAGATCGACTGCTGCCATGCCTTCGCCGTGGCAGCCTACTTCGAGGGTGATCCCGCCTTCCGTCTCGCGGACAGCGACGTAGCCGCCGTCCGCGAGTGCCTTTTCGATCCGCATCAGCCCTGCCCTCCGATCGGAACCTCGAACGTCGCCAGGTCTTTGCCGACCGACTGGAGTAGGGCTTGGACCGACTGCAACGCGTCGGCGACGGCACGCTCCACGTCTCCCTCGTACCTGGCGCCATGCAGGCCGATGCCGCCGCGCCCGATGTTCGGATACACGAACGCGATCGCCCGTACCTCCTCATCGTACTCGGACGATCTTTCCAGCGCCTCCAACATCTCGTTCGCGAGCCTGGTGGCGCGCTCCTGCGGGTCAAGCGAGCGGTGCGGCTCGCGGTCCATTCGGCCCACTACTCCTCCTGTATCTCCGTGATCTGCGACGCACCCCATCCGAGGCGCGGCCCGTGTTCTTGTAGATGCACTCGCCGCCGCACCTGAAACTCCTCCGGCTCCTGATGACCGGGGTCACCTTTCAGGATGCTCTCCATCGTTGCGATGTCTACCTCGGCGTCGATGCTCGATGCGTCACGCGGAGCCGCCTGGAGGTAGGCGTAAGCATCGGCCAGGCGCAGCATCATCTCGTCGCCGTTTCCGTCCACCGTCGCGGCCGAGACGACTTTCATCTCCGCTCCGTCGAAGTCATGCGAGCAGAACTGCTGCATCCGGACCCGGCCCATATCTTCGCCCTCGTAGACGCAGAGAACCTGCGTGTGGCACTCGGGGCAGCGCCAGAGGACGTACTGGTTGCCCTCCTCGACCTCCACCTGCGCCACGATGTCGGCCATCCGTACCCGGTCACGCTGCTCCAGCTTCGCGACCTCGGCGGCGATCTCCAAGATCGCGTCGTCCCCGCCCAGATACGTCATGTTCGAGTCGATCTCCGCCGCCGTCGCGATGATCTGCTCATCAGGGTCGGGGTCAGTCGCCCGATAGGCGTCGGCCATGTTCGCGAACATCCGGATTCGCTCTGCCAGCGATGAAGCCTCCTGCGAGGCTACATTCGCTGACGGATGCTCCCGAGAAACTCGTGACTGTAGTTCAGGCTTTCCAGTGTGCATCATCGAGTAGCGACAGGTGCCGAGATGCGGGCCGGGAAGCGGTTGGTCGCAGGCGGGACAGGCGTGTATTTGCCTCATGCCGGTTGCCCATCGCTCATCGAGCGGGAGGCGGGCGTCCGCAGAGGCCGGTCCACCGAGCGGGCGGACGATGGCGAACGGGTTGTTGATCGGGTCGGAAACCTCAACGCTGACGATCTCGATCACGTGGCCGAGGCCGACCCCGGCGGTGACCTCCCAGAACTGCCCGGCCTCGGGTCGGGGTGGTTCAGCTACCTCAATCACGACACGCTCTCGATCGCCGCCGTGCGCGCGTCTATATACCTATCGCTCAGCACCCCGTCCTTCTTGTAGGAGTCCCAAACCTCGTCGCGCAGGTGCTTCGGCACCTTGAACCAGTGCGGCTTGCACATCAGCAGATTCCGAGGGTGCCGCGCCTTGCAGCCCGGCACCGGGCATTTCGTGTCATCCGTAGCCATCGTCTTCCTCCATCTCGATTCGGTCGTCGGTCGCGGGCAGGATGTAGTTCCCACTCCCGCACACCGGGCAGAACGGCCCGTCCTCGTCCGCGAGGTATTCGTGTGCGCAGTCGGCGCATTCGACGATCATCGCGATCCCTTCCGCTTCCGGTAGTGCCCGACAATCTGGCGCGCGGTCACCAGGCGGAACGTGCGGCGGCAGAGTGCGTGCACGCCGATCTGGCGGTCATGGCGCTGGCTCACGACACCGAAGAACTGGTCACCCCTGACATCGCACTGCACGATGTCACCGTCCTTGATCCCGGTCGTCTTCATCGCTCCCCCCGGTAGCGCCTGATCCCCCACCCGATCGCGTGGCAGCAGAGAAGGAACGGGTAGCTCCACTCGGTCAAGTCCCACTCCCAGGCATCGACGAACCCCCGCCCCATGTAACGAAAGTCGTCGATCGCCTGACGCGCCCAGCCCTCGATGCTGAGATCGAAGTACTGCACGTGCTCCCGCCACTCTTTCTCCAGCACGGGGAGTCCGACCCCCTCGGACTCGGCCATATTCCTGAGTGCCTCTTTTACGTGGTTGTGAAGCGCGGCCTCCGAATAGACCCGCGTCCCCTTCATCGCGTCATAGTTAGTGATCTTCTCCGACCAGTAGTGCGGGTTGATCCTGAACTGGCCGTGCACGTCGCTCCTGTACTGGAAGAACCGGAACATGTCCTCGATCCGGCTAAAGGTGTAGCCGGAGACGAGATCGCCGTTGATCGCCAGGTAGCCCGGCCAGGTGACGAGATCGAACCAGTACGTCAACTCGTCGGGGCGCTTGAACCGGAGATGCCGGTAAAGCCCATCATCGCGCAGGACCGTCATCTCGTGTTTCCCGGCGATCTGCTTGAAGCGCGCCGCTGCCCGCTGCTCAGCCTCCATCGGTTCCCTTGGGGTCGGGCAACGCGAGAATCAGCCCGCCAATCGTCACCATGAGCGCGGTTATCCCAACCCGTTCTTCTACCACACGATCAGGGTCCGTCCAGATGTACCAGCAGAACGCCGCGAGAGTGATGACAACTCCCGCGATAGCAAGCACGTAGGCGATCTTGCGCCTCATTTCTCCTCCTTGGAGTCGGGCTGACGTTCGTCGGGATCGAACGAACGCGAGAAACCGCGTGCCTCTCGAAAGCAGCCACGGCATAGGTCTTGGTTGTGGAGACGGACGAATCCGTACGCGCGGGCCTCGCTGCGAGCCTCTTTGGCGTCGTCGGCCAGCGGTCCGGGGTTGCCGCAGTCGTCGCAGACGACGTGACTCATGTGCCCGATGCTCACTCCCCCTCCTTGGAGTCGGTGAGCCTGGCTGTTCCCTTCATGTTCTGCTCTGGCTCCGCGTCGTCCACGGCCATATGGCGGTTCGGACACACGAAGGGGGTTCTGCCGCCGATCAGAAGCCGCCTGTCTCGCTTCATCGGCTCGCCGCACTCAGGGCAGTTGATCTGCTCAGCCATCGTTCACCCCTCGGCCCCGCGTGCCACGTCCGACCCTCCCGGCGGTACTTCGCCTTGACGACGCGACACCGCTCGCCATCGACCAGCACCATGTCACCCCGCTCCGGGGCATCGTCGGGAAGAACTTGACGATCCGATGCGTCGCCGGATGAACGATTCGGCGCTCGCGGCACAGCCTCATTCGCCCCCCTTGGAGTCGGTGAAGTTGCGGAGGACGTTGGCTGCCTCTAGGAGTGCCTGGCCTCGCAGGTATTGGTCGTCGTCCTGAACAATGGCGGCCCGCTCCTCAAGCTCCTCGATTGCCTGGGCTACAAGGGCCGGAGCGCAGCACTCTCTCGGATGATGTCCCACTGCCTGGACCCATCTCGACAGCGAGCGCCTGCCGCAGTTTGGACACCGCTCAGGTTCCTTCAACCGCTTCCCGTAGTCAGCCATCGGTTCCCTTGGAGTCGGTGAGGTTCTCCTTGTGAAATGGGTCGGGACACGGCTCGTAGTGAGTGCCATCGATGTTCGTCACCTGTAGATCGGGCCTGCCTTGGCCCCTGAGTAGCCCACAAGTGGGGCACCGTTCAGTCATCGTTACCCATGTCGGGCGGCGCTCCCTCAAGGACGCAGAGGATGATTTCAAGCACAATCACGACGTATGCTCTCGGAGTATCAGGCATCGAAGATCGCGTCCCGCAAGCCTTCGAGCGCGTGGCGCGCGGCGTCGAGCTTTTCCGTGACGAGCGTTAGGGATACGCCCTTGCCCTCGAAGTGTGCGGCGACGGCCTCGGGGTCGTCGCTCATCGCCTCCCACGCCGCGCTGAACCGAGCGACCTCGCGCTGGTGGGCGTACAGGCTCGCGCCGAAGTCGAGGACGCCCTGCTCGGTCGCGGATTCGGGCGCGGCGCCAGCGGCCTTCTCGGCGGCGCGCGCCTGGGTGACCGCCCGCTCGGCGACGGTCTGGGAGTCGGCCATCGAGATCGTCCTGCCGCTCAGACGGTGCACCAGCGTCGCCAGGGCGGGTACAGGCGGGACCGGCCCTCCTGCGGGCGGCTGCGGCGGGTCGCCGTTCGGTGGTGAGTGCATGTCGTCCTCCATCCTGTCGGGTTACCAGACAACTCGCGGATTGCCCACCTTACCAGCCCCACCCCCGGCCTGCATAACGGATCGGTTTACGGAGGTCGGAGGCGGTTGAGCGAACGTCCAACTCCCGTTTCACGGTCGATTTCAGGCTGGTCGTGCAGAGGCCAGGGGTTCGAGGCCGTCGAGAGGCAGTGAGCATGGGATTTCGAGCGGCGATTTTTCGGGTGTGGCGTGCGCGGGGGTCTGTTGTAGTGCCGCTGAGACGGGCACTGCCCCCCCCCTGGAAGGGGGGGGGCTTGCGCCGCGGTCCCGCAGTGAACGGGGCGCGGCCGTGCCCGCGTTCAGGTTCAGTCGATGTCCGCGGCGTTGTCGGCGCGCCTGGGTGCGTCCGATCCCCGCCTAATGGTCACTGGCGCGTGCGCCACCGTGAAGGCGTCCAGGGCGTCCCCAGGGTGCCGCGCAGGCATCCGCTCCGGCGGCACTGCGGTCGGCCGGTTCTCGTCCCGGTGCTCGGGTTGGCCGATCAGGTCGCGCAGGCTGCGCGCTGCGCGCTGCCGCCGATCCTCACCCGTGGCCGCGTCCGCCGCTCGGTAGGCGTCGCGCACGTCGCACGGGTCCAGCTTGGCGATGTCGGCCCGGCCTCGCTTGATCCGGCTACGCACCGTAGTCGGGTTGTCGATGCCGCGAGCTTCGCCGATGTCCGGTGCCCGTAGTCCGTGGGCATCGGCGGCGATGGCATCGCGGGCTCGGTCCCCTAGGTCTAGGGCATCGGCTGCCGCGTGATCCTCACGGCTCAGCGGGTCCGCCCATGCCCTCAGCATCGGGTCGCGGTCCCGCTGCGCGCGGCGCATCTCGGACGCGGCTTGCATCGTGGCGATGTCCTCGCCGTGAGCATCCGCGTCAGTGTCAATCGCCGGGTTGCGGTCCTCGCGGGTAGCGTCGATCAGGTCGCGCCTGATCGCTACCCGCAGTCGATCGCGGGTCCAGTCGTCCTTACGCGGCATGCCGCCGCGCGTGGCGCTGAGAATGTCGGCAATGACACTGGCCGCGGCATCCTCGCCCGCCTCACGGGACGGACGCGGCCGGATCGTTTTCCGTGCCGCCTCAGCTTCGCGCATCGCTGCGGTGCTGAGTACACGCCACGTCCAGCGGTCCCCGGCCTTCGGGTCCGCGGTGAAGTTCCGCGGCAGGGTGACTTCTACGATCTCCCGGCCGTGTCCGTCCAGCACTGCGCCGGTCGGCGTTCCGTCCGCAGTCTCCGCCGCGCGGGAATACTCACGCGGCAGGGTGACGCGGAAAGTTCCGCCGCGGACGGTTCGGCCCGTGGCGATGGCTTCCGCCCATGCCGCCTGCTCGGCGCGCTCACGCTCCGCTAGGCGACGTTGCATTTTCCAGCCGAGCCGAGCCTGATCGGCCGCGGTCGGCGGGCTTAGGGTTGTGTCGGCACTGATCGGCATTGCGTCCTCTCGTCGGGTTTCCAGACACCCTCATTATCGGCCCGGAAGGGTCCAGGGTCAATAGGACATTCGGCCAACTTCCGTTAGACGTTCCCGCAGTGGGTTGGCGGCGGGCACCGTCCAGCTTCCGGCCTCACCCTTTCATCGCCGGGCCGTTGCACCCTGCCGACCACTGCAACGGCTCAGCGATGGCAGGGTGAGAGGGCCAAGCGGCCCGATCGCACGTGGGGCGCGATCCGCGCCCGGTGCACTTGCGCGCGTGAGTGCGTGCCCGTTGCGAACGGGCGCACCGCACGCACGCAGCGAACGCCGGACCCTGCAACGGCTCGGCGATGACAGTTTGTAAGCGACGAAAGGATCACATGTCCGACATCGCCACCCTCGCGCGCCAGTCGCGCGAGCGCATCGCGCAGGCGCCCGACAAGGCGCCCGCCGACGCCCCCGTGTCCCCGTACGTGGACGCGACCGAGCCGGTTCACATCGCCGGAACGTCAAAGGTCGCGCTCATCGTGCGCGACACGCGCAGCGACGCGCTCTACGCGTGCGCGCGCAACGTGTCCGGAAACGGGCGCGCGGCGCGGCTGCACATGGACGCGCTCGCGACCCTCGGATTCGTCCACGTCTCCGACGTGGAGACTCTCGCGGAGGTCGGGTTCGTCCCCGCGCCCCCGCCCGAGAAGACCTCGCGCAAGAAGGCGTCCGACTCCAAGTGAGTCGGGCGCCCTCGGGCGCTTTCCCGCCCGTTCGTTCTGCGAACGGGCGTGAGACTTCCGCGAACGGTTGTAGCCGCGAACACGCGCTCCCGAACGCACAACTACGCCCCCGTAACAGGTGAGCAGCCCGAATCGGCACGGGCCAGCCCTGCGGGGACGTTTTCTTCCCGCGCGTCACTGACACGCGAACAAGGCGCGATGGCGCCGTCGATGTGGACATACGCGCGTTTCCTTGGCCCCGCGTGGCCGATGCGAAAAGGTACCGCAATAAGTCATCGGCGAACCGGGGCAAACACTTGCAGCGCGTCCAACCGGACAGGCGTAAGCCGAGGCAAGCACACGTGTCCTTGCGCGATCCCCGCCAGTAGCTAACGCTCTGTTGCGCTATGGCGAACGCGAACGGCGTGCACGTCACGTGCCCGGAGAGTGGCGCGCTGCAACACCCTTGCGAACACAGAGGAGGAGACATGCGGACGAACGACCGCACACTCACGAACGGGCGCTACACGCCCCCGACGAACTACGCGTCGGGTGCGGTCAGGCGTCCTGTCGGTGGCCTCTGCCACGAGGAGATCGACTACAACCGCCCACTCACGGGCGAACGCGCCCTCCGGCGCCTGAACGAACAGGTGCGGGAGGCGACCCATCATGGCTGAGCGCGCGCGGCTTTTGCCGCTGGCGCTGTTCCTGGCGATGATGCCCGTGATCCTGCGCGACGCGCTGCGAGCGGGCCGCTAGACGGCCCGCTTCGCGTCGTTTCTGCGCGGGCCTCCGCGAACGGCTTGAACAAGCCAACTGTCGTTTCACGTTTTACGCGGCTGGATGAGCCGCCCGGTTGTCATACGGCGAACGCCGGAGATAGCTACCGGCTTAGCTAAGGCGCGCGCCGGGCGGCTCATCGAACCGCGAACGCGCGACCCCTGCCCTTTGTCGGGTCGCCCGACACGATTCCTGTATAACTACGAACGGAGGTCGCGCGATGGAGATCGCACGCATGAGCGCTTCAGACGCGCTCGAACAGCTTTCACGCGTCGAGCGAACGGCGCAGTCCGAGCTACCTACGTTGACGATGACGATCGTCGCGCGCGAACTGCCCGGCGACGTACGGGAGTGGCTGAACTTCAACGAGCGCCAGGGCGAGGTTGTCATGGGCGACCTCGCGCCAATCGTCGAACCGATCGTGCGCCGCACAGTGCACGAGACGTTGACACGAACGCTCGTCCGATAACTCGAAACTCTAGTCAGGAGATACGCATGGACAAGAAGATCGCGAACATCGTCTCGAAGCTAAACGAGGCGCGCGTGGAGATGAAGCAGACGCTCGTCGAACGAGGCACGGAGATCGACCTCGTGACGCTGAGCGTGATCGCTCGAACGCATGCGGTTCTGCTCGGCGAACCGGGCGTCGCCAAGTCGATGCTCGTCCGCGAGTTCCTGGGGCACGTCACGGACGCCAAGCTCTACGAGATTCTGCTCAACAAGACCACGCCGCCCGAGGCGCTCGTGGGACCGATCAGCTTGAAGGCGCTGGAGAACGACGAGTTCAGGCGCGTGACCACGGACAAGCTGCCCGAGGCGAACATCGGCTTCCTCGACGAAATCTACAAGTCGAACGCGACGAACCTGAACCTGCTACTGCCGATCGCGAACGAGCGGCTGTTCCACAACAACGGCTCGCCCGTGAGCGTCCCCCTCTGGTCGCTGTTCGGCGCCTCGAACGAACTGCCGACACACGACCGGCAGGACTTGATCGCGTTCACCGACCGAATGCCGATCCGTCGCGTCGTCGAGCCAGTCCGAACCACGGACGGCCTCCGCGACATCTTCAGCGGACAGATCGCCCGTGACCGAGGCGAGATCGTCGCCTCCGGGCACACGCTGCTCGCAAAGGACGACATCGAACTGCTCCAACAGGCGGCGGTGAAGATCGCCGTGCCGGAGCGCGTGATCGCGAAGATCAGCGAACTCCAGTTGAAGGCCGCAGACGAGGGCCTGAACGTGTCGTCCCGCCGCATGGGCGAGGGACGACGACTGGCCCAGGCGAACGCGCTGCTGAACGATCGCGGCGAGGTCAAGATCGAAGACCTCCGCATCTACGAACACATCCTCTGGGACGACCCGGAAGACGTGAGCCTCGCGAGCGATCTGACGCTGGACTTCGCAGGTGAGGTCGGAAAGATGGCCGCGAACCTGCGTGCCGAGTACGAACAGTTCTCGGCGAAACTCACCGAGGCGCAGGGCATGTTCCCTGCGAACCCGGAGGAGAACGTCTCCGATGCGGCGGCAGCCGCGATGGTGAACGCCTCCAAGAGCTTCTCGACCCTAGATCAGCGGGTCGCCCGCGCGATCGAGGAGGCCGAGACAGACGGCTACGACCCGTCCGAACTGGAGTCGATCCGCGAGGACGTGAAGCGTGCCCGCGCAACCGTGCGCGCTGCCCTGACCGGCACCGTGCTGCCGGACTGATGCGAGCGATCCCGGCGCTGTCCGAACGCGACCTCGCCCGCTTCTGGGCGAAGGTCGATCGGTCGGGCGAACACTGGCTATGGACCGGCTCGCCGAACACGGATGGCTATGGCGTCTTCCGCATCGGCGGGCGCCAGGGCCAAGACTTCAAGGCGCATCGCATCATGTGGCTTCTCACGTACGGGGACCAGCCACCGAACTGCGTGTTGCATCGATGCGACACTCCGCTCTGCGTCACGCCCGCGTGCCTATTCGATGGCTCGCGCGCTGACAACAACGCAGATCGCGACCAGAAGGGTCGCCAAGCGCGAGGCGAACGCCACGGACGCGCCAAGCTGACCGAGGCGGACGTTCTCGCCATCCGAGCACGCTCGCACGAACCGCAACGTGTGCTCGCCACCGAGTTCGGCGTATCACGTTCACGCATCTCACGAATCGTCAACTACAAGGAATGGAGGTAGCGCGCATGGACAACAGGATCATGTCTCTCTTTCGCCAGGCGAAACGAACCACCAGGCTCGATTCGCAGACCGTGACGCGCGCCAAGTTGGACGATCATGTCTTTGACGAAACCGTCGAACGGGCGCAGCTTTTCCGCCAGGCGGTTGAGTCACGCCCGACGATCGGCGAGGCCGACAACTCGCAGGAGTACGTGCCGCATTGGGACGACCTCATGCATGACCTGTTCGTGAGCTACCACGCGCAGGAGGAGCCTTCCGTGCTGCCCCAGGATCAGGTCAAGCAGTCGCGTGAAGCGAACAGGCGCGTGATGCAGCAGGTGCTCAGCACCGACGACCACGCCGAGACGCGCTCGATGACAAAGCAGGACTCCGTTTCGGCGGCATTCGCCGCCATGAGCGTACGCGATAAGGCGATCGAGTTCCTCCAGGGCGCGGGCAAGGAGCTTGCCGAACAGGCGCAGGAGGCCGGGCGTCTCGAACAGAAGATCGAGAGCGCCGAGGACAACCTTCAGCAGATGCGCGAGGAGATCGCGCAGCAAGGCCAAGCCACGCAGGAGCAGAAGGACGCGATGGCAAAGCAGGCCAAGAGAAAGTCGAACGCCGGTCACGAACTCGCGAAGGTCAGCGCCGCGATGCAGGACGCGCCGAACACGGTCGAACACGCGAAGGTGTTGAACGAGGCGGCGAAGGAGGGGAAAGAGGCCGCGCAGATCATGCAGTCGCTTCCCGGCATGGGCCGCGGCTCGAAGGATCGCATGGCCCCCGATGACGCCCTCCGCCTAGCGCAGATGTTCCGCGACAACCCAATCCTCGCCGAAGTGGCAAAGCTGCTCGGCCGGATGCTCCGCGACATGCGCTTCAAGCGCGCCCGGCGGATCACGGGCGGGCGTGAGGAGATCGCAGACGTGACGATCGGCAACGAACTGCAACACCTGCTCCCGCAGGAGTTGATGGCCCTCCGCCATCCCGTGCTGCGCAAGGACTTCTTCCGGAAGTACCATGAGAAGTCGCTACTCCAGTACGAACTACGCGGGACCGAGGAGGTCGGATTCGGCCCGCTCGTGATCGTCAAGGACTCGTCCTCGTCGATGCGCGGGCAGAAGCACATCTGGGCCGTGGCCGTGTCGATGGCGATGATCGCGATAGCGAACCGCGAGAAGCGAGACGCGTACGTGATCGACTACCAGACGCGCGTCACCGGCACTTTCGAGTTTCTACACAAGGCGCCGCTCGATGCGGCGCAGGTGATCGAGATGGCCTCGCTCAGTGCGAGCGGAGGGACGAACACGGACGTAGCCATGACGGCTGCCGACGAGTACATCACGAACGCGCCGAAGTTTCAGCGGAGTGATATTGTCATAGTATCCGATGGCGCCGATACCTACTCGCAGACGAGCGAGAAGCTGCACGAACGGTTCAACGAACTCGGCGTACGGATTCATGGGGTCCAAATCGGAGCGTCCGTGAGTTCCTACCTGGCGAAGATGTGTGAAACTTCTGTTTCCGCATATGACCTCTCAGGTGCGAACGATGCCACGGATTTGCTCGCAACGGCCATCGCGTGAACCTGCGATGGGAGGACATCGCTCGATTCTGGTCCCACGTTGACTTCAACGGTGCCCGCTCCTACAAAGGGCGTCGTCACCCTCGAACGGGAAGTCGATGCTGGATTTGGACAGGCGGGGGCAGCGGCAGGTACGGCGGCGCGAAAGTGCGTCGCCGTACCGAACTCGCCCATCGCGTCGCATGGGTCATCGCCTTCGGCCCGATTCCACCCGGCAAGTTCGTCCTGCACCACTGCGACGAACCGCTCTGCATCCGCCCGCACCATCTTTTCCTCGGCACACAAGCCGAGAACCTGGCGGACATGGCCGCAAAGGGCCGTGGCCGAACCAGTCAGTTCTCGACCGCCGAGAAGAACGCCATTCGCAAGCGATACCGCGATGGCGAACTACAACGCGAAATCGCAACAGCCCTAGATGTCAGTCAGGGCTTGATCTCGCTCATCGTCAACGAACAGGAGTAGGTCAATGGCACGTACGCCAAAGAACGTCATCGCCGTCACCCCGGGCGGCGACATCACAAAGGATATGATCCTCGGCCATCTGGCGCTGTTTTACATCCCCGACCAACCGATCTCCGCTGCGAAGCTGCGGAAGCTCTGGCTCGCCGAGGGGCTAGACGAGAACCTCGTCCCGAAGAACAGGCGCGCAGTGAACGCCTTTCAGGTGGCGTGCCGGTCCGTCGAGACGCGGCGCCACTCGAACGGCTCGCACAAGCAGGAGGAGATCAAGGTCGATGAGGTTTCCGAGACACAGGACGCCTGCACGTACCAGATCACACGCATGGTCCGCGACAAGGATCATCAGGTGATCGAACATCCGAAGGCGCTCCGTATTACCTTCAACAAGGACTCGGAGAACATCAAGGCCGAGCGTCTCGAACGCGGCCACGCCGAAGCCCTGGCGGGCATCGAGGAGCGCATCCGCGAGCACTACGAAGCGAACGCCAAGAAGCTGCCCGGCTCGAAAATGCGGGCGGCGATCCGCGCGATCCTCGACAGCGTAGGTGCGACGAACGTCCGCAAGAAAAGCGGCGGCGTTTACTTCACGCCGCGAGAGGCGCAGGGCACAATGCAATCGCTCCAAACGGTTCTCGCGGGTCTGTACGAGGACGATGCCGAGTTGAACCTCATTCCTCTCGCGAACGCCGATGGCGAGCGCAAGATGATCGAGCGGCACTTCACCGTGAACGTGCAGGACGAGTTCAGCGAACTGATGGCGGAAGTCGCCACGCGTCTGCGTGAGGGCACCGGCATCAGGTCGGACCGGCTAAAGAACATCGTCAACCGGAGGCGCGAGATGGAGGCGCACGCGGAGCGATACCGCGCGCTGCTCGACTCGAACCTCGGGGACGTGGACGAGGCCGGACGACTGCTCGACGAGCAGATCGAGGAACTGGTGACCAAAGTCGGTGCCGACCTCTGACTCGGGGGGTCGTCCCTGAGCGCAACCGTCGAACGACAGTCAGGAGAACCCAATGGAACGCAGCCACACCCGTATCCGAACGGACGACCCGCACATCGACATCATCACGGTTAGCGGGCAGACGTTCCGTGCCTTGTGGGGCGAAGACGACCATACCGCCGAAGACATGTGCCGCTCCGCGTTCGAGTACATCGACGCGCGGGGCAGCGAGTACCGCGATGATTCGGTACGCATCGGCCTGAGCGATGGCTCGCTCCTGTCAATCCGTCCGTCGCATGTCTCGGCAATCCGCGCCTGGCCGAAATCATGACCTGGCAACGTACGCGAGGACTACCGCTGCTTGCGCGCATCCTCGCCACCATCTTCAGCGGCGGAGGCTTTCGCCGCTGAGGGCATGTGATCCCTCCCCTGGTGCCACGAACGCGCGGGAAGAACGCACCGGCACCAGGGGAGTAGACTTTGTACTGTCTGGACACCCGACAGGAGGAAACGATGCACCGACACGTCAGCATGTGGAAGCTGGAGGAGGAAATACGCGCTGCCGCAGACCTCGCAGCGCCCACCCCTGCGGCCACCGTTGCGCCTCAGCCGGTAACTCCGAACGGCCGTTCCAAGAACCCGATGCGCCCGAGCACCTTCGATGAGGTCATCGGCCAGGAGCGCGCCGTGAAGATGATGCGGCGCATGGTCGATGCGGCCCGCCGACAGGGCCGGATGGATCACGTCCTGCTCATCGGCGCCGCTGGCACCGGCAAGACCACCTTCGCCAACGTGATCGCCAACGAACTCGACGTGGACTGCTACCAGATCAGCGCGCCTGTCTCGCTTGACACGCTGCTCGAACTGCGCGAGATCATGGCGGACGGCGACATGCTGTTCATCGACGAGATTCACATGCAGGCGATTCAGGAGCGGCGCGGCAAGAGCGCCAGCACCGAACCCGAGGTCTTCCTGCAACTGCTGGAGGATCAGGTGGTCGCCACGCCGCAGGGGATGCTCGACTATCCGAACATCACCATCGTCGGCGCGACCACGGACGAGGGGATGCTCCCCGACCCGTTCATCGCCCGATTCCCGTTGCGCCCCCGCCTCGAACGCTACGAGCGCGACGACCTAGGCATGATGGCGGTCTGGAACGCCTACAAGCTCGGGCTGCGGATCACTATCGAGGCTGCGGACATGTTCGCGAAGGCCGCACGCTACACCCCGCGCGAGGTCAACAACTACATGAAGAACGCGGCCTCGCTCGTGGACGACACGGGCATCGTGGACGAGAAGATCGCTGAGGAAGTGCTGTTCGACCTGAACGGCGTGACCGAGGACGGGCTGACACCCGACCAGCAGGGCATGCTCACGTTCCTGTATCGACGCGCCCGGCGCGAGACGAAGGCCGGAGACGTGACGTATCAGGCCAGCATCAGCACGATTGCGACGGCCATCGGCAAGTCGCGAGACTCGAAAGCGATTCAGCTTCGGGTCGAACCGTACCTGATTGACTGCGGGTTTCTGCAAGTCGGACACGGCGGACGGATACTGACCGATGCGGGCATCGAACGTGCCCGCCTACTCATAGGAGAGTGACCATGAACAAGACCGATGTGAAGGAGATGGCCGCATCTCTGAACGATCATCAGAAGTACGGGCGCTGCGGGAAGTCTCAGAGCACCCTAACTACCAGTCCCAGACCGTGAGCGTGCCGAACGAGGACGGCGTACGTACGATCCTCCGACGCCAGTCGGACGGTGAGATTCAGATCGAAACGCTCCCGTTCGCCGACGAACCCCACCCGCGACGGATGCCGGATGGCACCGGCATCTTTATCCGAGGGGAGGACGGCGATGCCCGGTGTTGAGTCCAACACTCCGCATAGGTGCCTCCACTGCGGGACGGTCATCGACATCGGGCGAATACCCGGCGGCTACCCATGCCCCAACTGCGGTCAAGTGAACTGGACGCAGATTCGCGTCGTGACCGTCTGCGACTTCTGCTCGTCAACTGCGAACGCCCGTTGGACTTACCCGGCGCGGGATTTTCCAATGTCGGTAGACACCACGGCCTTAGACACCACGGCCTATATGTCGCGGGGGGACTGGCTTGCCTGCGACGACTGCCACGCCTTGATCCAGGCAGGTGATCTCGCGTGCCTTGCGACACGCTGCGTGGACTACGAACTCCCGCGCACGCGGTCTAGACAGCGTGGCGAACTTTTCCGCGAAATCCGCGATCTACACGATCGGTTCATGGCAAATCGAACCGGCGACCCCTACGTGAAGGAAGATGACAATGGCACTTGACCTAGAGAGCTTCAACGAGCGAGACGTGACCGAAGTGACGGAATGGGTCCGTCTGACTCAGTGCATGATCGCGATGGACCCGGAGTTGAACCGGAACACGCTGAAGCGCGCCGTCGCGAACATCGCCGATAGGTGCAACGACCGTTGGCCGCTGGAGCGCGGCGGTTCCCTCACGCTCACCGAGGGTGACCTCGGTGTAGACATGTCGGCGTTCGGCGAGAACGTCACCGTCACCTTTGCGGGCAAGACCGCGCTCTGTCTGTTTGCGGGCGTGGACGGCCCGCACGTGACCGCCAGCGTCCTGCTCGACGGGATCGACGATCTCGCCGACGCCATCGAGCGAGAGGAGTGACCAATGGACGAAGCTGAGAAGACCGAGGCGATCAAGCTGCTCGTCGATGAATCAGTCATTGCCGTGTCTGACGAACAGGCCGAGCAGTTCGAGATCATGCAACGCAAGGAGGAGCTTCATGCCGATCTGAGGCCGTGGGTCGAGGAGGACGGCCCCCTCGGGCCGTTCCTGAAGCATCCGCTGGTCTACGTGATGCTCGGGAACCCCGACGAGAACGGCACCTACCCGTTCGCCGCCCACGCCAATGAGATATTCCGGCGGAAGCACGCAGCCGTTGAGGAGGCGCGTCGCGACAAGAAGTGGTCTGCCCTCGTCCACGTCCTGCATGAGCGCCCCTACCGGCTCTGGGCCTTCCACCAGATCGAACAGGAGTTGGAGGATCGGGAATGGTGGTCGCTGCTCGGCTCGATCTGGACGGATTCGGAGAACATCTGGGAGAACCGGGATGAGTGGCTCGAATACCTAGGCAGCGAACGATCCTGCCATGAGGCGATGATGGAGGACGCCGAGCGCGAGTTCCTCGCGAAGCTCCCCGAGCAGATCATCATCTACCGGGGCTACGAGTTCCAGTCGGCGCTGGAATCGCCTTCGTGGACACTGGACCGGGATCGGGCGGTGTGGTTCGCGAAGCGACTTCACATTCCCGACCGTGGCGGCAAGCCACATCTTGCGACGGCAGTCGTGATGCACGAGAACGTCCTGGCCTACTTCAACGGGAGGCAGGAGGAGGAGATCGTCGTCCTGCCCGAAAACCTGGACATCATCAAGACGGAGGAGGTCGCACCATGAACCTGCCCGGCATCGAGGTCACGATCGAGGAGTTGATCCGCGAGTGCGAGGAGCACCTGCATCCTCTCGACCAGTGGGGAAAGCGATGCCATGCGGCATCGCTCCATCTCGTCCGAGCCGACAATCTCCTGCCGGTCGCACGGGTCGCCCGTGGCGTTTGCGAGGGCATCGGAGGTCAGCACTCATGGGTCGTCCTTGGCTGGGACTGCTACGACCGCGAGGCCACGCTGATCGACCCGACCCTCTGGAGCTACGACTATTCCGTTGAGGGCGTCTGGACGGGCACGATAGAAGCGGGACGCCATCATCCCCACGGGGATCAAAGCATCTGGGAGTGGGGACGCCCCCTGGACCCGACCGGGCCGATCCTCGAACTGGAGCCGCGAACGCCTTTCTCGGAACGGGCGTTGCGTTTTCTCGACATCCTGGGACCACTCGATGAGGTCGGCTGGCGCCAGCTTGCTCACGCCCCCGTACGCGGGTGGCCGAGCGACGAGATTCTCCCGGCAATCGAGGACACGTTCGGAGGCGAGTGGGTGCCGATAGACATCATCGGCATGGTCACTGACCGAAACCCTAGCGGCCTGTACCTGCGAGACGCCGATGCCCGGTAGGCCAGAGATTGCAATGCAGTACAGCGGTGTGTAAGATCACACATCTGCTTCAACGACAGGAGGAGACATGGCAGAAGCGCAGGTAACAAGTCGCCAGCAGACAGTGCTGGACGGCCTGAAGGCCAAGAAGACCCCGCAGGACATCGCCGCCGGGATGAACATCTCGGTCAACGGCGTCTACGGCCACATCCGAAGGCTGAGGAAGGCGGGCCTCATCCCGAGTAGGAAGTTCCGCGGCGGTTCTCGTCGGCGTGCCACCACGTCGAAGCGGTCCACAAGGCGCAACGGCAGTCGCAGGAACAGTCACGTTCCCGCCGAGGCAAAGGCGATCTCGAAGGCGGTGGCCGATGGGCGCAAGCGCATCGAGGTCATCCAGGCGAACATCGCCAACTTCGAGGACGAGAAGCGGCAGATCGAGAAGGCGATCGCAGGCGCTTCGTAAATGAACCGGGTCGAGGACCGCGAATCGCGCAGTACGCGCGAAGGCGACCAGCGGTTAGCTCGACAGCGGGAAGGGTGGTTCTCCGGCGTGAAGACGCGTCAGTAGCGTCGGCGAGGTAGACCCGGTTCATGAGGGCGTCGGGCTTCGGCCCGGCGCCCCCTTTTTTTCGTTACACTTCAAGTGTGTCTGGTAACCCGACAACCGAGAGGAGGCGGCAGATGCCGCGACCGAAGCTGCCGTCTCATGACGAGGGCGGCTGGCCGGAGTACCTGCGACGTATGTCCAACTGGCGTCGCACTTTGCGTACCCGGCCCTACGACTGGAGGCGAGATGGCGCTTGAACCGGACCCGACGCTTACCGACATTCATATCGGGAACGCCTCGCCCGATCGAACACGTGCTGCCCTGGTACTCGCCATAAACGGCCTCGCCCAGATCGAGGCGGCTCTCTCCGTCAATCAGGTGCAGGCATTTGGGGCGGACCCGATGGATTCGGATCAGTGGTCATTCGACCATGCACAGATGGTCGCGCACGCAGTCGAAGTTGCGCTACACGAGGAGGTTGATAATGGCGATGACCATTGAGCGATTCCGGTCGGAGTACATCCAGTACCACGGGCTAACTACTGATCGAGCGAACCGGCAGATCAAGACACTACGGGAGTTCGAGGCCCATGCTGGCAAGGTCATCACCGACTGCGGGGCTGACGATTTCCGCTCCTACCTCGCCCACCTGACGAGCACGGGGCTTCACCCGAACACGGTCCGGTCACGCGCGGGGATGATCCGTCCGTACTTCGGATGGGCATTCGACACCGGCCTGATCTCGGGCGACACCCTCATGGCGGTGAAACGCGTCGGCAATCCGAAGGGATCGTCGTCGGCGACGAAGCCGAAGCCATACTCGTCGAAGGAACTGCGAGCCTTCTGGAACGGGCTGGATGAGAACTGGCCGCTGAAGTCGGAGCGCTCATTGAAGATGTGGCGCAATGGAACAGCGAGCTACCGCATCGTCTGGCGCCACCTGATGCACGTCCAGATCGAGGCGATCGTCCGTCTGGCCCTGGACTGCGGGCTAAGGCGGCAGGAGATTTACGGGCTGTCGATCGACGACTTGCACCCCGACAACTACTACATCGTCGTGCGCTACGCCAAACGCGAGGCGGGCGGTGCTGAGAAGATGCGGGAGGTTCCATTCACGAAGCAGACGCGCATCGCGATCCAGCGGTGGCTCGACTTCCGGGCCGAGATGAAGCCCGATCACGACTTCCCCTGGCTGGCGCTACGGAATCCCGTGGCGACGAAGCCGATGCGCTGGGAGCGATTCGGCGGGATCGTGAACACCTGCGGCCCCTTCACGCTGCATCGTTTCCGCCACACCTGCGCGACGCTCTGGCTGCGGTCTGGCGTCGGACTGGAGAAGGTGCAACGGTTGTTGGGTCATGCGACCCTGATGCAGACGCTAGCTTACGCCGAGTTGGTCCGCGACGACATCCACGCAGCCATGCACAAGCACGAGGACGCGTTCGAGCGCCTCGCAAACGCCAACGACAGTCAGGAGTAGCGGATGCCCGAGGAATACCCCGAGCACGAGAAGCTGCACAAGATCACCGACGACTCGCAGACGATCGGCCTATTCTTGGAGTGGTTCTTCACCGAGTTCGATGTCTACCCGAAGAACGTGGTGGGCGAGTACATGGAGCAGGCGGAGGCGTTCAAGGGGTTCGCCGAGGCTCTGGCGGGCGGTGAGTTCGACATCGAATACCCGATGCGAGTGCTCAGTGGCGAGCGGACGTTCAACGAGCGCATCCTGGCGCCCTACTTCCACATCGACTACGAGAAGCTGATGGCCGAGAAGGACGCCATCTACGAGAGGATGCGGGCGGCAGCGGCATGACCACCGAGGAGAAAATCAAGTACGCGTCCTGGCTCAGCCGAGTCGGGCTGCTGCGGATGGGAGCAATCCGGCAGTCGTGCGTTGCGGCCGCAAAGATCACAACTGAAGTTCTACGTTCTCTCGGCGTCCAGGCGCGACCCATCACGGCCTCGGTCCTCGTCGCAACGGACGGGTGGTTGAAGGCGATGGAGGAGAACGGCGGACCTCCAAAGTCCCCAGACGAGTTGAAGGGATGGTGGGACACGCACCGGGCCTACTCGCTCGGCGTCATGTACGACCCGATCCCGCAGGCGGGCGCCTGGAACGCGCACATGATCGTGCTGGCCGGGCCGGGCCAATCCTACCTCGTGGACCCCTCGATCGACCAGCTATCCTGCCCGCAGCGCGACCTCCCTCTGGAGCCGCTCGTCTTCGACATGAGCGGTCAGGACGTGTTCAGCCAACTGGAGTTCAGACGTGGGCGAACGCAGGCGGTTTCACACTGGTCCCCGGACGAAGCCGGGCAGGGCTTCATCATCGTGCACTCCGTCTTCCCCGCCGACCGCAGCTTCCGAAAGCTCAACGACTTCCGGATGTTCGAGCACCGCTACGGGGACATGGCTCGCTCGATCGCGCAGACGATTCAGCGCATGGACGAGTTGAAGCTGACCGGCCACACGCTGCCTCCGCTACCGCCCTTGCCGGACGCCCCCGACGATCCCTCTCTGCGCGCTCAGGACCGAACGCCCGAGTACCTGTCTCGTCTGCGTCAGACCGCAGACGGTTGACGGTCGGCTGACTCCTCCGGCATCCAGTCGGCCATCTTCTCACGGATGCCCTTGACACACGCCTTTACCTTGGAGGGGGTCAACCCGAGGATCGGAGCGATCTCGGCCTGGCGGTGTTCCAGATAGAGGAGCATCAAGACGCGCCGCTCGTTCGTGGTTAGTGTGTTCGGCAGGCGCAGCGGTTCCTCGATCACCTTGTCGAACGCCTCACCGTTCATCGAGAGGTATCGAAGCTCGAATGCATCTCGAATCCCGTTGTTGTTCTCGCGCGGGGAATCGTGGTGAACGGGCGCCACGTCCTCGATGTAGAGTGCGTCCCGTGCGATGTGCTCCGGCGTTCGCCGCTTCACCAAGTCCTTGCCCTGGTTGCGAACGCACATGAAGACGTAGCCATCCCGGTCGGCCCATCGGTCCGGGTCGTACGCCTCTAGCGCCTTCCAGACCTTGATGCGGAGCACGGCGCAGATGTCGTCGAAGTCCATCGCCGCTCCGGCTAACACCGAGACGTACCGCGATGCTGTCGATCTCACCAACCCCTCGTAATGCTGGATGTCGGAGTCGGTGACCTGACTCACTGAACGTCCGGTGTCGCCTGGGGAGTTTGCATAAAAAAAGGGAACCGGACCCTGCCCTCCAGAGACGCGAGTTTTTGCGCCACGAGGGCTGAAGCCAGTTCCTCAACCGAACGGGAGTCTAACTGCCGTTCGGACGTAATCCTAGCGGCTGGTCATCATGGCGGCGAGACACCCCAGCAGCAGCAGGCCGAAGACCATGAGCGCCACGCCCACCCCCTCGCACGAAAGAGGGAGAAATCCGCAGTCGGCTACCGGGAACGGATGTTCGATTTTCCGTCCATCTGATAGGCGACGAACCACGCAGCGTGCCCGCCGATCCGGCGGCAGCGGATCAGCGCCGCTTGCGCCGCCGCGACCGCTTCCGTGATCGCTTTTTTCGTCGCTTCCGTGATCGTTTCTTCCCGCCCCGCACCTTCATCGTCGATGCCTCGCGGATGTATCGCTTCGCCCACTTCTCCCCACGCCGGGCGCCCGCGAAGATGCGCTTCTGCTGCTTCCGGCTACGCGGCGGCACGCTTGCGAGCGGCCTTCCGGGGGCCTCTGCGGGGCATGCCCCCTAATCTACGACGCCGGTCAGGAGTTCGGTCAGGCCGCGACCCGCTCGGCCCGCTCAGCCAGGAGCGTCTCGAACGTCTCCTCCCACTGGCGGACCATCGAGTTCATACCCCGGTGCATCCTCACGTGCTCTCGCGCTTTGTGGCCGACCATGCGCCGCTCGGTCGTGTTATCGACGAGCCTCAGCATGTGCTCCGCGGCCTCCTCGGGCGAGTGCGCGTGGAAACCCGTCTCGCCGTGCTCAATGTCGGGGTAGTTATCGGGATCGGCAATGACCGGGATGCCCAGCGCACTTGCCTCCAGCCAGCGCAAGTCCGACTTCCCTCGCCACCACGGCGACTTCGCAGCCGGGGCCAAGGCGATGTCCATCATCGTCATCGCACCTGGGTACTGCTCGATCTGCGCCCACGGGATTCCGATCGCCCGCTCCTCCCCGAAGACAGACGCAAACCCGCGGGCGAAGTCGGCTCGGCCCACACTGACGAAGCAGACGTTCTCCCGCATCCGCATGATCTGTCCGAGTTGCTGGAACCACGGCCGCACTGCGTCGAAGTGCCCCGTGGCCCCCGCCCAGCCTACGTTCACCGTCTCGCGCTTCGGCCGCTTCAGGTCATACCGCCTCAGGTCGATCCCGTTCTGGCAGACAAAGACGCGCTTGTTGAAGTGGCGGTAGTTGTCGGCGATGAACGGGGTAGAGGCGATCATCGCATCGCAGTGGCGCATCGCCCACTCGATGTTCCCGAGCGTGTTCCGGTTGAAGTGCTCGCGGGCGTGATGATCCGTCTCCTGCGCAATGCCATGCAGATAGTCGTCGATCTCGTAGATCACGATCTTCCCTTGCTCACGCAGCCGATCGATCAGCTTTACCCACTTACCTCCGAACGGCTGTTGGACGATCACGATGTCGTAGTCGTCACCGAGGAGGTCTGGAACACGGGTGTCCCATCGATCGGTCTTGCGATCGCGCACCATGCCCGTTGCGAACACGAGATTCGGCGGTGCGTTGTGAACGCCACACCAGTCGGCGCCCATCGCCATTGCGGGCATCATGCAGCGGTAGTAGCAGAGGGCGCTTACGCCCATGCCCAGGAAGATGACTCGCTTCGGATCGAAGGTCACTTCTTCTCCTGGGGCCGGGTGTCACAGCATCTCCTGCACTGCTCGATGTCCCCGAACCAGAGATGGTCACGGGGGTTCTCCGGCGTGTTGGGCGGGTAGCTCACGGCCTCGTAGTTGTGCCCGATAACGCGGCAGATCAACGCGCCTGCTCGCAGCAGGAAGGCGC
>Ga0299913_10000289_pt1 | contig 29629 bp, 23 predicted proteins | sample RVTome_9_FD_201360 | JGI IMG/M metagenome (GOLD analysis project Ga0299913, IMG submission 201360) | Soil microbial communities from uranium-contaminated site in the Upper Colorado River Basin, Wyoming, United States - RVT155D38 (version 2) ... | reverse complement strand
CAAACTGCGCCTGGTTGTCGCGCAGCAGCTTGATGTTCTCCAGCGACCCTGCGGAACTGATTGCGGCAAGCGAAATGCCGTGCTCCGCATGCAGCCTGGACTTGGTGATGGTGGCAAGCGCGACGCCAACCGGGTAATAGGTTCCGCCGACCGTAGCGGTAGCCAGGACGTAAGGTCGGTCTTTCGCCAGATCGCCTGAGCAGGAGACTTGAAAAACGGCAAACAGAAACAGGCCTGACAAGAGCCGGATTCTGTGCAGGGCGCGCCGCATGGCGTTGATGCTAGCTTATCGGATTCTTGAGGTCACCTTTGCGGCAAGCGGCAGGTCGCCCGCATGGCGGGCTCCTGCAGCGCCTGATTTACCGCATGACGCGCGCTGCAGGGCCCGCCATTGCGGGCGATCACCAGTCATCCGGGCGCAACACCGTTCGGCCAGGCCAAAATCCCTGTCCCACGGGCCCCCATCCACGAATCGCCTCAGTGCACTTCCATTCTTTTCCCGGCGGACTGCGACACCACCATTTCTTCGTACCAGGAACGTACCCGCCGCACGTGCTCTTCTTCCTGTGTCAGCGCGTGCTCGAATCGTTCGGCCAGCTCGCGCAGCTTCAGTTCTCCCGCCAGCTTGATGAGGAGCTCCCAAGCCGCGTTGTCTGCGAGCTCGACTGTCAAAAGCAGTTCCAGGCATTGCGGCATCGTGGTGCGCGGGTCGTTCAGCGCCTGCTGAATACCCATCGCCGCCACGCCGCTAACGTCTGCGTCCGGAGTTTGCGCCGTGGAGTCCGCTCCGAGTGTTTCCATCGCCTCCTTCAGCAGCAGAAAGTGCTCTTCTTCCTGATCGCGAATGCGACGAAGTCCCTCTACGGTCACCGGCCCTGCCGGATGCAATTCGTCGGCCGCTTCGCATTTGGTGATGACACTCTCGTACAGACGCACACCGGAACGCTCAAACGCAAGGCGTTGCCCCAGTTTGTTCAGGAACACCGCCGGGTCGTGCCCGCCCGCCTTCTTCAAGCCCGATTTGAGTGCTCCCTTGAGGGTGCCCGGTATTGGCACTGAACCTACGGGATCCGACTCGCGGATGTACTGCGTATCGATCGCCGCCATACCTCGCGTGTCTGTCCCGGCCGCCTCGGAAGTTCTGTCGTATGCCTCGGCGTCGGTCATTTTTTCCACTCCGCTGATCATTTCCTTGCTGTGTACCGGCGACATGTCGATACCCGTGCGGTTTTTTCCCAGTTCGGCTGTTTTTTCCACGATATGTCTCCTGAATGTCGTTTTGCCCTATGCTGCTTTCCGGGCGGCTCTCGCCAGTTCCGTTCCCGGGTGCCATTGGTAGTTTTCGGCGACCGCTTCCGACGGGGAACCCTCGGAATTGATGTAATTGCGGTAGTCCCGCGTTGCTTCCGTCTCCTCCGACCTGTCTACGAAAGTCGATCCGGCGGCGCTCAGGTTGATTTCGGCCTTCAGGGTTTCGCGGACGAACTCGCGCTGGCTTTCATAGGCAATCGGGTCTGGCAGCGTCTCCGGGAGGATCTCGGCCGGATCCCGCTTTTCATGCTTCTTGAACAGTTCAGTGACAAGATCGAGGTGTCCCAGTTCGTAGTTGAGAAAACGCTCCCAGATGGATTTTATCCGCGGGTTCGTCTCCGCTTCCATGCAGCTGTAATAGTTATAAGCCTCGTTCGCCTCATAAAGCAGCCATTTCTCCAGCATCGTTTCGTTCGGATCGATGATCGAACCGTACTGCGTCACATGCTGCTCTTCGATCGAGGCGATCTCCGCGTAGAGCTGTCGGGCGACCGGATCCGCGAAGGTCGGCCCGATATTCATGTAATAGTCGCGGGTCTGGTACTCGCCTGACATGATCGTCAGGGCGTTCATCTTGCTGATCGGTTCAGCCGTCCCACGGTCATAATGATCCCGAAGATCATCGAGTGGGTGACGGTGCTCCACGACCGTCGGGCGGCCCGGAATCACGTCGCTGTAACTTTGCAGGATGTTATTTGCATCCTTGCCTTCGATTCTGTCCAGGAGCGCGGAGTACCGGTACAGGTGATCGAAGTCCTCCAGCAGTCCGAAGCGGTACACCTGTGCCAGATATTCGTCCGGTTCCTGCTGCGCGATCGCTGCCGTGACTTCGATAGCGACCTGCTCATAGCCAATCGTCGTTTCGATCGGCGAGTGGTCGCCTGACAGCAGCCAGTTCACCATCGTCTGCTGGTGATGCTCCACGCGGCGCACCAGTGCCAGAGGTTTTCGCAGGTCGCCGTTCATCTGCGAACACAGGTGTTGAAAACGGTTTGCCTGTTGCTCGATGCCGTTCATCAGGATGACGCGGACGCGCGTAAACGCATCGTCATCCAGCTTGCTGATAGGCTTCTGCACCAGGTCCTTCCATGTAAATTTTTGCTGTTCAAGGGGGGTGCCCTTGTTGTCGAACAACTTGATAGTCATGACTGCTCCTGACGAGGCGTTGAGTGAACCGAGAGGGGAGCCTGTACGGTTGCAAAAACCGTGCCTTTAGACTTCACAGGCGAAAGGCAGCACGCGAGTGAGCGAAATCAGCCAACGGACGTCGGGTGGAAATTCGGCGACGGCGACCCAGCGGCAAAACAAAGGAAGCCTTACATTCGCTCTGAAAAATCTACCGCTCCTTGGCGACCAACGGAGGCTGGTTACCTTACATTCGATGGCATACCATTTGCATCTTCACCGCCGGACAGCCTGCTATCCCTGCGCGGTAATTTATGTCAGCACCGATCAGCAAGACGTTTGGCACGACAACCCTCAAAGTGCCCGTGGTCGGCCAGGGTACGTGGAACATGGAGCGCGACGCGAAATCGAGCATCGACGCACTGCGTCACGGCATTGACCTCGGCCTGACCCACATCGATACGGCGGAAATCTACGGTGACGGTGAGGTAGAGACGCTCGTCGGAGAGGCGCTGCAAGGCAGGCGCGAGCGCGTGGTCCTGGTATCCAAGGTTCACCCTTCGAGAGTATCGCAAGAGGGCGTTATCGAGGCCTGCGACCAGTCGTTGCGCCGCCTCCGAACCGATTACCTCGACGTGTACCTGCTCCACTGGGAATCGGCTCACCCGATTGCCGAAACGGTCGCGGGCTTCGAGGCACTCGTCGGCGCCGGCAAAATTCGCCATTGGGGCGTCAGCAACCTCGACGAGACCAGGCTGGCCGAGTATGTCGAGGTCGCGGGCCTCACCCGCATTTGCTGCAACCAGGTGATGCATCACCTGGCCGAACGCTCCATCGAGCATGCCGTGGCGCCGTACTGCCATGACCAGCGAATCGCCGTAGTCGGATACAGCCCGTTCGGCGGAGGAGATTTTCCGCCAGACTCGAGGTCTGGAGCGGACGTGCTGGCCGACGTGGCGCTTACCCTGGATGCAACTCCGCGGCAGATAGCGCTCTCGTTCCTGGTCCGGAAGTCGGGCGGTTTCACGATTCCCAAGGCCAGTGACCGGGCGCACGTCGAGGAAAACGCAAAAGCGGCCGCGCTCGAACTGCCGGAAGACGCGGTAGAGCGCCTGGATGAGGAATTTCCGCTGGGTCCACGCAAGGAAGGCGTGCCGGTGTGGTGAGCGCGGCGCCAGCGCCGGGTCGTCAGGACAGGTACCTTGCGAGCAGCCGCAGGAGAGTCGCATGGTTCACGGGTTTGACCAGATGTTCGTCGAATCCGGCCTCTTTCGACTTGCGGCGATCCTCTTCCTGACCCCAGCCGGTCAATGCGACGATCACCATCTCTTTGCCCCATACCTGTTCGCGAATGCGGCGACACACTTCGATGCCGTTCAATATCGGCAACCCGCGATCGAGCAGCAGCATATGCGGGCGAAAGCTCTCTGCCGTTTCAACCGCAGCCATCCCGTCATAAACAGCTTGCGTTTCGTGGCCGTGCAAGCCGAGCAGCAATGCCAGCGATTCGGCGCTGTCCCTGTTGTCGTCCACGACGAGGATACGCCTCGCCAGAAGTGTCGACGCCGCTTCCGGTCCATTCGGTCGTTCATCCTCCGGCGCCGCGGCCAGAACCGGCAGGCGCACCACGAATTCGCTGCCGTGGCCCATCCCCTCGCTCCACGCGCGAATCGTACCGCCGTGCAGTTCGACGAGCCTCTTTACCAGGGTCAGGCCGATGCCGAGGCCACCGGTTGCCTGCGACGCCGTCTCCTCCACCTGCTCGAACATGACGAAAACCGATTCGAGCCTGTCGCCGGGGATGCCGATGCCGCTGTCCCGGATGGAAACCGTGACGTCGTCGCCCTGCTGTCCCACCGTGAGCCAGATCGTCCCGCCTTTTCCGGTATATTTGTACGCATTGTTGAGCAGATTGTTGAAAACCTGCGCGAGTCGCACAGGGTCAGCATCGAGCCAGATCGGCTCCTCGGGCAGGTTTACCTCTATGGACAGGTCCTCGCCCGTCGCCAGCGGGCCGCAGGTTTCGAGGGCGTGGCGGATGGTCGAAATAAGGTCGACCCGTGACTTGCGCAATTCAAGCTTGTCGCGCGTGATCCTGCTGACATCAAGGAGATCGTCAACGAGCCGCACAAGATGCGACAGCTGGCGCTCGATCGCCTCGCGGGCCTGCCGTTGGAGCCCGGGATCGTCTCCCGCCTGCTTCAGGACCTCGAGCGCGTTGGCTATGGGAGCGAGCGGGTTGCGGAGTTCATGTGCCAGAGTGGCCAGAAACTCGTCCTTGCGCCGGTCCGAGTCCTTGAGAGCCTGCTCTATCTGCTTGCGCCCGGTGATGTCGATACCGGACGACTGCGCTTCCAGCAGGCGTCCGTTCGCGTCGAAGACCAGGCCGCGATTGGTCCACAGGGTCCAGCGTTCGCCGTCGGCCGTCTCAAAGCGGTTCTCGATCCTGATTTCCGGCTCGTCGGGCGTCAGTCGTTCGAGCATGGCCTTGACGACCGATCGTTCCACCTCCGGAATATACGCCCAGAAGTTCCTGCCTGTGAGCGCATCCGCCGTCGTGCCCAGAGCGCGGGCATAGGCACCATTGACGAACAGGATCTCCCCGTCAGGCCGGAACCGGCACAGCATCTCGGACTGACTTTCGACCAGAATGCGGTACCGCTCCTCGCTGGCGCGCAGCGCTTCCTCTGTTTGAGACCTTCGATCGGCCTCGCGCACGGGTTTTCGTCCCCTCATAGCGGGTATCCCGCATATAGCGCCGGCGAAATCCGGCCCGTTTTGTCCCCAGCCATTTGTTTGTTCAAGCGACTTTTCATCCAGGCCGGTCGCGTTAGTTCCTGATCCCTCGACCCGCAGGCGATTCGCATTGTACCCCGGGTGGAGCGCCGCGTTCCGAAGCGCCTGCGCCGATGCCTGCCGCGGGCCGTGGCCCCGTGGCACGGTATTTGCAGTTTAACACCGGTCTTTCCGGAGTATTGGCAACAGGAGGGCGAGTCATGGCCGCAAAGAATCACGGGGCGAGCATCAAGGACGACGAGCAGTACGAAGCGCTGCGCAATAAGGGGATGAGCAAGGAGAAGGCGGCGCGAATCGCCAATACCGGCCGCAAGAAGGCTGGGACGCGCGGCGGCAAGTCGGCAAAGTACGAAGACTGGAGCAAGGAGGATTTGTACGACAAGGCAAAGGATGTCGGCATCGACGGACGCTCGCGAATGAGCAAAAAGGAACTGATCGAATCGCTGCGAAATCACTGAGCTGAACGCGTTGATGGTCCGCAGACGGCGAACACGCCCAGTCAGTGCAGCGCCATCAGGTGGCGCTCGGGTTGCATTGTTTACAACCTGCCTGCATGAATTACCGGTCCCTCCATCGCCGAGCGAACGGGTCAAGTTCGCATGCTGGCGTGCGGCGCTCCGCCCACTTCCGCCGCGAAATGGATTGTCTGCGTCGGGTAAGCGAAATCGATTCCCTCTTCGGCAAAGCGCTCGAAGATGATCAGGTTGACGTTCTGCTGAATGTCCATGTAATGATTGTAGTCCGGTGAAAGTACGAAATAGACAGTTTCGAAAATCAGCGCGAAATCACCGTATCTCTGGAAGTGTGCCCGGTCGAAGCGGACTTTTTCGTGCGCTTCGACGGCATCACGAATGATCGTGGGAATGCGCCGGAGCTTCTCTGCCGGGGTTTGGTATGTCACGCCCAAGGTGAAAACGACGCGCCGTTGAAACATCCGTCCGAAGTTGCGAATGCGGCTGTTCAGCAGGTCGTTGTTCGAGAATATCAGCTGCTCGCCCGACAGACTTCGCACGCGCGTGGTCTTGATACCGACCTTCTCCACATTGCCGAGAAATTCGCCGATCGAAAGAAAATCGCCGACGACGAAAGGCTTGTCCAGTACTATCGAAAGCGAAGCGAACAGATCGCCCAGGATGTTCTGCGTCGCCAGAGCGACCGCTACCCCCCCGATGCCGAGACCGGCTATCAGCGCGGTGATCTCGATGCCCAGGTTGTCGAGGATAACGAGGATCACGATCGTCCATACGACGAGACGTATCACGAAACCGAGCACGTCCATCGCTGCGACGGCGTCGGGATGCTCCTGCATCTGAAGTTCGCGACGCAACCGCAGTGAAATGTCCAGAGCCGCGGTGACCCACAGGCCGACCTGGAGCAGCAACCCGATCGTGAGTACGATTGTCCGCAGCCTTTGCGCAGACGGTCCGAGAACCCAGAGCTGCGAACCGATTGCAACTGCTGCAACCAGCAGGAACCAGCCCTTGGTCTGAGCCACGGTATGCGCGGCGATCTGAACCGGCTTGAAACCGCGCCGTTCTCCGAGGTGTGCCAGGCGTTTTCGTAACACCCTGCGGACGATCCCCAGCACGATCCACGCGCCGACGATCAACGCAACTCCTGAAGCCCATGCCAGCAGCGAGTTGCCGAAAACCTCGTAGCCGAGTCCTTCAAAAATATTCATGCGACCTCCTGTTCGCTGTCGCCGGGTGCCTGCATCAGGTCCTGCCGGCGTAGAGTCCGGCGCCGGCAAGCTTCGTCGTTCGGCTTTTTACGCTATACGGAAGAACCTCGATGGCCTCGCCGTCTTCAAGCCTCTGTTTGATTCCGGACCACCATCCATGCGACAGAAGTTCGGAATGGTACTTCCGGAATACCTCTTGCAACTCCCTGTTAAAGCCGAAGAATTTGATGAACTCTTCGGGAAACACATCGTTCGGACCGACGAAGAACCACGGCTCCGCGGACATTTCGTCTTCAGGGGACGTGCTCTCGGGCAACGGGCGGAAGTTGCAGTCGGTCACGAACACGACTTCGTCGTAGTCGTAGAAGATCACGCGTCCGTGGCGGGTCACCCCGAAGTTCTTCATCAGGAGATCGCCCGCGAAGATGTTGCTCGACGCCAGGTCCCGCACTGCCTGGCCGTAATCGATGACTGCCCGGGCAGCCTCCTCCGGCGCGGCGTCCAGCAGGAAGAGATTGAGTGGCACCAGGCGACGTTCGATATAAAGATGTTCGATCAGCAACTCCTCGCCCTGCACTGAACAATTTCTGTTGCATTCCTGCAGCAAGGCGTCCCGAAGTCCGGCTTCGAAACGAGCAAGGTCGAAGGACAGCCGACGATACTCCTGTGCGTCCACCAGCCGGCCGGCGCGATCGTGTTTGAACACCAGCTCGTACTTCTCCTTCACCTGCTCCGGCCGGATATTCTTCGGATAACGGAACTTGTCGCGTATGACCTTGAATACCACATTGAACGACGGCAGCGTAAACACCTCCATGACCATGCCGGCCGCTCCGGGAGCGAACACGAACAGGTCCGTCGAGTTCTGCATATGTCGCATCAGTGACCGGTAGCGCTCCGTCTTGCCCTGTTTGGCGCGTCCGAGCACCGTATAGAGTTCCTCAACCGGCTTCTGCGGCATAAGTTCGCGCAGAAAGCGTACGGCACTGCCGACGATCTGCAGGTCAACGTGGAAATAGCTTCGGGTAAAGCCGAACAGCATACTGACTTCTGCTTCCGACAGGATGACCGCGTCCGATGTAACGCCCTCAGGCGGATTCGCGAACGGAATCACGAGGGGCACGTGCCAGCCGTCTCCGAGAATCCGGCCAACGAGATATGCGCGCCTGCCGCGATAAAATATCGGCACAATCACCTCGACTGCGGCCGGAAACGATTCAATCTTTTGCTCGTTGCGGTACGCTCCTATCTCGGCCGTTATGAATGCGATGGTGCTCTCGGCGTCACGGAACCGGTGCGAGAACGGAAGGTCGCTCAGGATTTCATCGAACAGATGAAACAGCGACCCCCGGTTTCGGTAGGTGCGCGTCTGTAACGGATAGGCATCGCCGGGAGCCGGCTCGACGTCCACAGCCAGAAACTCCACGTCGGGGTCCACCCCCACGGTGTCGAAGTTGCGGCGCGTGACCGAACTGAAAAATGTTTTGTAGAACTCCGAATCCGGACGATCGGAGACAAGCTCCGCGTACCGGCCCTTTATGCGCGCCCAGCAACTCCGGCTGATGACGCTTTTTCCCAGGATCCCCTGCATTTCCTGCTTGACGAGAGCGACCGACTCGTTGTAGAGCTCGATTCGCCGTACCGCGTTCGCGCGCACCCGGGCCCAGTCCCTGGCGGCGAAGTGCTGCGCCGTCTCGCGGGTAATTTCACGAAATCGGCTGTTGTATTGCCCGAAAGCCTGAAAGAGCGCTGCCGCGGCGCGGCGTTCGGCGGCAGTGTTACCGTTTTCTGCGCGCTCGTACAACGGGTCAGCGCCGGGGGCGCCAGGTGCTTCCGGTCTTGTGCCAGGCCTCTGAGCCGTGCCGCTTCTGGTTCCATCCGCGGTACGGATGGCGCGCCAGCAGCGACTCGTTCTTGAACACCATGACAAGCAGGGCGCCGGCAGCGAATCCACCCACATGCGCCCAGAAGGCAACGCCGCCGCCCTGTGCCCCGATAGACGTCAATCCGGCCACGAACTGCACCAGAATCCAGTAACCGAGCATCCACACCGCAGGAACCGCAAATGTTGTCGCGTAGAAGCCGAGAAACACAAGAAGATGCACGTGCACTCGCGGATACAACACGATGTACGCGCCCATCACGCCTCCTATCGCTCCCGACGCACCGACCATCGGTATCGGCGAAGCCGTATTGGCAAGAACTTGCGCGGCAGCGGCCGCCAGGCCGCAGAGGATATAAAAAATCGCAAATCTCGCATGGCCCATCGCATCTTCCACGTTGCCGCCGAAAATCCACATGAACCACATATTCCCGATGATATGCATCCAGCTGCCGTGCATGAACATCGATGTCAGCAACGTCGCCCAGCTCGACTCGCCGTCGATGGAGCAGGCGAAATTTGGCGGCACCTGTGTGCGATCGACTGTGCCGAGAAGTTCGCCCGGGATAAGCCCGAGCTGGCAGACCGATTGGGTCAGGGTGGGTTCGACGCCGAGTCCCTGCACCAGTAACCACGCGGCAACGTTCAGCGCAATGATCGCGAACGTGACGAACGGCACCGCAAGCTGCGGGTTTTCGTCACGGATAGGAAACATCAGCGGCGCCTGCTAAATCTGTCAAGCACGGACAAAACTCAACTCGGACCTTCTCCCGCGGCTGCCGGCTGTTCATCGGCGGCGTGACGATCTTCGAGACTGGTCCATACGGTAAAGAACAATGCGGCAATAATCGGTCCGATCAGCACGCCGGACAGCCCGAAGACCGCAATGCCGCCGAGCGTGGTCAGCAGGATGATGTAGTCCGGCAAACGCGCGTCGCGACCGACCAGAACCGGGCGCAGAAGATTGTCTACCAGCCCGATGATAATGGCTCCCACGATGATAAGGATCAACCCCTTTGTGAGTTCGCCCGATGCGATGAGCACGATCGATGCGGGCAACCATATCACCGGCGGTCCGACCGCGGGGATCAGGGCAAACAAGGCCATGACGACACCCCAGAGCACGGCGGCACGGATACCCAGCGCCCAGAACGCGATCCCACCGATGAAACCCTGGATCGCGCTGATCAGAAACGTCCCTTTCAGTGTCGCGCGCGCCACGTTAGCGAAGCGTGCGCGAAGCGTCTCCTGCAGTTTCAGGTCCAGCGGAAGCACGCGGGCGATTGCCAGTAAAATCGACTTGCCATCCATAATGAAGAAGAACAACAGGTAGAGCATGACGAAAAGGTGCAGGAAGAATTGCAGCGTGTTTTGACCGATAGCCACGGCGTTTCCGGCGATCCATCGACCTGACGCGATCGCGGCGGCGGAGACGCCTTCCTGAATCCGGGCGACGTCGATCTCGAACCGGTCAATGAGCCCGGACAGGAACGGCACCCGCTGCTCGAGCCACAGCAGGGTCGACTCGGTGTCGATTTCTCCGGCTTCCAGATCGCGTGCCAGGTTCGCGGCTTCCTGGGCAACGGCCAGCGCCGTGAGCGACACCGGAATCAGCACGGCAACAATGACGGCCAGCGTCGTCAGCAGAGCGTTCAACGCCGGGTAGTTCGGCATGACTTCGACCAGTTTCTGATGCAAGGGACGGAACATCATGGCCAGGACAGCCGCCCAGAAGATCGCCTTGAAAAAGTCGTCGATAAGGCCGAAAAAGGCTAGCGTAACCACCAGCAGCAGTAGCAGGAAAAAGCCGTGATGCACGACGTCTTTTGGCAGTGTCATCCTGAGAGGTGTCCTTGAGTCACACCGGCGGTCCGCCGTGACAGGGCGCCCGATCGGCGTCCAGAGCCAGTGTACCGCAGTGGCGGCGAGCGCGGAATTTCGTTGCGGCGTAGTGGTGCGACGGCAGGGTGAGGGGGACAGCGTCAGGTCTTCAGCCGGTAGCCTGTCCGGAAGATCCACCACACCGTGACCATGCAGAACATGAGGAAAGCGGCCGTGACGGCGATACTCAGCGCCACGCTCACGTCGGCGTTCTCGTAAAAGCTCCAGCGAAAGGCGCTGATCAGGTAGACGACCGGGTTGAACAGCGTGACCGTCTGCCACAATGGCGGCAACATGTTGATGGAGTAGAAGCTACCGCCCAGAAAAGCAAGCGGCGTGACGATCAGCATGGGTACGATTTGCAGTTTCTCGAACCCGTCGGCCCAGATGCCCAGAATGAATCCGAACAGGCTGAACGTCACGGAAGTCAGAATGAGAAACAGAAGCATCCAGAACGGATGCGCGATATTCACCGTCACGAAGAGGTTCGCGGTCAGCAGTACTATGCCTCCGAGGATGACCGACTTGGTCGCCGCCGCGCCAACGTAGCCCAGCACGATCTCGACGAAAGAAACCGGAGCCGAGAGCACTTCGTAGATAGTGCCGGTGAATCGCGGAAAGTAAATGCCGAAAGACGCATTCGAGATGCTTTCCGTCAGGAGCATCAGCATGATCAGGCCCGGTACGATAAAAGAGCCGTAGCTCACGCCGTCGATCTCGTTGATCCTGGATCCAATCGCCGCGCCGAACACGATAAAGTACAAAGACGTGGAGATCACGGGCGACACGATGCTCTGAAAGATCGTGCGCCGCATGCGCGCCATTTCGAAGCCATATATCGCCCGGATGCCGTACCAGTTCATATCGCTCTCTTTACCAGGTCAACGAAAATTTCTTCCAGCGAGCTCTGCGTCGTGTTGACATCGCTGAACTTTACCCCCGCGTTGTTGAGGGCGCCCAGTAACGACGTAATCCCGGTGCGTTCTCCCTGGGTGTCGTAAGTGTAAACGAGCTCGCCACCGTCGGCGTTCAGCTCGAGGTCGTAACGCGCCAGTTGCCTTGGCACCTCATGCAGCGGTTCCTGCAAGTGCAGGACCAGCTGTTTCTTGCCCAGCTGCTGCATGAGTTCCTTCTTCTCCTGAACTAAAATCAGGTCTCCATGATTGATGACGCCGATCCGGTCCGCCATTTCCTCGGCTTCCTCGATGTAATGCGTGGTTAGAATGATCGTGACCCCGGAGGATCTCAGGTCACGCACGATCTCCCACATATCCTGCCGAAGCTCGACATCGACGCCCGCCGTCGGTTCATCGAGGAAAAGTATCTTCGGTTCGTGTGCGAGCGCCTTGGCGATGAGCACCCTGCGCTTCATGCCGCCGGAGAGGGTCATGATCCTGCTGTCCCTCTTGTCCCACAGCGAAAGCGAGCGCAGCACCGACGCTATGTGACCGGGGTTCGCGCGTTTGCCGTACAGGCCGCGGCTGAAGCTGACAGTCGCCCAGACAGACTCGAACGTGTCGGTTGCAAGTTCCTGGGGCACCAGGCCGATCATGGAGCGTGCAGCGCGAAAATCGCGGATGATGTCGTGCCCGTCCACAGCGACCTTCCCGGACGAAGGATTGACGATCCCGCAGATGATGTTGATCAGTGTCGTCTTGCCGGCGCCGTTCGGCCCCAGGAGTGCCAGGATCTCGCCGCGCCGTATTTCGAGATTGATATCCCTCAAGGCACGAAATCCCGATGCGTAGGTTTTATTCAGGTTCTGGACGACGATAACGGCTGAGTTCATAAGTCTGTGTGGACGGAACCGGGTGATTGCAGTCTGCGAAGGCGCGATCATAGCCGGAACAGGCGCCCCGGGTCATTGCATCGGCAATCGAACCGTTGCATCGTGACTCGCCGGAACTTGAAGACAGAGGAGAATGTGATGGACATGGCCGACCTGCTCGCTGACGCGGAGCGCCGCGGCTACCGGCTCAACTTCGCGCTGGAGGACGAAGGGCTGAAATGCCCCGAGACCGGCAAGTGTTTCGGCACCGATGACGTAAAAGCGGTTTACAGCCGGTCGGTCGATACGGGGACGGACCCCGGCGACGATGCCACGCTATATCTCATCGAAACGACCGACTGCCGCAAGGGATACCTTATTATCGCCGATTCGTTTCATGTCGATCCGCGCAAAGCCGCGTTCATTCAGAACCTCGTGCGTGGACGTGGCACGGAACCGGCATTGTAGGCGCTGGCCGATCCGCTTTCGTGCAGCCTTTTGTCTCCATTCGGAGACAGTCCGTCAGCTCGTGAACGCTGTTACGCGCGGACGGTCTCGTTATAATCGCCCGGTTAAATCGTAAAAACAGAACACGAACAATGACTACGTTACCTCAGCATCGATGGAGCGCTCTGTTCGCGATGACGGTCGGCCTGGCGGCGCTGTGGGGCTGTGCGTCCGGGGAACCGGAAGCTCGGCCGGTCGAGCACGAGAACCTCTACGTCGGCAAAGACCCCGTCTACGGCGCACTGGTACGACGCGGCGACGGCCAATGGACGTTCTCCAGGGTCACCAGCAGCGACAATGACCCCGAGAGCAGTTTTCTCGTACGCCTGAACGACCTCAGCCCCGCGTTCGACATCCGGCGCGCGGAGTGCGAGCCTCGGCCGTACCGCGAGAACGACCGCTGCAATCCGATGAATCCGTTCCGCAGCCGTGACATGGGAGTGGTGGGAAAGATCGTCGACACGGGAATCAGTGCGAGCACGGGCGGCAAGCTTTCCGGAATGAGCCGGTCCTATTCCACAGAGTTCGATACTCTTGCGTTCAATGCCGCTGTCGATCAGGCGTTACTTCTCACGGGCATGGACGACAATCGAATGGCGCTGATCAACGGACTTGCCGCGATTGGTGAGATGGCTGCCGTGCAGGAGGCAGAGGTGGAAGCCCTCAGGGGGCAAATGCTCCGACAGTACGAACTGGACAAAGAGCAGAACATAAAAATCGACGCTCGCGTCAGCGGGCTCATTCAATATTACTCGAATGATCTCGATCCTTCGAAGTTCGTGGAGGTCCGCGCCGACCAGTCGTCGAGCGTGTCTCAGTCGACGGAAACGGACGCGGTCTCGATTCTGCCATGCGACGCATCGGACTGCGTGCAGAAACTCAATACAGCGATGGCCTCGCTCGAGCAGAGACATGCGGCGCGGCTGGAGTCTTTGCGCGCTGATCTGCGTCGACAAACAGATGCCTACGTCGTCGATTGCAGCGCTACCCAGCATGCCGGCTACCATTTCGAGCTGCATTGTCCTGAAACACTGGCAAGAAACCAGGATGGGCTGATATTGCTGCCGGTCGACGTCGAGATTCACTCGCGTGACTTCGAGTACCTGTTTCCCGAGTTTTCCGAGGAGAACGATGAGTTGTCCGCTGCCGTATTTCAGGGAAACCTGCTACTGCGAAACAAGACCAGCGAGTTCGTCGACGTACAGTCTGTCTCGATCTATTACAACTCGCAGATCAGCACGAAGTCCGGCCTGGGTTCCAGGCTCAATCTCGCGCCTTTCCAGGATGCCCGGGTTCCCGTCGCGGAACTGGTGTCTCCGGCAATCGCAATCGAGTCTCGGCACACGAACATGACACCGGATAAAGCCAGCCGGGCAACCTTCTCGTTCGGGCTGGCGATCAAATACTCATTGCGCGACCGCGACGCAATCGCAACGCTCTACGGGATGAACGATTTCAACCTGCAATGCGCCATCGAAAGCCGCCTGCAACCGGGATCATGTCGGCAGGAGCTTGAACAGGATGTCGACGTGCAAGCGGTTTCCTCCGGTAACCGCTGAACGTCGTTCACCCGAGCGCCAATCAATGCTAACGGACGACTCGTGCACTTGGATCAAGCGTACCGACTCCATCGACAGTGATGTTGTACTTGTAAGTACGTAGCTCGGCAGAGGTTGGAACTTCAATTACGATTTTCCCACGGGACGATGCTTCGCGTCCAAGCCACGAGGCTCTTTCCTTGTCCCGTTCGCCTGGCGAAGTTCGAGCGGCGCCCGCCCTCACTTTCGGAATCATTTTGACCGTAATTTGTTGCTCCCTGCAAACATCAATGGTCGGTGGGTATACGGCCAAGAATGCGTAACCGTGAAAAACGGTGACGGTTCTGGGCCCACAAGTGAACTCTGGATCTTCCATTGGCGTCCGTGGGGTTGACGCGCAGCCGACCGAGGCCGACGACAACGCAATCACCGCTAACATGACCGGCTTACTCATTTCTTTTTCTCCTTTCGATTATCTCGATACGCTTACCGTCACAGGAATCAAAAGCTCTCGATTTTCTTCCGCCAGAGGAAGTCATTACCCCTAACGCTTCTTATTGCTCGACCCTGCCGTCAGTATACGGAACTGCGGGTCCAGACTGATTGTTCGCAAATGTGGCTCGGCAGCCATCATTTCCGGCGGATACCCCTTTTCGAGTGCCATTTCAAGGTTGTCGTAGGCAGCCGTCACGTCGCCCGACCGCACCGAAATGAGAGCCTTTATGAAATATACTTGCGGATCGCCCGGTGTCATTTCCTCCGCACGCGCGATAGCTTCGCGTCCCTCCTCTGCCTTGCCTACCATGACTTTTATCCAGGCAAGGTCGATAAGTGTTTCTGAAAGGCCGGGGTTCACGGAGAGCTGATTTTCGGCTAACTCTTCGGCAGTGCGAAACGCTGCCATAGCCGACTCGGACTGTTCCGAAAAAGACAACGCGTCACCAAGATTAGTCCAGGCTCTATGATCGTTGGGCGCCATCTTGACTGCTTCTTGCAGGGCGACTGCTGCCTCATCCACCTCTCCGAGGTAATAGTACAGAAGCCCAAGGCTGGTGTAGGCATACCGGCTCGGTTCGAGTCTTATGGAACGCATAAACGCCGGCGCTGCGTCGCTGAAGTTCCCTGAGAGCATGAGGGACGTGCCAAGGTTCGCCCAGCCCTGCATGTTGGCCGCGTCGATTGATACAACTGTCATATACTGTTCTGCCGCCTCAGTATACCGACCATTCTGGTAAAGAAACCAACCCAGCGCGTTGTACGTTGACCAGTTTCCAGGCTGTAAGCCGATCGCACGTCTATAGGTATCTTCCGCGAGCTGAGTTTTCTGTTGACGATAGTAGACGTCTGCAAGGCCACTCAATGCGGAAACGTTGTTGACATTGATTGCCAAGGCCCTCTCGAACGCCAATTCCGCCTCCTGATTTCTTCCGGTATGCAGGTAGAGGTCACCCAGAGCCCAGTGCACGACATCGAGATTGGGGTTCCGCCGCAGTGCGGCGGCGCAAGATTGCTCGGCCTTGTCAATGAAAGCCGGATTGCTCGTCACCGGGAACCCTGAGGCATAGGTAGTACAGATGCCTGCATGCGCAGCCGCAAAATCCGGATCGATTGCCAGCGACTGGTCGAACCAGTCAAGCGCTTCGTCAATTGAATCGGTCGTTCTCGGCCTGTGGTAGGCGTCCATGCCGCGGCGGTAAAGCACGTAAGCATCCAGGTCCGGGTATTCGTCGGAGGCACTGAGGATTACCTGCGTTTCCGGCGGCAATACAAGCCTAAGGTTCGACACCGTGAGGCTGGTGATTTCGTCCTGTATCTCGAAAAATTCCTGGCGGCTGCGGTCGAACGTTCGCGAAAGCACCTGGAATCCGTTAGCCGAGTTGATAAGCTGGATGGCGACGCGCATCTTCTGCTCGGCAACTCGGACGCTGCCTTCGAGGTAGTAGCTGACCCTGAGCCTTTTGCGCACATCAGCCGACGGCGCACTAGGGGGGAGAGAGAAGGAATCTCCCCTTGCGGAAACGCGGAGGGCCGGTACTTTCGCCAGGCGATTGATGACATCTTCGGCTAGCCCCTCGCTGAAAATACGCGTTTCTTCGCTTCCATCGATATTGAGAAATGGCAACACAGCTATGGAATTCGGTTCGACAGGCGCATCGATCTCCAACACGTCATCGGCTACGGAAGTAACGCCCTGGTCAGGCAACCCGATGTAGTGGTCGTACGCATAGACACCGATCGATGCCAGCGCGAGGGCGCCGAGGATCGCGGCGTAAGGACGGCTGAACATCCTGGTGGGGGTTGGCGCCCCCGTACGCCGGTCGATCACGGCCCGGCCTTCGACGATCTCGATGAACCATGCGAGCAACAGCGCGATCGGAAAGCCGGCGATGACCAGAACCGCGATGAAGGTGCCGAACCACTGGGGCAGCCTCAGCGGCTCGAAGGTGACGTCCACGACCTGCAGAACGAGCCAGCCGACCACGACGTAGGTCAGGCCGGTCTGTACGACGCCCCGCCGTTTCAGCTCGCTGTAAAAGTCTACATGGGCAGGTGCGTCTTCCGGGTGAGTGTGTGCTGCGGCCACGAACTGGCGCGACGGTGCAGGGTCCACCAGCAGGCGGTAACCGCGTTTCGGCAGCGTCTGAATGAAGCGCGGACTTGCCGCATGGTCATCCAGTGCATAGCGTAGTGCGCTGACGGCGTGACCGAGTGCTTCCGGAGATCCCTGGCCGGCACCCCAGACTTCGTCCAGGAGTGCGGTCCGGCTAATGACTTCGCCCGGTTGTCTCGCGAGGCGCAAAAGCACCTCGACCGCTTTCGGCGACATGTGCCTGGAGCCGTAGCTGCCAGTCACCTGTCCCTTAAGCGGTTCGACCTGCAAGTCCCCAAGACGGAACCCCTGAAACAGGTCCTCGCTCATCGACGGCCCACCGAGTTATCCCGTCTGCAGCCTGGTTTCGACAATAGCGCCGGCTGTCCTCTCGTATCTCGAGGGAGCGGGTGCAATGCGGCATTCTACACCCGCGGGACGGGGGATTCCCGATGCGCGGCGACCGGCAATCACGGTTGGCGCGTATTTGCCATGCCGGGCCCGATATAAGAAGATTGCGCGGCCTCGACAATAATGCGTGCCGCAGAAGCCGCGTCAGGAAAAGGAATCCTTGATATGCGAGTCATTTTCGTACCAGTTGCCGACCGGCCCGAGTGCGCGATTGCATTAAACAAGACCTTCGAGATTGCCGGGGACCTCGGGGCTACCGTCGTCGGCTGTCATATAAGGCCTCACAGCTACTCCGACGTCTCCCTTCCGGTGACGCTGACCGACGCCGCCATCGGCACGGACGCGGAATGGCGCGCCGCATGGAAGCCACGCGGCAAGCAGCAGACCGCGCCGGCTGCCCGAACGCTGTTTGCGCGCCTGGCCGAGCGCAACGGTTTCGACATGCACAAGACGCCGCGCGCGAAGCCGGGCGCAATCTGGATGGAAAAGACCGGATCGCCGCAAAGGGTGATCGGAATAATGGGGCCGGTATCCGACCTGCTGGTCGTTTCCCGCCCCGAAAGCAAGGATGGTTCCATCGCCCGCCTCTTCCTGGTATCGGCTCTCATGGCTTCGTCGCGACCGGTGCTCGTGCTGCCGCAGTCGGGTGACTGGTCCGTGGGCAAGAGAATCTGCATTGCCTGGAATCAGAGCAAGGACGCCGCGCTTACGGTGGCATCCGCTTTGCCGCTCCTGCAACTGGCACAGCATGTGTCCATCGTGAGTTCCGGACCGGAAAACAGGGCAGGGCCGAAATCGAGCCAGCTGGCCGCCTATCTCAAGTGCTGGGGCGTACAGACCGAACGGGTGTCGACCCGGGGCAGTGACGACAACAAGGAAATTCTCTCGGCCGTCCGGTCCATGAAATCGGATCTGCTGGTCATGGGCGCGTACAGCCGCAGCCGCTTCAGCCAGATGATCTTCGGTGGCGTAACGGACTACATGCTGAACCGGGCATCGATTCCGGTGCTGATGCGTCACAGCTAGGGAAGTCTGCACAAGCGTGAGGAGCTTCCCTGCGGGGCATGGATGCCCCGCCGCGTCAATCGCGTTAGCGATTGACAACGCGGGAGAAAGGGCGAAGCTTCGCTTTGCCCTTTCGACTCTGCAGAAGTCCAGGATGGACTTGTGCAGAGATTCCCTAGTGTCCTAAGGCAGAGGACGATACACCCATCGAGACTGCTGCCGCGGGGTCTTTCTCGACACGCTCGCCCGATGCAGCCACTGCCGTCGATGTTTCACGACCTGCTATCGGGCCCGCAATCCAGCCCTCCTTCTCCCCATCGGCATCGCGCACCAGAACGTGAGTGGCATAACTCCCTATGACGCCGAGCTCGTCATCGGCATCGACCAGCGCTACCGGACGTGCATCGCTCGTCAGCGAATCAAGCAACAGCGTTGGCGCAACCGCGTGCCAGCGTCGCACAGGCAATGCGTCTTCCTGATAGTCCTTGTGTATCCAGCCGGACAGGTCGGCGGGCGTCGTTACCCGAAGCCAGTCGCCGCGTATCGCAGAAGTCTTCACGATCGAGCCGGCTTCCAGTTGCTCCAGAACCTCGGACGATGTATCCGGCTCCGCACGCAGGTTGAGCCTGCCCGCGTGGGTGCGCACATGACGCGGAGAAAACTCGACCTCCGGCGGCGCTGCGTCGAATACCCGCGCAGCAAGTCGCGGCAAAGGGTCCATGGGGCCGTAACCCCTGCGATACACTCCGAAATGCAGATGCGTCGGCGTTGTCACGGCGTTGCCGGAATTGCCAACGTATCCGATGACCTCCCCGGTCGACACCTCGCGTATTCCGTTGAATGCCGCCTTTTCGAGATGCGCGTAGTAGTAGGACCTGTTTGCCGTCCGAAGCCAGACGACGTTGCCGCCGCGTGGCGTCTTTCTTGCAGTCGCGCGGCCGGCGGCCACGGCAACGACAGGAGTATTGCGGGGCGCGAAAATATCGATACCCTCGTGCAGCCGCGATCCGGCATCCCGGGGGTCTCCAAAGAAGCTGCCGACAGCATCGGTTTCGATTTCCACGGGAAAGGGAACAGCGGCGTCCAGTTCGAGCCGCAGGCTGTAAAGCGTGTCGATCAGCAATTCCGGCTGCAGGCGCACGATGTATTTGCCGTCATACGGCAATGGCACTTCGAGCGACGACTCCTGGGGCCCAAGACCGCGAAGCCTGACATGCCGTGCCTCGGAGAGTGGCTCGCGGACGTAGAACACCTCGACGAAAATACGCCCGGCCGGCTCACCGCGACGCTCGAACGCAAGATGCAGGGTCTGGCCGTCCAATGCCTCGAATATCAGTCCCAGGGCTCCGGCACGGTGAGCCAGAAAACCGCCACTTTCCGCATAGGGCGGAACGACCGCGAGGGGCTCCGTCAGCGCGGCCCTTGCCGATTGCAGCCACCGCTGCCCCATTGCGGTCTGCCCCAGTCCGTTGGCCTCCAGCTGGCGCGCGAACTCTTCGTGACTCGACGGGCCCTTGCCGGCAAGCGTTCCTTCGCCGGCACAGGCTGCCATCGAAAGGCAGGTTACCAGGACAGCGCCTCGCAGGCGCGCGGCGCGGAACGGGGCACGGACGGCATCGAAAGACTGTCGGGCGGCAGGCATGGACGATTGGAACGTCTGCCGCTCCGTTAGTTTCAAGCGCACGACTCTGTCGGCCTCGCGCTTGCTGTTTTCCCTCCTCAGTGCGTCTCAGTTCGGGCGGCAAGGTGCTGTCAATTCCCGTTGCCAGCACATCCACCGGCTTAACGCTCGACAAACCATGGTCGAGCCGCCGCGAAAGATAGATTTCGCCCGTCAGGGGGCGGAGCCGCTACCCGGGCGCCGGCAACCGGCCCGCCCGGCAGACAGAGCCTCGTCGAATTCCCGCTCGAGCCGCGCATTGACGCCGCGGCACCCGGCCACGACCTGCTCCGACCAGTCGAGATACGCGATCCGCCGCTCCGCTGACCAGCCGGACGGCGGTCTGTTCACCAGGTCACGCAGGTTACAGGTCTTGTCGGCCAGTTTGATCTGGCGCGCCTCCCTGGAGAGTGTCGGCGCATGCACCACCTGCAGGAGCTTTCGTTGTTCCTTCGGCAGCGTCTTGTCGTCGGAAACCTCCTCGACCAGGCGCCGAACCGGCGAACCGAATCGTGCCTCCAGTTCCTGAGCCGTAGTCTCGGTATCTTCGAGAGTATCGTGAAGGATCGCCGCCTGCAGCAACACGACATCCGTGACACCGCCCACACGCACGAGCAATTCCGCGACTTCGATGGGATGGTTGATATAAGGAGAAGCACATTCGCCTTTGCGCCGCTGGTCGCGGTGTTTGTCCGCCGCGAAGTGCAGGGCGGCAAACAGACGGGCATTGTCGTCGCCGCCGGGAGGCGAATCCGCGGAGTCGTGCTCCCGTGGAACGGTCGACGTGGACCTTCGGTCGAACTCCTCATCCGAAGCAACAGGGGTCACGTCATTCATGCTGTCCGTACTATACCTTGAATGGAGACTGCAGTAGCTTGGTACTTCGTGGCCAGTTTCATCCGGTAGCGCATGCCATGTCAGGCAAACACGGCCGAGTGGATGTGCGCGTCGGCATCTCCGGGTGGCGATATGCCGGTTGGCGGGGGAAATTCTATCCAGCCGGGCTGCCCCAAAAGCAGGAACTTGCCTACGCTGCGAGCCGCTTCAGCACGATCGAACTGAACGGAAGCTTTTATTCGCTACAGCGTCCGGCTGACTACGCCCACTGGAAGCGGCAAACTCCGGAATACTTCATATTCGCGGTCAAGGGATCGCGCTTCATCACGCATATGCTCAGGCTGCGTGACTCCCGCACCGCGCTCGCCAATTTCTTTGCGTCGGGACTGTTTGAACTGGAGGAAAAACTCGGACCGATTCTGTGGCAGCTGCCGCCCAGCTTTCAGTACGATCCGGATCGACTCGAGCGCTTCTTCGAGTTGCTGCCTCGAACCGGCGCAGATGCCTCGAAACTGGCACGAAAACATGACGACCGCATAAGGGCGCGTGCCAGGCTCAGAACGAATCCCGGGAGAAAGTTTCGTTACGCGCTGGAGGTGCGGCACGACAGTTTCGTGCAATCCCAGTTCATCGATCTTCTCCGCCGGCATGAAATTGGCCTCGTGGTCGCGGATACCGCCGGCAAATGGCCTCTGATGGAAGACGTTACCGCAGACTTCGTGTATGTGCGCCTGCACGGTGACACGAAGATTTACGAAAGTGGCTACTCCGGTCCCGCGCTCGACCGTTGGGCGAAGCGGATCGCGGCATGGCGGAACGGCAGCCAGGTACCCGACGCGAAAACCACGTCCGCGAAACCGCCGCCGCGACGAAGAAAGCGGGATGTCTACGTCTACTTCGACAACGACATCAAGGTGCACGCGCCTGCGGACGCGGCTCGACTTCACCGGAAACTGGTGGGCAGCCACGCAGCCGGCCGCTCGCCATAGCGCTTCGTTCCCCGCTTTCAAAGCTTGACCGGCCGCTTACCCCGGCGTAGAGTTGATTGATCATTCAACTCAGAGACACCGACGTGCCCGGGACGCGTGAGCGCATCGTCATGGCAGCCATGGAACTGTTCTGGGAGAAAGGTTATGGCTCAACCAGCATTTCCGACATCCTGAAGAAAGCGGCGGCGAACAGCGGCAGCCTCTACCACTTCTTTCCCGCCAAGCAGGATGTGCTGACCGCCGTGCTCGACACTTATTATCATGGCATCCGTCCCATGCTGCTCGACCCCGCGTGGGAGGGCGTCGACGATGCCATCGAGCGGATCTTTGTCCTGCTGGGCCGATACCGCCAGTTCCTGATCGATACCGACTACTTTTACGGCTGTCCGATCGGCAGTCTCGCGCTGGAGATACACGAACCGGATCCGGCAGTGCGCGAACTTCTCATGGCCAATTTCTCCGCATGGACAGACGCCATAAAGGAGTGCCTTGCCGCGGCACCGGAACGGCTGCCGCCGGACATCGACAGGAAAGCGCTCGCGCAGTTCGTGCTCACCACTATGGAAGGTGGGGTCATGCAGGCGCGTACCTTCCGCAGCCTCGAGCCATTCGACGCATCGGTCGACCAGCTGCGAAATTATTTCGATTGCCTCGGTCGAACCGCTCGAACATCGGCAGATCCGTAACCCGGAAACGAACAATAACCCGTAAAAAAACCTCAAAAACCAACAAAGAGGGGAAGCGACAATGGAAGATGCAATGGGACAGATCAACTGGCTTGCGGTTATCGCAGCTGCGATTTCGGCGTTTCTGCTGGGCGGCCTGTGGTATTCGGTGCTCTTCGGCAAAGCGTGGATGGCCGCCAGCGGCGTTACCGAGGAACGCGCGGCGCAAGCGAACCAGGCCAAAGTCTTCGGTATCGCGTTTGTCTGGTCTCTGCTCGGCGCTTACGTGTTTGCCATGTTTCTCGGACCCGAGCCTCAGGTCGGGTTTGCGACGGCAGCCGGCTTTGCGGCAGGCCTTTTCTGGGTCGCAGGTTCGTTCGCCATCAACTATCAGTTCGAACAACGCCCGGCGAAGCTTCTCATCATCAACGGCGGCTATCACACGTTGCAGTACACGCTTTACGGCGCCATCCTGGGTTTGTGGCACTGACGTTGCAGACGGCGGCATCTTGGCCGCCCGGAGAGTCAGCGGTCGGGGTCGGGGATGCGTCAGCGGTGGTTTCCACCGACCAGGGGGACGAAGCGCACGGGAATCAGGTCCTCCTGCGCGTAGTCGTTTTGTGAAACCCGGGTGATGCGTTTGAGTTGCTGGAAGTGCGCATTGCGCCCAACCGGGATGATGAGCTTGCCTCCTTCCTTCAGCTGTTGCTTCAACGGCTCCGGGACCCTTCTGGCGCCGGCGGCTACTGCGATGGCATCGAACGGTGCCTGTTCCGGCCACCCCCTGGTGCCGTCGCCGTGCCGTATCTGCACGTTGTCGTAACTGAGAGCCCTGAGCGTCTCCCTGGCGCGGTCCGCCAGTTCCGGGATTCGTTCGATGGCGTACACCTCCCCGGCGATCTGCCCGAGAACGGCGGCCGCATAGCCGGAGCCAGCGCCGATCTCCATTACCTTTTCTCCGCCATTCAGGCTGAGCGCCTCGATCATGAATGCGACGACGTGCGGCTGCGAAATCGTCTGCCCCGAGCCGATTGGTAACGGCGAATCGAGGTATGCCGATTCTCGCAGGTGTTCCGGGACAAAGGCTTCCCTTGGCACCACGCGCATTGCATCGAGAACCAAAGGATCGCGAATGCCGCGGGCGGCCAGCTGGCTGTCAACCATCGCCTGGCGCCTTTCCGGGAACTCTTGACGGACGAAGGGATTCCGCATCTTGTGTCCAGGAACCTTAAGCTCCCCTGCTTTGCATTCCGCCAGCAAGATGCGTGCCGGCCGGGCATTGGCCGTAGCAATACGGGTTCGGCGACTTCATGTGTAATGCTTACAACCCTGCGTAAGCGTTACCTGGAGCGCTGCGGCACTCGTCAGCGGTTGCACAACGCCCGCGTCGTGGCGGACCATTGGCCCGCGGTGGCCGGCCGCGTCTGCGCAACCGGCTCCGGTCGCCTGTTGCAGGGGCCAGGGGCCGTGAGGAGGAAGAACATGCGTGAACGATCGATTCGCTTCGCCACGATTGGCGCGTTGTTGCTCGTGGTGGGTTGCTCGCAACGGTCAGACCTGCCGGTGGCCGTAACGGTCGACGACCAGAACTCCGCCGCTTCAGAGCTGAAGGCGCTGTTCGACGAAGAATGGGCCACGCAACTCGAGCGGGACCCGCTCTTCGCAAGCTCGATGGGCGTCCCCGACTACAACCATCTGCTGCCGGTCGATTCCCCCGAAAACCATCGGCGGTTTCTCGAGGAAGACCAGACCTTCCTGAAACGCCTCGAAAGTATCGATCGATCCCGGCTTTCCGCGGAGGACCAGCTCAATTACGATTTGTTCGACTTCATCCTACGAAGCCGCGCGACGCTCGCAGGTTATCGACCGTACCTGGTGCCCATTCTGAGCGACGGAGGCTTTCACATGCGGGTGCAACGGATGTACGAGGCAATGCCGTTCGATACCGTGGCCGACTACGAACGCTACCTGGCCAGGCTGGAGGCGCTCGCACCGTACTTCGATCATAACATTGCAAATATGCGCGAAGGCGTGCGCGTCGGCATCACGCAGCCAAAGGCCATACTCGACGGCATCGAAGCGTCGATCTCGGGCCCGATCGTCGGCAACGCCGCGGAAAGCATCTATTTCACCCCGTTCGAAACCATTCCCGGGCACTTCCGAGCTTCCGAACGCGAGCGATTGAGGACGGCGGGTATCACCGCGATCGAGGAAGTCGTGGTGCCGGCTTATGCACGCTTTCTCGCGTTCTTCAATAACGAATACAGGCCCGGTGCACGGGACGACCTCGGCGCTTCGACGCTGCCCGACGGTGAGGCGTACTACGCCGAGCTCGTGAGGTATTTTACCACGCTGGACGATGCGTCTCCGGAAGCAATACACGAACTCGGGCTTAAAGAGGTCGCGCGGGTCCGCGCGGAAATGGACGTCATCCTCCGGCAGGTCGAATTCGACGGAGGCTTCGCCGACTTCGTCGAGTTTCTACGGACCGACTCGCGTTTTTACGTGGAAGATGCCCGGGATTTCCTGAAGGAGGCCGCCTACATCGCCAAAAAGATCGACGGCCAGATGCCCGCGTTCTTTCGCACGCTGCCACGTTTGCCTTATGGCATCATGCCGGTGCCGGACGACATAGCTCCGAACTATACGACGGGACGATACTGGGGCGCCCCGATCGGCGGACGCCGCGGCGGCTATTACCTGGTGAATACCTATGCGCTGGATACGCGGCCGCTCTACGAACTCGCCGCACTCACCGCGCACGAAGCGGTGCCGGGACATCATCACCAGGCAGCCATTCGACAGGAAATCGAGGGAGCCCCGGAGTTCCGCCGTGCGTTTTATCCACACGCCTTTGGCGAGGGCTGGGGCCTTTACGCCGAGAAGCTCGGGATTGAATTCGGCATCTACGAAACTCCGTACGATCACTTCGGCCGGCTATCCTATGAAATGTGGCGCGCCGCACGGCTGGTGATCGACACCGGGATTCACATTAAGGGCTGGACTCGGGAACAGGCCAGGGGGTACCTCGCGGAAAACACCGCACTGTCGCTGCACAACGTTCGCACCGAGGTCGACCGTTACATCGCGTGGCCGGGGCAGGCGCTCGCCTACAAGATGGGTGAACTCAAGATCCTGGAACTCCGCGACCGTGCTGAACGTGAACTTGGCGCCGACTTCGACGTCCGCGATTTTCATGATGTCCTGCTGCTGAGCGGCGGGGTTACATTGAGCGTCCTCGAGAACCAGGTCGGCACTTACATCGAGCAGGTCAGGGAGCGTGACGCCGGCACGTCATCGTCGCCGTAACGGAAGGCAGTTCTCGGCTTCGGTAAACTCTCGACGAAACAGCGAAGGCTCCTTGACAGCGAAGCACCGAGCCTCCCGGCGCGCAAACTCCGAATAATTGCAGGCTTTCGTCTGCGAGGCGCCGACCTTGCTTTGTCCTGTCGGACCTGCGTAAAATCTTCCAGTGGCGAGCCGTCATGCAACAGCTCCGCCTTTCGCTCATGCCTCGTGGGCTCCTTTTCAGGGTCATTCTGTTGCTGACCGAACGTCGACCGGCCGACTGCCGTATCGCGTTCCGTGACGGTCGTTGACGTCAAAGCCAGTCCGTCGCCGTACTGCGCGCTTTCGTATTAATGCGAATGGCGGCATACGGTTACCGTATCCATACTCGAAGACGCCCTGGACTTTCAACATCAGGTGAATCCAGGCCCGTCCGGGATTCCCGCAGCGTTACATGCAGCAATGCTGCCCGGAGACTTTAGATGATCCGAATTCTTGTTCCTCTGGACGGCTCGTCCGCCGCCGAGAAAGCGATTCCGCATGCGGCGGCCATTGCGCGCGCGTTTTCCGCGGAAGTGCAACTGCTCGGAGTTGTCGATGAGTCGAGCGGCGCCTTCGCGGCCCCCGTTAACAGCCTCGACTGGCAGTTGTCGAAATTGCAGACCGAGGTCTATCTGTCCCGCACGGCCGATACACTCAGGGACCGCGGCCTGAACGTAAGCTGGGAACTTCGCGAGGGAGACCCCGCGCAGGCGATAATACAGTTCGTTCGCAGCTCCGGCACCGACATACTGGTGGCGACACGGTATGGCAGCGGCAATGCGCAACAATTTCGCATGGGCGGCACCGTGCAGAAGGTGCTTTCCGCGGCCGCTGTATCGGTCCTTTTAACCGATCCGGCTTTCGAGTTCGGCAGCAAACGGGGATATGCGAGGGTCGTCGCCACAGTCGACGGTACGCAGTGTTCGGAATGGGGATCGGCATTTGCAGCGATGCTTGCCCAAGCGTTTCAAGGTTCGCTGCATGTCCTGCGCGTAGTGGAAGAGCCAAGCGTTCCGGAAGGCACTCCGATCACAGCGGAGACGCGCCGGTTTCTGGAACACATAAAGCGCATCGCGCGGTCGCAGGCGAGCTTGCAACTGCGAAGCATCGTATCGACCATTCCGCCGAGCATCGAGATAAGCAGTTCCGTTGTCTCGTCGGACAACGTGCCGTCGACCATCGAACAGACCGCGAACGACCGTGACGCCGACCTGGTCGTCGTGGCGGCGCAGGATTCCGTTTTCGACGGGAGCGGGAGTTACGGTTCGGTTTGCGACGCTCTTCTTTCGCAGGCGCACCGCCCGCTGCTGGTGCTACGTTCCGAGGCCGCCGTGTTGTCGTCAAGCCATTTTCGCAGCGTTTACCTCGACGAAGCAGAATCACGCGCCGACGCGGTTTAGCGAATGACGGAGGTCCTGCTTCCACTCGCATCGCTCGAGAACGAAGCAACGGCCCTCGCCGAATCGCACAACGCATCGCTGTCGACGGCAAGCCGGTTCTTCCTGGCGCGACCACCACATCGCTCGCTCGAGGACAGTACCCACCGTATCCTCGGACGTCTTCACGAAGGCGACCCGGAGCAGGTGCGGAAGTATCCGTACACGCAATGGCTTCTCGACAACGGCCACGTCCTCCGGGCGACACTGCAGCAGATCGATAAAGGTCTGCCCTGGAAATACTACCGGCAGTTGCCGACAGTCGCCGGCGAAGGAAATTCCCGTCAGACGCGCGTTGGCGCTTTAGTCGATAAGGCAGTGGAGATCGGCCAGGGGCCGGTCGAACTGGACCGGTTCGAGCGCTTCTGCAGCGAATACCAGACCAAAGCACCACTGACGATCGGTGAACTGTGGGCGCTGCCTACCATGCTGCGCATAAGACTCATGCGGCAGATCTGCAGCACGGCCGAAAAAGCATGGCAAAGGACCCTGAACGCCGGCCGTATGACGGAGATCGAGGAACTGACCTCCGGAATCGCAGGATGCATTACGAGCTTGCGCAACATTTCGGCCATTCAATGGGAAGCGTTTGTCGAGCGCTTGAGCCTGGTCGACGCGATCCTGCGTCAGGATCCCGCGGGTATGTACGCCCGAATGGATTTCGATACGCGTAACGAATACCGCAGCACGATAGAGCGTGCTGCAAAAAAAAGCCGGCAGTCTGAATGGAATATTGCCGATACGGCATTGAGACTTGCCGCCGAGGCAAAGTCGAGCGGCCAACCGGTCCGCCAGCAGCACGTTGGCTACTTTCTGGTGGACTGCGGCTTGCACCGACTGCTTTCAGGAACGGATATCGGCGGCCGGGCGGTTCGGACGATCCCGCCCGCGCGAAGCTCACGCCACAGGGCCGTTTACATTATCGCATTAACCGGCGTTGCTGCGGTGTTGAGTGCGCTATTCGCATGGTGGCTGAAAGAGACAGCAACGCCTCCCCTGCTCGCTCTGTTGGCGATGCTTGCCGCCATTCCCGCGCTGACCCTCTCTTCGAACCTGATCAACACGCTGCTTGCGCACCTGCGCACTCCGCAACGACTACCGAAACTGGATTTCTCCGAAGGCATTCCACCGGAGTATCGCGCGGTCGTCGCCGTCCCCGCCATGCTCGCCAATCGCACGGCAATTCATGAAACGCTGCACATGCTGGAGCTCAACTATCTCGGCAACAGCGATCCCTCGCTGCAGTTCGTGCTGCTTACCGACTACGTCGACGCCCCGAATGAGCGCATGCCGGAAGACCACGCTCTCCTTGATTATGTCGTGAGAGGTGTGGACGGATTGAACCGGCGCTATGGCGACGAGGACGAAGAACCGTTCGTGCTCCTGCACCGCCGCCGGCGGTGGAATGGCGTTGCCGGGCGGTGGATGGGTTGGGAACGCAAGCGTGGCAAGCTGGTGCATTTCAACGAGCACTTGAGGGGCGCGCCCGCTGACGACTTCGAGGTGCAACGCGGCGCGCTCGCCGACACCAGAAGGGTCCGCTACGTCATAACGCTCGATGCCGACACATTGCTACCAACCGGTGCCGCCAGGCGGCTGGTCGGCACGATGGCGCACCCATTGAACAACGCAGCCATCAACCCGGATGCCGGCACGATCGAATACGGTTACAGCATCATTCAGCCGCGCATCGAAATCAACCCGACAACAAGCTCGGCGAGTGCGTTCGCCAGAATTTATGCGGGTGACGTAACCCTCGACCTCTACACACATGCTGTGTCGGACGTTTATCAGGACCTGTTTGGCCAGGGAATTTTTGCCGGCAAGGGAATCTACGACGTCGACGCGTTTCGCTCGACCGTCCATTCCCGGATCCCCGAAAACAGGGTTCTGAGCCACGACCTTCTGGAGGGCCTCTGCGGCCGTGCCGGTCTCGCGACCGACATCGTACTGCTTGAAGATTATCCAACCAGTTTCCTGGCTCACCTGAAACGCATGCATCGCTGGGTCAGGGGCGACTGGCAGCTGCTCCCGTGGCTTTTCGGCTGCAGGCCCGCTCCGCCGGCACGACGCTTCCGCCCCGGCCTCGTGGGCGGGTGGCAACTCTTCGACAATTTGCGCCGCAGCCTGCTGGCGCCCGCGCTGCTGATGCTGTTCACGGTTGGCTGGCTCTTTTTGCCGGTGAATCCGTGGCTCTACACGGCAGTAGTCATGATT
>Ga0299913_10000288_pt1 | contig 29631 bp, 24 predicted proteins | sample RVTome_9_FD_201360 | JGI IMG/M metagenome (GOLD analysis project Ga0299913, IMG submission 201360) | Soil microbial communities from uranium-contaminated site in the Upper Colorado River Basin, Wyoming, United States - RVT155D38 (version 2) ... | reverse complement strand
GGCGGCTACATCTACAACCTGACGCTCGTCCAGCTCGGCCTGCCGGACTTCGCCACGCGGGTCCTGGGGCTGGATCGCCCGGATGTGGCCTGGATGATGGCCGGCCTTGCCATCGTCACGGCGGCCAGCGCGATCGGCACGGCGATCTTGATGCTTCGGCGACGGTGGACCACGCTGCGGCCGAAGCTCCGCCTGGCCGCCCTCAGCGCCGCCGGCCAGGCGCTCCTGACGGCAATGCTCGGGACCATCGGGGACGCCGCCGGCCTCTGGATCTGGATGCTCGTCGCCGGCGTGCTCCTCGGACTCGGGATTCCGGCCGCCTTCGGGCTTGTCGTCGACCTCATCCCGGTGCGCTGGCGCGGGTACGCGGCCGCGGCGGCGACGGCCGTCGCGTATGCGCTGGCATCGACGCTGGGCGGGGAGTGGCGGGCCGAGTCATTCGTGGTCCTGCTCCTCCCGCCGATGGCCATCGGCGCCGTGATCCTGCTGACTCTCGCCTTCTGGCGCCTGCCGTTCGCCGAGGCCCTGGATCAGAACCAGCGCGATCCGCGATTCGGCGTCGGTCGCTACGCGGGAACGGGGGACCGCTGGCACCTCGTCGCTGCGCTCGTCGCGCTGTTCGCGATCTTCTTCATCGATAGCTTCGGGTTCCTGCGCATCGTCGAGACGCCGGCCTACCTCAACGCCGCCTGGCAGTCGGGCGAGGCGGGAGACCGCGTTCTCATCGCCGGCGCGCACGTCCTCGGCGCATTGGTGGCCGGCGTCCTGTACACCCATCTCGGCTATCGGTCACTGCTGGGCTGGATCTTCGCGATCTTCACCCTCGTGCACCTGATGTACCTGTTCGACGTGCGCATCATGGGCGGCGGTAGCCAGGTGCTCACCATGCCGGCGCTGTACGCCCTCGGGGTCAGCCTCTACACGGTCGTCAACTTCGCGATCTGGGCCGATCTGTCGACGGCGCGAAACGTGCCCCTGCTGTCGGCGATCGGCGTCGCGGCCTCGGCTTGGACGGCGACGTTTTTGAGCACGGCGTTGGCCATCAGCTGGAACCAGACGCAGCCGCTGGAAACGCACATCGAGTGGGTGGCGGCGCTCGCGATCGTCGGTCTGCTGGCCGTCGGCGCCTGGCAGATCTATGGCCCGCAGGCGCAGACGAAACGGCTGGCGCACCGATGACGCGCGTCCTGCTGGCCATGGTCGTTGCGATGATCCTTGCCGGCTGCGGCGAGCGGGGGAGCATCGGTGGCCTCCTCGTGCTGGAAGGCCGGTATACGATCGACGACGGCACCACCCTGGCAGGTGACCTCTTCGTCCTCGACGGACAGGTGAACCTGCGTCCTGGCGGCCGGATCACCGGATCGGCGTTCGTGCTGGGAGGCGATGTCGTGATCGGGGGAGCCGTCGATGGCGATATCGCGGTCGTCGGCGGTCGCCTGCGACTCACCGATGAAGCCACCATCGCCGGCGGACTTCGCCGCGGGGGTGGCCAGGTGGACCAGGCGGTCGGTGCCACGGTCGGGATGGTGCTCGTGTCCCCGGTGGCGGTGGACGCCCTCATCGGCCTGACCCGGCCGGCCCCGGAGGCCGATGGCCTCAGCGCATGGCTCGTCGTGCAGCTCGCGATCCTCGCCCTGCTGGCCGCCGTCGCCGCGCGCGTGGCTCGTCGCGGCGTCGACCGGATGGTCGAGGCGGTTCGCACCCAGCCGCTCGTGCCGCTCGCCGTGGGCACGCTGGGACTCATCGTCGGGCTGTCGCTCCTGGTGTTCATGGTGTTCACGGTGGTCCTCATCCCCGTGGCGCTGCTGCTGGCGCTCGCCGGGGTGCTCGGGTCTGCGCTGGGTCTGGTCTCTCTCGGCATTCTCGCGGTCCGCCGGACGCTCGGACCGGAAGCGCTCGGCGGGCGACCCAGCGCTCAGGCGGCCGCCGGCAGCGTGGTCCTCGCGGTCGGGGTCGTGCTGGTCTCACGGATCCCCGTGGTCGGCGAGGCGACGGTGGCCATCGTGGCCGCGACGGCGCTCGGCGTATGGCTGTCGACGCGCTTCGGAACGCGCGGGATGGCGGTCGAGCAGCGGTGAGCGGGGGCCGCGCTGCCACGGCGACCGCCTTCGTCGTCCTCGCCTTCGGCCTCTCGTGGGCAGTCTGGATACCGCTCGCCCTGACCGGCACCGAGTCACCGTTCAAGGACATCGCCTCTTTTGGTCCGGCCGTGGCGGCCCTCCTGGTGGCGCTGTTCGACCCCGACCTTCGCGCCGCCTGGCGCCGGCGCCTGGGCCGCTGGCGCATCCCGGGGCGCCTGTACGGCATCGCCCTGCTCGCGCCGCCGATCGTCTGTCTCGTGGCCGTCGGCATCACCGAAGCGCTCGGGGTCCCGGGGCTCGACTACAACGATCCCGCGCAGCTGTACCTCGTCGTGCCGGCATTCGTCGCCGTGCTCGTGCTGGGTGGTCCGTTCGGAGAGGAGCCCGGGTGGCGCGGGGTCCTCCAGCCCGCCCTCGGGCACTGGTTCTCGCCGTGCCGAGCCGGCCTGCTCGTCGGCGTCGTGTGGGCCACCTGGCACCTGCCGCTGTTCGCCATCCCGGGCACGCCCCAGGCGCAGGTGCCGATCGGCCTGTATGTGGCGTTTACCATCGGCCTGGGCGTCATCTATGGATGGCTGGCCGACCGCAGCGGCGACAGCGTTCCCGTGGCGGTCCTGCTCCATGCCTCCAGCAACACGGCCGCCGGCGTCCTACCGGTGCTGCCGGGAGACGCGGGCGGCTCGCTCGTTCCGTTTGGGGTGGTGAGCGTCGTCACCATCTCGATCGCGCTCGTCCTACTCGTTCGGGATCCTCCAAGGTGGCGGAGGACGCCATCGAGATGGTGCCAGCCAAATGGCTCGTGACCTCGGGGCCTATCAGACGCCGCGCCGAGCCTAAAGGCTTCGAGGGGCGAAACGCACGGCAACGAACACCACGGCTCCGATGGCGGAGAACCAGATCCCGATGCTGACGACGGGCCAGATCACCCACGGCACGTCGGCAGCAACGCGATGGCTATCGCCGCCGGCACGCTAACGAGAGCCAAAGATGCGTGATTTCTTGTCCCGAGATGCCAGCCGCGCTCTCGCGCAGGCCCCAAAGTGTCATGTTCGCTCCTTACCATGGATCATTGAACCAGTCGCGACCTCGTGAGACCGGAGAGTCGCCCTGAGGTGTACGACACAAGGACGTCAGTCCTCGTCGGCATGGTGCTGTTGCCCCAACGGGGCAGGCGTCTCGCGGCGGCTTGATGCTATGCGCCGTGAAGATCGTTCGTGTCTGGCCGGACATGGCGGCGAATGCAATGTGGCTCTTCCGGCGTCCGTGCGGTGTCGCTCCAACGTCATTCGGCTTCCACGCGATCGGCGACGACGGCCACCCCGCCCAGCGCAAGCAGCATGTAGGCGGTCACGGTGGCGAGGGGGGCGAGGGCCTCCTCGAAGGCGCTGGCGGCGGCCGCTCCGACCAGCTGGGTGCCGGCGAAGATGGGCGCGAAGCGCAGGACGTCGGCAGGCAGTAGCACGCCGACCATCTGCTCGGCGAAGTACAGGGCCACGATGGCCACCATGGCCATCACCGCGCTACGCGTCGCGAACCCGACCGCGAAAGCGATCGCGGCAGCCATGACGACAACCCACCAGCCGCTAAGCACGATGGCCGGCACGCCGCTCGCGACGCCGGGGGCAGCCGGATCACCACCCGGAATGCCGGCGATGCCCCCTACGAGGTAGCCCAGCACCGATCCGCCGGCGAAGAGGACGATGAAGGCCACCAGCGCCAGCAGACCGATGGCGGCGAAGGTTGTCAGCACATAGCGGACGCGGGACTCGCCGCGCGCGACCGCGACGCGGAAAGCGCCCCAGCTCCACTCGGATCCCGCGATGGCGCCGGCGTAGGCGGCAGCGGCCAGCATGGTGAACGTGACCAGCATGCTGGCCAGGGCTCCGTATGCCTGCGGGAAGGTGAAGATCTCGGCGAGCGCCGCAGCCTCATCCTCGCTGCTCGAGACGCGGATCATGTCCAGCGACGCGGCGAGGGAGACGTAGATGAGCGCGACTAGCCCGAGCAGGATCGCGAATGTGATGCGCGTCGCCGGCCGCTTGATCAACTTGAGGAGTGCCGCGCGGAATAGGGTCATCGGTCAGTGCTCCGTCAGCGAGAGGAAGAGCTGCTCGAGGTCGCTGCCGGCCTCTAGGCTGGATACGTCGATGCCGGAGGTCACAAGGAGCCGGTTCAGCTCACCCGCCCGCTCGGGGTTGGTGGCGACGGTCAGCCACTCCGGTCCGCGGCCGTCAAGGCGCACCCCATCGGCGCCCACGGCGTGCTCCAGCAGAGCCGTGGCCTCGGGAACACGAGCGGCGTCAACCCGGAGCTTGAGCTGGCCGCTGCCGGCGAGCAGTTCGCGCAGCGATCCCTGTCGCACGAGCCGGCCGCGGTCGACGATGCCGACCAGGTCGGCGAGCTGCTGGATCTCGGGCAGAATGTGTGACGACACGAAGACGGTCTTGCCGGACGCTGCCAGATTGCGGAACGTCTGGCGCAGGTCGGCGATGCCCGCAGGATCAAGCCCATTCGCCGGCTCGTCGAGGAGCAGGAGCGGTGGGTCGTTGAGGAGAGCAGCGGCGATACCGAGCCGCTGGCGCATGCCCTGCGAGTACGTGCCATACCGGTCGCGGGCACGGTCAGCGAGGCCAATGAAGTCCAGCACCTCGTCGACCCGACCCGCAGGAACCGGCGGGCCGGCGGCCCCGGTCACCCGCAAGTTGTCACGCCCCGACAGATAGGGAAGGAAGGCGGGCTGCTCGATCAGCGCACCGACGCGGTGGAGAAGGCGGCGTTGCGACCGGTCGTACGGTTCGCCGAACAGTTCAACGCGACCTGCGTCGGGCCGAATCAGGCCGACCAGCACGCGCATTGTCGTGGTCTTGCCGGCCCCGTTCGGGCCGAGGAACCCGTAGACGACGCCTTGGGGGACCTCAAGGTCCAAACCGTCGAGCGCGATCCGCGACCCGTACGACTTGCGCAAGCCCTGGGTTCGAATCGCGGCGGCTGTCGAAGCCATCGCTACCTCCGAGGCTGATGTGTCTGGAGGCTATGGCCGTGACTCCTGCAGTGGGGAGGGCCGGATGGCACGTGCTCGATGGGGCGAGAGGCCCCGGCTCCGTGGTGTCGATTGGCTCGACGCCAGGTGTGGACTCCTGACCCACCGCAATGGGGCCACTCGGCCTTGGTGTGGGGTCGCCGAGGGCGCGATGGTAGGACTGCTCGAACCCAGCAGAAGGAGATACCCATGCCCGTCGAACGACGACTGGCGGCAGGCGATGTCCTCGCCTCGCTGGCCCTGGTCCTCGCTGCCGGAGCCTCGCTCGCCGGCCTTGCACTACCCGAACTGTACCGCGACAACGTAGCGATGATCGCGCAGGCACGCGGGACCGATCTGGCGACCCTGCTGGTCGCCGTGCCGGCGCTCGGGATCGGGTTGTGGAGAGCGAGGTCGGGATCGATGGCCGCTCATCTGATCGGGCTCGGCATGCTCGCGTATCTGATCTACGCCTATGCCATATTCGCCTTCCAGGTCGTGATCAACGCGGCGACCCCGGCGTACATCGCCATCCTCGGTCTCGCCAGCTGGTCGCTCGTCCTCCGCCTGCCGGTCCTCGGCGAGCTGGGGGAACGCGGCTTCGGCGCGCGTCTGCCTCGGCGATTCACGGCTGGATTCCTCGGCTTCACCGTTCTCGCGTTCGGCGGCCTCTGGCTGTCGGAGATCGTCGGCTCGATCGCGAGCGGTGCGTTGCCTGCATCCGTCAGCGACCTCGATCTGCCGACATCGGCGGTCTACACCCTCGATCTGGCGTTCCTGCTGCCCGCTATGGTCGTCGCGGCGGCGCTCTTGATTCGCGGCGCAGCGATGGCGGCTCCGCTTTCCATCACATTGCTCGTGTTCAGCGTCGGGATGGTGCTCAGCATCCTCGGCCTCTTCGTCTTCCAGGCGCTGGACGGCATCGCCGTCGATCCGGTGATGGCTGTCGTCTTCGGCCTCCTCGGTCTCGCGGCTCTGGGCCTGGCGGCCGTCGGAGTTCAGACGCCGGAGACGACCGACCAGGCTCGCGTTGCAGGGCGCCACTCGGCTAGCGCCGGGAGGGCGGCGTGACGAAGCGGTACCGGATGAACTGGGCGACACGCCTGATCAATGAGCCTTTCGCCTGGCTGGCGCGCCGAGGACTGGGAGCGGACTTCCGCTACGTGCTCACGGTTCGCGGCCGCATCTCCGGGAAGCGTCACACCACGCCGGTCGACGCCATCGAGCATGGCGGTCGGCGTTGGCTGGTGGCACCCTACGGGGTCACCAACTGGGTCCGAAATGCCCGCGCGGCCGGCGAAGTGGAGCTGCGGAGGGGCGGCCGAATCGAGCGCGTGCGGGTACTCGAAGCGTCGAAACACGAGGCCGTTCCGATCCTTCGTCGTTATCTCGAACTGGTCCCCGTGACCCGCCCCTATTTCGAGGCCGGCCTGGACGCGCCGGATGCGGTTCTCGCGGCGGAGGTCGAGCGACACCCCGTGTTTCGGCTCGACCCAGTCGACGCCAGCACCCGGTCGCTAGCCGGTCGACATCCGGCTCGGTGACCTGCGCCGCTACGGCTCGATCAAGGTTTCCGCTTATGTCCGCGCCGCGGGCGCGGTGCCTGGCGTCCTCCCCGGCGCCGAAGCGCGTACGGCGTGGCGGCCTCGAGGCGACCACATCAGCCAAGCCTTACACAGACCGACGAGCAACAGCCCCGTGGACACCGCCAACAGCGAGCCTGCGATGTCGGGCAATGCCCACAGCGCCCCCGCCCAGGTCGAAACAGGGTCGAACCGCGGCGTCGGACCCGTGCTGACGTATAGGGGCAGCACGATGAGGATCGACAGCGGCACCCCAAAGTTGACCACGATGCTCGCAGCCAGTGCAACGGGTCGACGACGAGCTAGAACGACGCGACCGTGCCATCCGCGCAGTCGCAGCGCTTCGACTACCAGGAGGCCACCGAGCAGGAGCAGCACAGCGTCCACGACGAGGTAGGCCTGCCGAACGGTCAGGCTGCTGGTGACCGGTTGCTGACCGAGCGTGAGTCGCAGGACGTCGAAAGCGATCTCGTAGGCGCCGCGCAAGCCGGGGAGCCCGAGCTGGATCGGGTTCGCGTTCGTGAGCACCACCACTCCCAGATGCCCGCGCGGCATGTAGATGAGCCCCGCATTCTCGGTCAGCGTCGCTCCGCTATGACCCGGCGCGTATCCCGGTGGAATACCAGCGACGGGAGTCCAGTCGATCCCGTAGTTCCGGTCGCCGTCGGTCGCCCCGACGACATCCGCGCCGCCGTAGCGGCCGTGGCTGCTCAGCGTTGCGACGTAGCGGGCCATGTCGGCCGCGGTTGAGATCTGGTAGCCGGCCGGCACCTGGGCCGTCGGGTACGGCTGCTCCCAGGCGACCGGCCGCCCAAAGAGGTAGCGGTGACCTTGGGCAAGACCGTCCCGCCGCGCCGGTCCCTGCGCCGCATAGCTATGGCTCATGCTGAGCGGAGCGAACACGTGCTGTTGGAGGTACTCGCCATACGACTGGCCCGACACCGCCTCCACGACGACGCCAAGCGCCATATAGTTGAGGTTGGAATACTCGAAGGTGCCGACCGGGCGGTTGATGCTGACCAATGCAAGCCCCCGAACGACCTCCTCGGGTGTCAGCCCCGGCCGGTATGTCTCGGGTCGCTGGCCGTCTGCCTGCGAGAGGCCGCTGGTGTGGTCGAGGAGGTTGCGAATCGTGATCGCGGCAGCGGCGTCGGGGTTGGCAAGCGCAAACCAGGGCAGGTAGCGCTGGACCGGCGCAGCGTCGTCGATCAGCCCGGCCTCGACGAGCTGACGGATCGCCAATGCCGTCAGGCTCTTGCCGACCGATCCGATGACCACCGGCGTATCGACCGTCATCCGGCGGCCGCTCGAGTCGGCGGTTCCGAAAGCCGCAAGGTGGGCGACTTCGCCCTCCCGAACGATCGCGTAGGACAGGCCCGGAAGGGCACTCGCCGCCATCTCGGCTCGCACGTAGGCGTCGATCGCATCGAACTCAGCGTCGTCGGCAGCCCGCGCATGAGTTGGCGGGAGCAACAACACGCCAAACAGCACCACGGTGATCACGAATGCCGGGAAGGGTTCAAAGAGGCGACCGATCATGTCCTGGCTACCTGGAAGTCCGGAATGCGGTACCAACTTCCTCATCCCTGGGACGGCGTCCTCATCACGGCGGATCCGGTGCTGGCGGATGTCAACAACGTCCTGAAGCATCACGGCTCGGCGTGAGCGGCGGTGACCGGTCGGCGCGGCTGCCGGACGAGGATCGCGATCCCATACAGCCCGAAGGCAGCTGCGAATGCCAGATCCACCGGCACCTGCATTGGGTCGACGGCGGTAGCGACTCCCTGCCCGTTCGTCGAGGTGAACCCGACGAAGTTGATGGCGGCGTGAACGAGGATGAGCGGAACGATCGTGCCCGTCCGGATGCGCACTGCCGCGAACGCCACGCCGACGCCGAGCGCGGTGGCGATCTGAACGGTGACTTTGATCGGATCGGCGCCGATGACGTTCAGCGCGTGCGTCGCGGCGAACAGCAGGCTGGAGCCGACGACCGCGGCGGCGACGCTGCGAGCGCGCAGCGCCTCAAGAATCACACCGCGGAACAGGGTTTCCTCGGCAAACCCGATCACGAGGGTGAGCGCGAGGGCGACGAAAGCCGTTCCCAGACCGATCGACCAGTTGCCGTCGGCAATGGCGACGACGATCACGACAGCGACGAGTGGCAGGAGCAGGGAGGTGTTCCGCCACTCACGCGGCGGCGTGAACCCGATCCTTCGCCACCAGCCGAGCACCGTCACGAGCACGACGCTCAACACGGCAAGACCGACATTGACTCCCATGCCGACCCACATCCACGGAAGGTCGGGAGCGGCGAAGTACGCGACGGCGCCGATTGCCAGAGCGATGGCGACGATGGCGCCGGTGACCAACAAGGAGAAACCGATGGGGCGGCGGAGGGGGAAGGCGCGCTCGGCGGTAGGCACGATCGAAAGAGTCCTCCGTGCGGTGGCGAGGCGATTGTTGACCCACCTTGCGCGCCAACCGAGGGCCCCCTGGCTCAGATTCCGGGAGCCGTTCAGCCTAACGCTCGCAGGCTTGCGACACGGGCTGTCTGATGGCGATGTGGAGGTCATATGGCCCTCGCACCCGCTGTGATTCCTCGTCAACGTCGGACGTGAACCTGAGACAGCCGATGGGGAAGTCGCTTCAGTGAGGAGACTCCATGCCCTGCTCGCGGAGACGCTCATCGATGGCACGAGACGCTCGGGTATGGGTGGACCGACGAACCGGTGGCTCAGCCTTGGGCTCGCCGTGATCCTGTGTGGATATGCGCCATTCACCGCTGCTGCCGCAACCGGCGACGACGTGCTCCCATCTGGCCTGGCCTTTGCCGACATCGAAACCGTGATCGACGACTACGTCGCTGAACATGAGGCCACCACGGCCGCGCTCTCCGTCGCGGTATTCGCCGGACCCGATGTGGTGTTCGAGAAGGCGTACGGGTTCACCGACCTCGAGAACTCGATCAGGAACAGCAGCAGCTCGGTTGTGGAGTGGGGCTCGACGACGAAGCTGCTCGTCTGGGCGAGCGCGATCCAGCTTGTGGAGTGTGGGCAGCTCGACCTGACAGCAGACGTCCGCACCTACCTTCCGGACGGGTTTCTCACCCGGCTCCGATACGAAACGCCGGTCACCATGCTCAACCTGATGAACCACGACGCCGGCTGGCAGGAGGTCGCGACTGATCTCTTCATCGTTGATGCGAGCGATGTCAAGGAGCTTCCAGAAGCCCTGAAGCTCATCGAGCCAGAGCAGGTCTTCGAGCCCGGCACGGTGGTCGCGTACTCCAACTGGGGGGCGGCCCTCGCGGGCTACATCGTCGAGCGCGTCAGCGGGCAGGCATTCGACGCGTATGTGCATGAGCACATCTTCGAGCCGCTCGGAATGGACCGCACGGCAATCGGTCCCACGCTGTCCGACCTGGAGTCGGTGTCGGAGCAGCGGGAAAGACAGAGGCATTACACCACTGAGAATCAGCCCCTCGGAACCAGCCGGTACCACCTCTCGCTCTACCCGGCCGGGATGGCGACCGGTGCGTTCAGTGACCTGATGAGGTTCGGCCAGGCCTTCCTGCCCGCGGACGGTGAGCCCTCACCGCTGTTTGCCCGGCGAGAGACGCTGGACGAGATGCTCACCCCGTCACTCCTGTTCGCCGATAGGAAGACCCCTCGGAACGTACACGGATTCTGGACCGATGAGCTGGGGGTCTCGGTGCTGTGGCACAACGGCGGAACACCCGGCAGCACGGCGTGGCTCACCCTCGATCCCGAGAGCGGAGTCGGGCTGGTCACCAGCACCAACCAGCCCGACGAATCGATCTACAACGTGGGGCTGTTGCCCGTGGTGTTCGGCCGCTATCAGGGCGAGGCCGGCAGGGCGTCGACGGTCGACATCTCGGGCCTGTACAACGCATCGCGAACCATCTTCAGCGGGTTCGCCAAGCCCTACAGCCTGCTCACGCTGATGCCGGTCGACCCGATGGCTGCGGGCGGGTATGTCATCCCCGGAAGGGCAACCACCCTGATGCCAGCCGGGGATGGGGGCTTTGTTCTCGATCGCAACGGGATGAAGCAAACCCTGGTGTTTGCCGATGCCACTGCTGACGGACGATCGGTCCTTCAGTTTTCCGGCATGGACTATCTCGAGGTCGATGGCTTCGGCGTGATGGCCCAGATCGCGCTTCTGGCGCTATTCGCCGCCGCCGGGCTACTCAGCCTGGTGGCCCTGGTCGGCCGACTGATTGGATTCGTGCGCCACAGGCCGGTCCGGGGAGCCGCCGAGCGGTTCCGGATCCTTGTGCACCTCGCCGTAGTGCTGGCGATGGCGTCGGTGGGCTACATGGCGCTCACCTTGTTCTCCACCGCGCCGCTGCTCAAGGACGTGCGGTGGATGATCGTCGTGAACGGTGCACTGGCCTCGATTCCGGTGGCCTACGCCGTCTTCCTGGCGGTGCGATGGCCGGCGCTGCACTCCTCTCGGAAGGAGAAGGGCATGCTGATTGCCGCCGGCGCAGCCGGGTTGGTGATGACGTCCAATATCCTGTTCTGGGAGTCCTACCGATTCTGGTAGACCCCCGAAGGACCGAACGGCATTGCAGTCACCTCGTTCCAGCGGGCGCTTCCCGGCTCGCCAGCGTCCTGGTACCGGAGGCGTTGCTGCGGCTGTGGCTTGCCGCCATGCCGGGCGTCGACGGTCCCGACGGCCTCACGAAGGGGAGAATCCCTCGCGCGCGTCTCACATAACGGGATCCCAACCTCTTGAGCAGAAATCTACTACTCGACTTCCATCTGAACTTCTTAGTTCTTCTGCCCCCGGGAGCGAAGTTGGTCCCAAGGCGTTTGCATTTGGACACCAGCTGAGCGGTCCAACACAGGCCCGATCTAGCTGGCGCCCGAGCCGCGTGTGCGGTGGCGGATGAAGAGCGTGACTGACGTCAGCAACAGCAGGCCAGCCATGACGTAGGCACCGAAACTGTCCGCGTTCGCGCTGACCAGGACGAGGAGGCCTGCCAGGCATTGCACGGCTCCCGCAACGAGGAACGCCGGGTCCCCGTAGAGATGAGCGAACGGAAAGTAATGGGCTCCCACGGCCACCATCGCCAGCGGGAAGAACGCATCCGGCACGGCCGAGGAGAGCATCCACAGAGACAGCAGCACGACCGCCATGGATGCTGCGGTCTGGATGGCAAGGCCGCGCATCGGATGACCCGCCGGAAGGTCCGCCTGCCCGCTCATCAGCCTATTGAGGGCGAGGTTGACGGGGAAGATGAGCACGGCGCCGCCGATGAAGAGGACCGACGCGCCCGCCTCCGTGCCGACCAGATCGGCCGTCAGGGCGGCAGCGAGCCAGATGAGCGCAGACACGGCCGGGCCACCCCAGCCGCCGGAGTAGATCCGGCGAACATCGGCTTGGGCCTGCCCGATCTCGGCGTTCATCGCCGCTCCACCCAGCTCATTACCACCTCATCGCCGGGCAGAGGGCGATCAGCCTCCTCGGCGGTTGCTCCCCAGGTGAGTTGCCATGGCCGGAAGGTCTGCAGATACCCGATGACTGCCGCGAGCACCGCGGCCACCGCGACAACGGGCCAGGCCGGGATGTTCATGGGCGGAGCCTGACGACGATCGTCGGGGGAGCGTAAGGGCCACATGGCACCCTCGGCCGACTGCCGCCCGCCTCGACGCCAGTGGGAAGCCCAACCGCCGGCTACGGCCTGGAGGCCCCGAAGGTTCCAGCAGCGCGGCATGCCAATCACCCGATGCCAGTGACGTGGCGGCATGCTCCACACCGCACAGAGGCGTCATCCGCCGTGAGGATCCGGTCCGTGCCAACTTTCGGGTCGATCGGCCCTCGATGCGGTGAGATGTGGCCCTGTGTCATCAGTCGTGGAGAGGGCAGCATGAGTACGCAAGTGAGGGTCGCCGGGCGACCCACCGTGACCTGCGGGCTGACGGCGGTGAGCGACGGGGCCCTCCGCATCGGAGGTGCGCAATGTCACATCTGCACGCAGCGGCCAATGGCCCGACGCGGCCGGCTCACCAGGTCGTGGCCTACTTCGCGGTTGCCTATGGCATCAGCTGGGGAGCGATCCTGGTCTATCTCGCGGCGCTGCGCTTCGACTTCACGGCGCTCGGCATCGACCAGCTGATGATGATGCTGGTCTTCATGCTGGCTGGCCCGTCGGTCGCCGGGCTTGCGCTGACCGGCATCTTCGACGGCCGCCGGGGCTTCGTCGACCTGTTCCACCGCCTTCGTCGCGTTGCGGTGGGCGCGCGCTGGTACGCCTTCGCGCTGCTGCCGATCCCGCTCCTGCTCCTCGCGGTCTTGCTCCCGCTGTCCGCCTGGGTGTCGCCGGACTACCGGCCGACGGTCCTCGCCTTTGGCATCGCAGCCGGACTGCTCGCCGGCTTCTTCGAGGAGATCGGCTGGACCGGCTTCGCGACGCCGCGCCTGCTCGAGCGGTACTCGCCCCTGCGTGCGGGGTTGATCCTCGGCCTCGTCTGGGCGTCGTGGCACGCGCTGGCCGACTTCTCGGGCAACGTAGGCGCCATGGGCGTAGGGGACTGGGCCATCCGGATGGTGGTCTACTGGATCATTCCGCTGACGTGCTACCGCGTCCTCATGACGTGGGCCTACGCGCACCATCGCAGCCTGGCTCTCGCGATGCTGATGCACGCCGGCTACACCGGCTGGCTGGCAACCTTCACCATGGACATGCCGGCTGCATCGGGTCCCGATGCGCTTCTCTGGCAGGCGCTCTTCGCCGCCGTCATCGTTGCGCTGACGGTTGCGGTCGCACTGCTCGCTCGCCGCGCCGATCACGTCGAGTTCGCCGCGTCTGCGTCCTACGCATTCCGAGGCGCTCCCCGATGACATCGAGCGATGCGGAGCGCCCCGCACGCGGCTTAGGAGTGGCGATCCTCCGGCTGCCCTGATGACCTGGCACGGCGGCTTGGCACGGTCGGCGGTGGCCGACGCCGCGCTTGTGGGTAGGCATGGCGATCGCTGCAGAGGAAGGTCGCATGGTGCGGCCCTCCCGATCGACTTTGACTACTTTCTACCCTTGTGAGCGGGCGGATCCGTTCGTAGAATCCGGGCGACACCACGCGTGGAGGCCCGATGCCAGACGCGCCACATCGCCAACGTACCGTCGCCGCAGTGATCGGAGACGGCGTCCTCACCTTCGACTTCGCCGTTCCTTGCGAGGTCTTCGGGTATGACCGCTCGGACATCGTCAAGCCGTGGTACCGGTATCTGGTTGTCGCTTGCGACCCGCCTCCGCTCGTTTCGTCGACCGGATTCCGTATCGACTGCGATCTCGGCCTTGACGCGCTCGACGAGGCGGACACGATCATCGTCCCGGGTTGGGCCGACGACCTGCGGCCGCCGTCGCCGGAGCTGATCACGGCGCTGCGCGCGGCCTACGACCGCGGTGCTCGGCTCATGTCGATCTGTATCGGCGCCTTCGTCCTGGCGGCGAGCGGCCTGTTGGACGGCAGGCGGGTGACGACACATTGGCGCTTCGCCGATCGACTGCGCGACCGGTTCCCGCGGATCGAGGTCGATCCGGCGGTCCTGTACGTCGACGACGGGCAGATCCTGACCTCGGCGGGCACCGCCGCAGGGATCGACCTCTGCCTCCACGTGGTGCGCTCCGACTACGGCCTCTCCATCGCGAACCAGGTCGCGCGTCGCATCGTCATGCCGCCGCACCGTGATGGTGGGCAGGCGCAGTACATCGAGACGCCGCTGCCATCGAGCCCGGTTGGATCGCCGGTGCGGGCGGTGATGGACTGGGTGTCGCAGCACCTCGAGGAAGAGATCGATGTCGGCCAGCTGGCCGAGATGGCCTACATGAGCCCTCGCAGCTTCGCCCGACACTTTCGGGCCGAGACGGGGACGTCACCGGTCGACTGGATCCTGGGCCAGCGGGTCAGGGTCGCGCAGCAGCTCCTCGAGACGACCGACGACACCGTCGAACGCATCGCCCAGGCAACCGGTCTTGGCTCGGCTGTCACGATGCGCCACCACTTCACACGCCGGGTCGGCGTGCCGCCACAGGCATACCGCCGGACCTTCCGGGCCGGTCAGGCAGTGGCCATCTGACCGCAGACCTCACCGCCCCGACGGGGCCGCACCGACCGAGAGGGAGCGGACGTCCTCCAGCACGATTAGCCATGCCTGCCCCTCGACACTATTCGACCCGACGTAGAGGTGCTCGTCGTCGCGGAAGATGAGGTACAGGTTGCGGTAGTGCCACACGCCGTCGGCCCTCGTCGCTCCGGGCAGACCGTCGACCGCGTTCGAGGTGGTCATCGTGACATTCGTCCGCGTCTCGGGCTGCGTCCGGAATGTGGTTCCCCAGTTGTGGCCGGTGATCGTTGCAGCCAGGAGGGTGATCACCGCGAACAGCCCGACGGCGACCGGCAGCGACATGACGGGTCGAAGCCGATAGCCCGCGAACAGGAGCACGGACCCGATGACGCTGACCGCCGGTCCCGGAAAGCCCCCGGCAATCGAGATCCACGACAGCAGCGCAACCAGGGCCACGATGCTCGTGAGGGCCGCTGCGCGCAGGCGCGGCCGATGGTCGAACCGTCGGTGCGCCGCCGTGAGGACCCAGAACACCGCGCCGAACTGGAGGAGCTGATAGGCGGTCTCCTCGGTTCGCAGCGCCGCGGTGAGCGGATCGAGTCTGAGGAGGGGAGTCGGGATGTCCCACGCCGACAGGTAGGCGCCGGTGTTGAGCATGCCCGCGCCGACGAGCACCCCGAAGGCCGCGGCGGAGATGCCGGTGAGTCGTCCGAGCGAGTCCAGCGAGAGCCCGAAGGACAGCCGCGGCGCGGTGGCCTGAGTGGTGGTGGCCGTCATCATCGGCCTCCGGCGACAGCGCGAGCCGCTGCGACGACGTCGCCAATCGCATCTTGTACGGCATCGGGTGCATCCATCTGGATGCCATGTCCGGATTCGGCCACAACGCGCAGCTCGCCGCGACTCGACAGGCCGGCCAGTGCCTCCTGCGCAGCCTGCCACGCCCCCTCCTGATTGGCATCAGGGAGCGGCTTGCCGTGGGCCAGGACGACGAGCGGCAGGCCACCGAGGCTCTGGTCGGCCACCCGGCGGTTGGCGTCCGTCCAGCTGGCAACCTCGCTGGCGTACGCGTCGAGATGAGGATCCGCGGTTGCGTGGAGCGCATACGAGCGAGCCGCACTCCCCAGCGTCGCGTCGAAGCCGGGGCCGTAGAGCATGCCCATGAGCTGCGGGCCGATGGCACGGACGACGCCGACGCTGCGAAGCGCGCGCTGGATGCCGACCATGGTGTTGTTCATGTCGACTCCGCGAGCCATGAAGTCGGCCCCCAGATAGGCGTCGAAGGACTCGTGGCGACCGTCGGCGATGACGATGCCGGCCACTTCACCGGGGTACGTCGCAGCGTAGAGCCGGACGTAGCGCGCCGACATCGAGGCCCCGACGAGCACGTAGGGCGGTTCTTCGTCGGCGGCTGCCAGCAGCGCATGCAAGTCGTCGACGACGCGGTCCGCCGTGCGGGGCATCCGCCCGGGCTCGCTCCAGCCGTGACCGCCACGGTCGTAGGTGCAGATCCGAGTGTCCTTCGCGATCTGGGTCTGGATGTGGCTCCAACCCTGCGAAAAGTCACCGCCGCCGGCGTCGATCACGACCGTCGGACCGCCGTCGCCCTTGCAGTGGAGGTGCAGCCGATGCCCGCCCACGTCGATCAGGCGGCCCGGCGGCGGATAGGCAGCCGCATCGCCGGAAGCGGTGACGGTCTCGAAGGTGGCACCGGCCATCGCCAGCACGAAGATGACTGCGGCGACCGTGGCGACTCCTCGAACCAGGCGGCCCGAGAGTCCGAGCAGTGCGCGGGCGATCCGACCCATCCAGCTGAGCCAGGTGGCCTGGGCGTCCACTGCTGGCGCCCGACGGGGCGCCCGGCGAACCGGCTGGCTCGTGACCTCCGCAATGATATCCCTGATCGCCTCGACGACCAGACCCGGCTGTTCGAGATGTACGGCATGCCCGGCATCCGTGGCCACGAGCACACGCCCTCGGTCAGAGGCTTCCGCCACCTCCTGCTGCAGGCTCCGCCACTGCTGCTCATTTGCCTCCTGGTCGGCGACCGAGATCGAGGCGGGCAGGGGAGCAGGGCGGTCGTGGGCGATCACGACGACGGGGACGTTCCCGAGCGGGCCGCGGGCCGATCGCAGCTGCTTGAAGCTTTCGTCGAGGCCTTGCAGTTCCGCGAGGGCGGCACGGAAGGGCCGCGTGCCATGGGCCGCTATTACGCCGCGGTACCGGTCGAGATCGAGTGACGAGGCGCTGTCGCCATCGGTCGGCGCGGGAAGCAGTCCGGGCCGCAGGGCGAACAAGCCAAGCCAAGCGGCAAGTCTGGGGACGAGATATATCAGGAACGCCAACCGGCGCATTCGAGTGGCGAGCCGGCGAATCGAGGGAGGTGCCTGCTCGTACTGGTCCTCGTGGGCCGGGTCGACGAGCACCAGCCCGGCCACCTCATCGGGATAGCGGTGCGCGAAGAGCCGCATGATCAGGGCACCGTAGGAGTGGCCGACGAGCACGTAGGGCGGCGGCAGCTCCACCTTCGAAATGACGGCATGCAGGTCGTCGACCGCAGTGTCGACAGTCCGTCGACCGACGCGCCCGCGGCTCCAGCCGAGGCCGGCGCGGTCGTAGCTGAGGGTGGTCGCGAAGTCGGCGACGGCGATGCGGACCGGTGCCCACACCTCGCTGTGCTCGCCGAGGCCCGCTTCGAGAACGACGCTGGGTGTGCCGCCGCCTCGCACGTCGACGTGGAGGTTATGGCGGTCGATTCTCTCGAACGCTCCGGTCGGGGGAAACCGGCGTCGCAGGGCGCGGCGACGGATGATGCCCACGGTGAGCAGGAGCGCCAGGGCTACCAGGAAGGCGTCAATGATCCACAGCATGGTTTCGTTCCTCCGGGCCTCGTCGCCCTAGGCTGCCGGCTCGAGGTTGACCCCTTCGATCATCGGGCTTCCCTCGTTGAAGGCGATCATGAAGACGTACGTGCCGTTCTCGAACCGTGCGGTGAACTCCCACCGCCAGACGCCCGGATTGTTTCCAGGCCGGGACTTGACCGATTCGATGGCTTCGAACGGCCCGGCGACCTGCATGGTCTGGTCGCGGAAGCCCGTGAACGCCTCCGCGCCGATGGCGTCCTTCATCTGCTGGGACCAGTCGCGGCTCCAGGCCTCGTAGTCGCCGGCGTTGTAGGCGGCGAGCATGTGCTCCGCCATCTCGCGCGCCGCGGGTTCGCTCACCGGCGAGGCTGCGGCCGGCGAAGAGCAGGCGGCCAGCACGCTGAGCACCAGGCTCGCGCCGACGAGTCGAATCGCTGTGGTCATTGGGATGTCCTCCGTGATGCTTCTGCAGGTGCCCGGGTTACCGGGTTCGCGGAAAGCATCGGATCGAGGACCGCCGGTCGACGAGGGGCCGATCGGCCAAGAAGCGATCACAAACGGCCAGACCGCGTTGGCAGGATCCGAGCGACTTGTGGCCGACGTTCACCTCGTTCCGTGGTCGCGCGGGGACCAGACTCCGCCCATGGAACTGTCAGAAACGCTGATCGATCTCAGCCACCCCATTGAGTCAGGCATGCCGGCCTATCCGGGGCTTCCATCGCCGCGCATCGAGCCGCTGCTCTCGCATGCCGCCTCACGCGATGCCTACGGAGGCAGAGCGGAGTTCACCATCACGCGTGTCTTCATCGCGGGAAACACCGGGACCTACCTGGACAGTCCCTGGCATCGCTGGCCGGATGGCGATGACCTGTCCGCCATCGCGCTGGACCGCCTCGCGGGGCTCGAAGGCGTCTGCGTCGACGGTGTGCCGCATGGCGGAGTGGCCATCGGCATCGACATCCCGCGTGCGGCCTTGCATGATCGAGCCGTGCTCATTCGGACCGGGTGGGACGCTCGGTGGGGAACCGACGACTACTGGGCGTCAGGTCCGTACCTGCATGCTGACGCCATCGCTCTCCTGGCGGACGCAAAGTGCCGGTTGGTCGGCGTCGATTTTTCGAATGTCGACGATGTGCGCGACCCAGCCCGTCCGGCCCACACGACCCTCCTTCGCGAGGGGATTCTCATCGTCGAACATCTGCGCGGGTTGGAGCGCGTGCCGGCCACAGGTTTCACGTTCTCAGCGGTGCCGCCTGCCATCCATGGCGCAGCGGCCTTTCCGGTCCGTGCCTTCGCGACCGTGAGGCCCGAGGCGCCGCAACTGCGATCCCGACGAGCGCGGTCGAAATGGTGAGAGCGCCGACGCAGCCATAGCCGAGCACGGCCCGACAGCGGGGTTGACTGCAGGGATACGCTGCTCAGCGCGGAGTCCGTGAACTCCGTGAACTTTGGCAGTCACGAGTCGGTTCCAAGCGTGGCTGAGCGTGAAACAGGTGAGTCAGAGGCCCCAGCGGTCGCCTGACTTCGGATCAGCAGGTCGGGGGTTCGAATCCCTCCGGGCGCGCCAGCCTCCTCCTCACCCCACGGCGGTCAGGTTCGGGCCGACGCCTCCTCGTGGCAGGCCCGCAGATTGCTCTATATCAACCATTCCGTCCCACAGACACGCGCCATAGGTACTGCTGACGTACCGATCAGCGCGACCGACGATGGGCGCTCATGCAAACCGCTGACATCGTGACGCCGGGCGCGCATGCGGAAGGCCCGAAGATCTTCGTCGCCGAAGACGACCTCGCCACCCGGGCGTTACTCCGCGCCTCGCTTGAACGCGCCGGCTACGCCGTGGACGAGGTGGACAACGGCACCGACGCCCTGGCCCAGATCAGCCGCCATCCGCCCGAGGTGGCGCTGCTGGACATCGGCATGCCCGGCCTGGACGGCCTGGAGGTGACGCGCGCGCTCCGGGCCGCTCCGGCGACTGCGCTGCTGCCAATCATCTTGGTCACCGCCCGCGGCCGTCTGGACGACAAGGTCGCCGGGCTCGATGCCGGAGCCAGCGACTTCATCACCAAGCCGTTCGAGCCCGCCGAGCTGCTGGCCCGGGTGCGAGCCAACCTGAGGCTCTCCGCGGCCCTGACGCGGCTGGAGTCAACCCAGGACGTGCTCGTCGCGCTGGCGAACGCGGTCGATGCCAAGGACCCGCTGACCGAGCATCACTGCGGGCGGGTGGCCGATAGCGCCCTCGCCCTCGCGCGCCTGGCCGGCCTGGACTCCGACGAGACCGAGGCCGTCGGCTACGGCGCCGTGCTCCACGATGTCGGCAAGATCGGCATCGCCGAGGCGGTGCTGACCAAGCCCGGCACACTGACCGACGAGGAGCGCGCCGAGATGCAGCGCCACCCGATCGTCGGCGCCGAAATCCTGGGCCCACTCCGGCTCGGCCGCGTCATCGGACCGATCGTCCGCGCCCACCACGAGCGCTGGGACGGTGCCGGCTACCCCGACCGACTGCGCGGTGACCAAATCCCGGTCGGCGCTCGCATCGTCGCCGTGACCGATGCCTACGACGCCATGACCCATGACCGACCGTACCGCCGCCGCATGGGGAGCGACGAGGCGCGGGCCGAGCTGCTGCGACATCGCGGTAGCCAGTTCGATCCGGAGCTGGTCGACCTGTTCCTCGGTCACCTGAGCCGAGGATCGGCGCCCACTGCGCCCCCCGATCCCTTCACGCGCGGGCTGCATCGACACCGGCCCGACCTGCCATGAACGCGACGACCCTCGTCATCCTTCTCGCCTTTGGGCTGCTCTTCCTTTCGACCCTGGTCACGTACCTCCGTCGGCGCGATGCGCTGAGCCGTGACGTGATGCTCATCTTCGCCTCGGTCGCGGCGCTGCTCGGCGTCATGGGCCTTGGCCTGCTCGTCGGGGATGTGCCCGAGATCCTCGTCCGGGGCGCCATCGCCCTGCTGCTGGCGCAGCCGCTGTTCACGCTGCGCGTCGCCCACCGGCTGCGCCCGGTGCGCGGTTGGATGTGGGCGGTGGCCGGTGGCGGCTATGCGCTCACCACGCTGCCGCTCCTGATCCTGCCGCAGGCCGAGGCCGGGCCCATGCTGGCGCCGGCGGTCACGGTCTTTGTGCTCATCGATCTGGTCGCCGCGTTCTACCTCGCTCGCGAGGCGCGCCGGCGTGTCGGATCGGCCCGCATTCGGCTCGCCTGCGCCGCCACCGCCAGCGCGTCGCTGGCACTCGCTCTCGGCCTGCTGGTCTTCAGTTCGGATGCATCGGTCCTCGACGACGCCGGACGTTTGCTGGCCCTGGTCGCTGCCGGCCTGTATCTGCTGGCGTTCATGCCGCCGTGGTGGCTTCGTCGCCTCTGGAACGCGCTGGCCACCTATGCGTTCACCAACGAGCTGATCGATGCCCCTCCTGGGGAGACACCCGCTGCGTTGTGGTCGCGCACGGCCGAGGTCAACCGACGCCTGACGGGAGCCCGGGCGGCGATGGTGCTAGCCGGGGCCCCGCCGCGCGCCGTGGCCGTGGCCGGGGACACCGTCGCCGGCCAGGCGCTGGCTGCGGTGCACCTGCCGGATCTACCGGCCGCGCACACCGGCCAGCGGCCGCTCACGTCACGCGACGGCCCGATCGGGACGGTGGCCACCGCGCTCGGCGCGCCATACGTGTCGGCCATCCATTTCGACGAGGCGGGTGACCATGGTTCGTTCGTCCTCTTCCACCCTCGGCCCAGCCTGTTCGCCGCCGATGATCACCTGATCGTCCAGGCCCTGACCCGGCGTGCGGTCGTCTTCGCCGAGCGCAGCGCCGCGCTCGCGGAGCAGGCCGCCCTGGCTGATCGCCTGACCCTCACCGTCCAGGCGCTGGAGCAGGCCAGTCAGGCCAAGAGCGACTTCCTGGCCAGCATGAGCCACGAGCTGCGGACGCCGCTCAGCGCAATCATCGGCTTCTCGGCGCTCATGCGCGATGAGCCGCTGGAGGACGAGCGGCGCAGCGTGCCCGACGAGTGGGTACAGCACATCCACCGCAGCGGAGACCACCTGCTGGCACTCATCAACGACGTGCTGGATCTGACGAAGATCGAGGCCGGCCGCATCGAGCTGCACCGCGAGTCGTTCGACCTCGCCGCGGCGCTGGCCGAGTCGGTTGAGGGCCTGCGCCCCCTGGCCGAGCGCAAGGGGATCGCCGTTGAGCTCGACGCCGAACGTGGCGCGATCGAGGCCGACCGCGGACGGCTGCGCCAGATCGTGTACAACCTGCTGTCGAACGCGATCAAATTCACGCCCGATGGTGGCCACATCACCCTCGAGGCGCGCTGGAACGGCGATGACGCCTGCATCGTGGTCAGCGACACCGGGGTCGGGATTCTGCCCGACGATCTGGCCCGCGTGTTCGAGGAGTTCAGCCAGGTCGGCGACATCAAGGCGCGCGAGGCGGGCACCGGCCTCGGTCTGGCCCTGACCAAGCGCCTGGTGGAGGCGCATGGCGGCGAGATCCACGTGTCGTCACAACCGGGCCACGGTTCTCGCTTCGAGGTGCGTCTCATCGGCACCCGCGCAGAGCTGACGGCGCCCGACGAAGCGCCTGCCCTCGTGGTTCACGACACGGACAGCACGACGGTGCTGCTCATCGAGGATGATCCCGGCGCGGTGCGTCTGCTGCGGACCTACCTCGAGGCCGAGGGCTATCGCGTCATCGTCAGCACCGATGGGGAGGCCGGTATCGCCGCCGCCCGCGAGGAGCAGCCAGCGGCCATCGTGCTCGACGTGTTGCTGCCTGGCATCGATGGCTGGGAGGTCCTTCGCCGGCTGAAGGCCGACGCCGACTTGCGCGATGTGCCGGTCGTCGTAGTCACGGTCGTCGACGAGCGCGAGATCGCCATGAGCCTCGGCGCGGTCGACTACTTCCTCAAGCCGATCCGACCCGGGGACCTGCTCGCTCGCCTGGGCCAGTACACCTTCACCACCAAGGTGAAGCAGCGACCGGTCCGGGTCCTGGCCATCGACGACGATCCGGCCACCCGCGACCTGGTGGCGAGCACGCTCCGCGCGGAGGGCTTCGACGTGGTGGTGGCCGGGTCCGGAGCGGAGGCGCTGGGCCTCGCCGCCGGAGCTCCACCAGAGCTCGTCATCTGCGATCTGCTCATGCCCGACATGGACGGCTACGAGGTCGTCAACCGTCTGCATGCCAACGTCGACACCCGGGACGCGACGATCCTGATCCTGACCGGCCAGGAGCTGACCGACGCCGACCGCGAGCGGCTCAATGGCAAGGTCGCGGACATCCTGGCCAAGGGCGACGAGCTGCGCCCACGACTGGCGAAGTGGCTGGAACGTGCCGCCGCCGCGACGGATCGGCGGCGGCGGCGTGTGGTTGAGCCTCCAGAACGCGTCGCTGGAGCGACAGCTGCGACGTAGTGCAGGCAGATTCACACCATCGCCGTGACCGCGCCTACAACACCTGCTGGGTGGCTCGGGACGAACCTAGGCCAAGGTCCTTGTAAGCCACGGGCTCGAAGCGATCGGTGCCGAACATTCGACTCACCGGCCTCCCCATACGTTGAGGTGGGCTCGCCGTGCGACGGCGGGCCCACGCTCCGCGACGGGGTCGTCAAGTTCGGGGTCGTCAGATTCGACACCAGGATGGATGCGTTGGGGTTTGGCCCAAGACGCTCGCCGCCATGCGGTAGTGAGACGGCACGGCCCAGTGCGTGTTGCCAACGCTGTCGAGCCCAATGGCTCGGATGCGGTAGTAACCATCGCTCAGGCCGTGGAACTGATAGCCGTAGACCCCACCTCCCCATAGGTGGAAGCGCCACTCGCGGCCGTCCCAACGTTCGAGGATGACCCACGTGTACTCGAAGATGGCCGTCTGCAGGACGATCGAGTTCGAGAACCCATCGCAGTAGGCGGGCTCCACCCAAACCGTATGGCTGGCACGCGCCTCTGCCGGCGCACCCAACGCGAACGTGATGGCCAGCACCGGCGCAATCGCCAGCGCCAGGAGTCGCGTTCGTCGCGAACTGCCGTGAATTCTGCCTTCCGGAATTTGATCCGTCCGAGCCATGTCACACCTCGCTCCTGTGGTTTGGTAGGCGGGGGCAGGGTGCTCTACGGATGTTTCAGGATGCTTTCAGGCCTGGTCACCTCAATCTCAGTGACGATAGGCACGTCCTGCAATGGGTGGCGCTTGTCCCTTGGACCGTCCGGAGGGGCCCGGTACACTCGGACTAGGAGGTTCACTTGCCATGGCCTCGCACCTCGACGCAATCGGTTTGGCGGCGAACGACGGGCCTGGCATCGACAGGATGGTCCAACGCCTCATGCTTCACGGTGAGGTAGTTGGATCGACGCCCGAGAGCCAGAGGGTCCGCTACCGGCATCAGGATGCCAAGGGCGTGCGTACCTGCCCGGGCGAGTCACGTCTTGAGGCTTGGGCTGATGGACGCCGTCGATTCTCTGACGCAGGCGTCGGCCATAGCTAGTCGAGAGGAGGCCCAACCGACGACAGATTCCAAGGCGAACCACGGCCACCGGTCAGAAGTCGCGATGGCGGTGCTCGGCGAGCTCGAAGTCCGTGTCGACGGGCGATCCGTGAACCTCGGCGGACCGACGCCACGCCGACTCCTGCTTCACCTGGTGTTGCGCCGCAATCAGGTCGTGACGCTCGACGAGCTGATCGAGGAGTTGTGGCCCGAGCCCCCAGTGCACCCTGAGAAGGCTCTTCACGTTCTCGTCTCACGCGTGCGGGCGTCTCTCGGGGCAGCTCGAGACCGGCTGTCGTCCCGGGCCGGAGGGTACCGCTTGGAGCTTTCGGATAGCGAGCTCGACTTGGCGCGCGCGGCAGCGATGGAGGCGAAGGCATCCACGCTACTCAGTGCTTCGCGTTTCGATGACGCAGCCACCATTGCAGCACAGGCGCTGGACCTGTGGTCCGGAAGCCCTCCAATGGCGCTGTACAACCTCGACGCGCTCATGGGCGAGGCCACTCGTATCGAGGAACTTCGCGTGCAGCTGCATCACCTGCAGATCGAGGCTGACATCCATCGAGGGAAGGCCAACCGGGCGGTCGGCCTTCTCGAGGTGCTCGTTCGGGAACATCCCCTCAGAGAGCGCTTCTGGGCGCAGCTCATGCGGGCGTTGTACGCGACGGGGAGGCAAGGTGATGCCCTTGCCACCTTCCTTCGAGCTCGCGGCGTGCTCCTTGATGAGTTAGGGGTCGAGCCGGGGCCGGAGCTGTGCGAGCTGCAGCGCTTGATGTTGGCGCAAGAGCCCGTCCCAAGAATGCTGGACGCGGGGCCGCAACCCGCGGCGCTTCGGACGGACGAAGCTTCCGTGCCGGCCAGTCTGGCGGGCATTCCTGCGGCCCTCGACGACTTCATTGCCCGTCCGGACGAGTTTGAAACACTGGAACAGCTCATCGGTTCGCACAGGCTGGTGACGTTGACCGGGCCTGGGGGTGTCGGAAAGACCCGGCTTGCGCTGGAGCTAGCGCGCAAGGTGGCGCATCGGTATCCGGGCGGCGCGGGCGTAGTCGACCTTTCGTCGGTGCGGGATCCAGGCCTTGTCCTGCCGCTGATCGAGCAGTCATGTGGTGTCTCCCAAGGCGCCGGTGTTTCATTGATGGATCGTCTCAGGCGTCGCCTCTCCGGGTCGGCGGTGCTTCTGGTCTTGGACAACTTCGAGCAGGTGCTTCCCGCGGCGACGGAGCTGGCTCAGCTACTCACGGCAGCCGAGACCTTGACCGTGGTCGCCACCAGTCGGGCGCCGCTTCGTATTCGGGGCGAGCATCAGTACGCGGTCGAACCTCTTGCGGTTGTCGAGACCAAGGATGCCGGTGCACTGACTCGGCCTGAACAGAATCCGGCCCTTGCGATGTTCGTGAACCGGGCACGGGCAGCAGGTCGAGAATTGGGAGAGGCGGACGTTGGGTTGGCAACTGAGATCTGCGCACGGGTGGACGGTCTGCCGTTGGCCATTGAACTCGCCGCCGCTCGAGTGCCCGCCGTGGGCATGGGCTACTTACTCGCGCAGCTGGACCATCGCCTGCCAGCGCTTGCGGACGGCCCGCGCGATCTACCGGATCGACACCGGACGCTGGAGGGCGCCATCGAGTGGAGCTTCGAGCTTCTGGGTCCAGACGAGCAGGCGTTCTTCGCCCGCCTGACAGCCCTTGGCAGCAGATTCTCGTCAGCATCGGCGACGGCGGTCGCAGGCGACGGCGAGGCGGTATCCGGGATGCGTCTGCTCCAACGTCTCATTGAACACAGTCTTGTCATGCCCATGCCATGCGGCACGACGGAGCAGAGGTATCGCATGCTGGAAACGATCAGAGAATTTGCCGCGACACGCCTCACTGACGCCGAAGCTTCCGACGTCCACCAGCGCGCTTTGCAGCATTGGCGAGGCGTGACCGCCGAAGCCGATGAACACATGACCGGCGAACGCCAGAGTGAGTGGATCGAGCGGTACGAAGCGGATCTCGACAGCATTCGTGTCACGCTATCCGCCACGATCGCTGGCCTCCCGCCACCCGCCGTGTTCACAGCCCTTGAGATCGTGTGCGACCTTCGGCGGTTCTGGGACTTCACGGGTCGAACCCGCGAGGCGCGCCGATGGCTGGAGGCGCTCCTTGCAATCCATGGCCATGACGCCGACGAGAGGCTGCTGGCGCGGGCACTGAACCATCTGGGTACAACGTATCTGTTCGTCGGAGAGCACATGGCGGCTGAGCCACACTTGCGCCATGCGCTCAACCTGCGACGCGAGCTGGGTGCCGTAGCAGAGATCGCGGGGACCCTCTCGAACCTGGCTCTCGTCCATCGCCATTCCGGTGAGCTCGACGAGATGCGGCGACTACTCGAAGAGTCGGTCGACATGAGCCGCCAGGCAGGGGACCGGTGGGGTGCGGCCGCGAGCCTGGGGAACCTGGCTGTAAGTGCACTCGAGTCAGGCGACTTCGCCGGTGCGGTGCGCTGGTACGAAGAGGCCCTGCCCGAGTTCCAAGCCATGGGGGACACCGCCTCCGTGGCGATCGTTCTCGACACCCTTGGTCACATTGCTGCCATCCAGGCCGATTACGAGCGCGCAGAGCACCTGCTCGCCAATGCGGTGGAGCTCGCGCGTGAAGCAGGCAACCGGCACGGTGAGCTCAGCACTCAGTTCCACCTGACTGATCTGGCCATACGGCGGGGTACGCTCGGGGTCGCACGCGCACGAGCGTCTGCATGCCTCGCGCAGGCGTCCGAGACCGGCGATGCGGTCCTCACCGTCGAAGCCGTCGAGCTGCTCGCGCAAGTCGATGCCGCCGAAGGGCGCCATCGCGAGTCTGCTCTTCTGCTCGGGGCGGCGCAGGGAGAGCGCAATCGGCAAGGATGGGCGATCCGGCCGCATGATCGGCTTTCTTGGCATGGAGCCCTGACGAACGAGCTTCGGCGGGAGCTGGGCGACGAACTACTCATTCGTCTCCTCGCCGATGGCGCAGTTCAAGGGTTCCAGCGCACGGTGGAGTCACAGGTAGGGTCGGCACGTTAGGGTTGGACGACGATCTCGGCCGCTACGCCGGCGTATGCGATCCGGCATAGCCGCCAGGGCCGGCCGTGAAGTGGCCGGCCCTGGCTGGCTTGTAGGTTCGGTGGGGTAGCGGCGACTGACTACTGGCCGCCGGGCGGTCCCCCGCCGCGCCCCTGCCCTCGGCCGGGTCGCAGCGAGCCGGTTCGGCCGTCCTCGTCCTCAACGAGCTCAGGCTCTTCGAGCGTCGGCTCATCGCTGGCGAGCTTGGCGTCCATCGTCACCCCGTCAGATAACGAAGCCGCGGACAGGGTCGAGGATGGGACCGCGATCCATTGGTCGAGGGTGGTCGAGCCCCGCAGATTGTGGCCCACCTGGTTCTGAACGAAGAAGGTCGGGTAATCCGGCGCGGGCCAGTACGTCTCGCGATCCGCGTAGTTCGACCCGGTTCCGTTCCAGGTCGTCGTGTAATAGCGAACCTCGTAGGTGTAGGTGTAGAACCCAGGCACATGAAGGCTGAAGTTGAAGGACCGTTGCGGCTCGGCGGTGGTGCCCTGGTAGTCGAGCAGCATCAGCCCGCTTGAGCCGATGTGGTTCCACCGACCGTTGCCCCAGAAGTAGACGTGCGTCTTCCACAGTAGCTGGCCACGGTCAAAGGTGCGCGGGGCATTGATCGCGACGTTGGTGCCGCTCGTCTGCAACAGGCCGGATCCGAGCGAGGCTGTCAGCGTGAGCGTCTCGGCAGATTGCCGCGGAATGACGTAACTCGCCGGCAGGGCCGCGTGGGCCGGCCCGACGGTGAGGCCAAGGACAAGGAACAATGAGAGCAGCGCGGGGATCAGTCGTCGGTGCAGCAATGCACGGCCTCCTATCCACCCGACGTTGGGCGAATGCTCCGAGGGAGCTCGGTCTCGCCAGTGACTCAGCGTGACGGAACGGCGACCGTGGGCACGTCACACATCTCAGCCAACCCCCTTCGCTGGAGTATGCCGAGGGGAGTCAAGACGCACCTCGCGCAGGGAACGATTCGACGGCGGCCTGGGCCGCGGTGGGCGTCGGCACTCTCATCACTGGGCATGACGGTGACGTCAGGATCATCGGAAAGCATCGCTAGCGTTCCAGCCACGTCCTGCGCGGCGCGACATACGCCGAACCGGTCGATCACCGTCAGAATCTCTTCAACATCGGATGAAGCAGTCGTCAATCGAGGTCCAGTCTGGTCTGGCCGCGTAGGGGTGGCCAGCCGATCGCGTAAGCGGTCCACGTTGCAGCCGCGAGCTCCACGATGCCGAAGAGCGCGACAACGGGGGGCGCAGCGCGGAAGAGCACCAACGCAAAGACTACGACCACAAACCCTGCCCTTGCCACGACCGACGCGCGCATGAACCAGCTGGAATTGGCCCGTGCGCCCTCGACGCAGTAATAGCCGACAACGACCGACACGCCGCCCACGATCCGGATCCATACCTCGTCCGTGTCTGGAAGGCCGAGGACCCGGAGGAGGAGGTTGGGGACGAGTAGCAGCGCTGTGCCGAGCGCGATGAGGTAGGCGCCCCACACAAGGAGGCTCAATCGACCTTTCTGCATCCGCAAGCAACATATCACGATGCTCTCGGCCACCCGGTAAGCGTCCTGTTGGCCTTGAGTCCACCGGAAATCAACTGGCTCTGTCCAAGCGGGGAAGCCGTCGCCAGGCATGCAAGAGGCTCTATTCGGGGCCGACCGCGGCGACGAATCGGTGCGGCTCGTCGTGCTCACCATCCGTCGGAGTTGTTTCGCGCGGATATGGGACGCGAATAGGTGCCTCGCGAACCGACCGCTCTGACACGGTTTCGTACCTGGACAGGCGCTACGCCGAATTCGGGGCGATTCGGTATGCTCTTTCCCGAGGATGACGCTTGGCGCGAGCATCAGACCCTCGGCGATCGCGAGTGCATCTGACTCTTCGCCGACCCGCCGAGGGCATCAGACTCATCCGGGGGGCGAGCACCATACTCACCGGGATCTCACCCCAATCCGGGCCGTTCGGCCGGCCCGGCTGAGCACGAAACAGGGGAGCGAGGCGGTCTCGGCGGGCATCGGACTTCGGATCAGCAGGTCGGGGGTTCGAATCCCTCCGGGCGCGCCATACCACATAGCCGATCTCGGCCTGCGGTACCCCAAGATGTTGGGGCGAATGTGTCAGAAGCTCGCCACAGCGCCTGCTCCGAGTCAGGTGCTCGGTGCCGGATTCGTGCTCAGCGTGAGCTCCATACCGATAATCAGGCGCTCATTCTGTGTCTTGTTCCGTGGCGACCTGCCTAGTAAGGATGTCGGCCCAGTGGGCTTCTGCCTCTCGACGTTTCTCGACCATGCGTGTCGAGGCATTTTGTGGGGTCGGTGTCGACACACTTTCGCTGGCGCCGCGCTAGAAGCGACGGAGCCCCGTGACGTACGCCCAGGAACTCTCGGCGCGCCTCCGGCTCGAGGCAGATC
>Ga0299913_10000287_pt1 | contig 29641 bp, 27 predicted proteins | sample RVTome_9_FD_201360 | JGI IMG/M metagenome (GOLD analysis project Ga0299913, IMG submission 201360) | Soil microbial communities from uranium-contaminated site in the Upper Colorado River Basin, Wyoming, United States - RVT155D38 (version 2) ... | reverse complement strand
GATCGCGCGGTGCACCCTTCGGTCCCGTCGCCTCTGTCGTCTCTCCATCGTTCGAGGGTCGCACGTGTGTTCGAACCCACGGCTACCGCACGCCACTTTTCTGCGCTCCGTGCCGGATCGCAGAGCCTCCTGCGTTGACGCGGTGGAGTAGTAGTGGCATAAACGTGGGGCTCTGTGGAGGAAAGGGGAGGGGGCGTGGCCGAACTGCTCGGCACGCACGGTTATCAGCTCGACCCGAAGGGGCGCGTCAGCCTGCCCGGCAAGTTCCGTGAGGCATTCGCCGAAGGATGCTGGCTCACGGTGGGACAGGACGGCTGCCTCTTCGCCTTCCCCAGGGCCGAATGGGACCGTCGCGCGAGCGAGGTCACGTCGTCTCCCCTTTCCGACACGGACGGACGCGCCTATCAACGCTTGTTCTTCGGCTCCTCGGAGGAAGCCAAGGTCGACGGGCAGGGGCGTCTCACGATCCCGGGGCGCCTGCGCGAGGTCGCCGGTATCACCAGAGAAGTCGTCGTGCTCGGGGTGTTCGACCGGATGGAGATCTGGGATCGCGCCTCGTTCGAGCGCTACGAGCAGGCCTACGCCGGCGCCTACCGCGCCGGCACGTTGGAACCGAGGAGGACCGCACCGTGAACGATGAGTCCCGCAAGCTGGCCAACGAGGTCCGCCAGAGCCTGTCGCTGATCGCGATGACCGCGGTCACCCTGCTCGCATCGATCGCCTTCGGATTCGTGGTCGTCCACCTCGGGTGAGCACGGAGCGGATGGGACACGAGCCGGTCATGGTCACCGAGGTGATCGAGCTGCTCGGCGGGCGCCGGGTGGTGCTCGACATGACCCTCGGCGCCGGCGGTCATGCCGATGCGCTCCTGGCTGCCGGTGTGGACCACCTCGTGGGTGTCGACCGTGATCCGGACGCGATCGCCGAGGCCAAGGAGCGACTGGCACACCACGGGGAACGGTTCCGTGCGATGCACGCGGTGTTCTCCACGATCTCCTCGGCGCAGCTCGGCGAGCCCGTCGACGGCGTGCTGTTCGACCTGGGGGTCTCGTCGATGCAGGTCGACCGTGCCGACCGCGGCTTCTCCTTCCGGCAGGACGCGCCGCTCGACATGCGGATGAGTCAGGACGGTCCCAGCGCCGCCGACCTCGTGAACGGTCTGCCCGAACGCGAGCTGGCTGACGTGATCTTCAAGTTCGGCGAGGAGCACCGCTCGCGCAGGATCGCGGCGGCGATCGTCCGCCGCCGGCCTCTGCGGACCACCGACGAGCTCGCCGGCGTCGTCGTGGGCGCCCTGGGGCGGCATCCGGGGGGCTCCCACCCCGCGCGCCGCACGTTCCAGGCGCTCCGCATCGCGGTCAACCGGGAGCTCGAGGAGCTCGCCACCACCCTGCCGCAGGTGGTTGACCTCCTCGGCCCCGGGGGCCGCGTGGTGGTGCTGTCGTATCACTCGCTCGAGGACGGCATCGTGAAGCGGGCGTTCCGGGACGACGATCGCCTCCACGTGCTCACGCGCAAACCGCGCCGCGCCAGCGACGACGAGATCGCTGCCAACCCGCGCGCGAGGAGCGCGAAGCTGCGCGCCGCCGAGCGACTCGAGGATGCCGCGTGAGCACGCCGGCACGCAAGCTCACCCCGGCGGCACCCCGCCATGCGCCGACCCATCTGCCAACCCCCGCACCGACCCCGCGAGATCGTGCGCGCCCCGTGCGCGCGCCCGCGGCGCGCCCGACGACCACCTCCCCTCCCTCCCCACGTCGGCGGGCGCGCCGCGGGTTCCACCCGGCGTTCTGGATCTTCTCGGCGTTCGTGGTCACGGGCATGGTCGTGGGCATCGTGTCGTTGTCGGCATTGCTCGTGCAGACGGGCTTCGGCATCGACCGCACCGAGGCACGGATCGCCGAGCTCGCCGACGAGCGTGAGCTGCTGGGCAAGGAGGTGGCGACGATGTCATCGCCCGGGCGCATCGCGAGCTGGGCCCGGGCCCGCGGCTTCGTGATGCCCGAGGACGTCGTCGTGCTCCAGGTGCCGGGGCGTCCCGAGGTCGACGGGTGAGATCGCCGAGCCGCGGCCGCCTGCTCATCCTGCTCACCGTGATGCTGATGGCGCTCGTCGGCGTCGTAGCGCGGGTCAGCATGCTGCAGGTGCGCCAGACGAGCGCGTACGTCGAACTCGGCTGGGAGCAGCGGGTGCGCACGGTCACGATCGCGGCCGAGCGGGGGAGCATCCTCGATCGCGCGGGCACCGCGCTCGCCATGTCGCTTGACGCGCGTGACGTCTACGCCGACCCCCGTTACGTCACGCAGCCGAGCGACGTGGCGGATCGGATCGCGGAGGTGCTCGGGCTCGACCGACCTGCCGAACGTGATCTTCGAGGTGATCTGCGGGCCGACGGCAGCTTCGTCTACGTCGCGCGCCGGGTCGACCGGGAGGTCGCCGACGAGCTCGCGGAGGCCCGCCTGCCCGGCATCGGGTTCCTGCCGGCGTCGGCGCGCTACTACCCGGCCGCAGGGGTGGCCTCACAGCTGCTCGGCTTCACGAACGTGGACGGTCTCGGGATCGCGGGTCTGGAGAAGCAGTACGAGAGCCTGCTCGCCGGCACGCCCGGGGAGCGGACCTCGGAGCTGTCGCCGCTGGGCCAGGTCATCGCGGGCGGGCTCGACGTCGTCGAGGAGCCCGTGCCCGGCAACGACCTCGTGCTCACGATCGACCGCGAGATCCAGTTCCAAGCCCAGCAGTACCTCCGGCGAGCCGTGCGTGACAACGACGCGTCCGGCGGCACCATCATCGTGATGGACCCTCGCACCGGTGACATCTACGCGATGGCGAGTTACCCGTGGTTCGACCCGAACCGCTTCGGGGACTTCGACGCCGCCACCTATCGCAACCGATCAGTGTCCGACATGTGGGAACCGGGCTCCGTGAACAAAGTGATCACGGCCGCCGCCGCGATCGAGACCGGCGCCGTCGGTCTGAGCGACGTGTTCACGGTGCCCGACGAGCGGGAGGTCGGGGGGTTCACGATCCATGATTCCCATCCTCATCCGACCATGGCGATGACCCTGGCCGACATCATCGCGAAGTCGAGCAACATCGGCAGCAGCCTCGTCGCCGATCGTGTCGGCGACGAGCAGATGGCGGCGTCGTTCGCGGCGTTCGGGTTCGGCCGTCCGACGGGAGTGGGGTTCCCGGGTGAGCAGTCCGGCATCATGCCGCCGCTGGCGAACTGGACCGATGCCACGAGAGCGACCCTCTCGTTCGGATCAGGGGTTGCGGTGACGCCGCTGCAGATGGCCTCGGTCTACGCCACCGTCGCCAACGGCGGCACATGGGTGCAGCCTCGTCTCGTGCTCGGCACCCGTGGACGGGACGGCATGGTTCGGCTGGCAGACCCCTCGATGACCCAAGAGGTCGTGAGCCCCCGCACGGCCGAGGCGCTCACGCAGATGCTCGCCTACGCCGTGGAGGACGGGACCGGCGGCAGCGCGCAGATCCCCGGCTACCAGGTGGCCGGCAAGACGGGCACGGCCAAGAAGCTCGAGGATGGCGAGTACGTTCGCCGCTACGTTGCGTCGTTCATCGGGTTCTTGCCGGCCTCGGCGCCCCGCGTCGTGGTCGCCGCGATCCTCGACGAGCCCGCCACGATCTACGGGGGGGTGGCCGCCGCACCGCTGTTCCAGGACGTCGCGCGGTACACGATCCAGCGATTGGGCATCGAGTCCGCGCCGTCGGTGCCGCTGCCGCGAGACGCGTTGCTGCTGCCATGAACGCGTCGGGAGGGCGTGTAGGCTCGGACGCGGTGGTCCGGTCCTTCCCCCCCGTTCCGCTCGCCGAGGCCGTCGCCACGGTCGGCGGCCAGATCCGCGGCGACGACGCGACGCTCGTCGCCGATGTGGTCGTCGACCACCGTGAGGTCATCGCCGGCTCGGTGTTCTGTTGCGTGCCAGGCGCCACGGCGGATGGCCACGACTTCGCTGCCGCCGCCGTCGACGCCGGAGCGGCTGCGCTGATGGTGGAACGATGGCTCGACGTCGACGTCGCCCAGGTGCGCGTGGCCTCCGTGCGGGCGGCCATGGGCTCGGTGTCGGCCGCTGTGTACGGACGTCCAGCCGAGGCGCTCACGACGGCGGGCGTGACCGGCACGAACGGGAAGACGACGTCGACGTACCTGCTGGAGTCGGTGTTCGAGACCGCCGGCATGACCAGCGGTCTGATCGGCACGACTGGCGCGCGGATCGCGGGCCGCCCCTCGCCGCTGGCCCATACCACGCCGGAGGCGCCAGATCTCCAGCGGCTATTCGCGTCGATGCGCGATGCCGGCGTGTCGGCGGTGGCCATGGAGGTGTCGTCCCATGCCCTGGCCCAGCACCGCGTCGACGGCATCGTCTTCGACGTCGCCACCTTCACGAACCTGTCACAGGATCATCTCGACTACCACCCGTCGATGGAGGCGTACTTCGAGGCCAAGGCGCGCCTGTTCACGCCGGCGCTGGCCCGTGCCGGGGTCGTCAACGTGGACGACCGGTGGGGGCGCCGCCTCGCCGAGCTCGCGGAAGTCCCCGTCACGACCTATGCCCTGGACACGGAGGCCGATGTCCGCGCGACCGAGGTGCGGTCGGATGTGCGCGGCGTTTCGTTCCGGTGCGAAGGGATCCTCGTGCGCTCTACGCTTCGGGGCCGGTTCAACGTGACGAACTGTCTCGGCGTGCTCGCGGCGGCTCGGTCACTCGGCATCGACCCGGCGCGCGCGGCCGAGGGGATCGAGCGGGCCCCCATGGTCCCTGGTCGCATGGAGCCGATCGATGAGGGGCAGGACTTCCTGGTGGTGGTGGACTACGCGCACACGCCGGATAGCATCCTCGGCGTGCTCCGGGCGTCTCGCCCGCTGGCGGCGGGCCGCGTGATCGTCGTGTTCGGTTGCGGGGGAGACCGCGACCGGGCGAAGCGACCCGAGATGGGGCGTGCGGCCACCTCGCTCGCCGATCACACGATCATCACGAGCGACAACCCCCGCTCGGAAGACCCGCTGGCGATCATCCGCGAGATCGAGCGTGGAGCCGCGGACGGCGGTGGCGCCTACGTCATCGAGCCCGACCGGCGCGCCGCGATCGGCCTGGCGATCGATCAGGCGCGCCCCGGCGACGTCGTGGTGATCGCCGGCAAGGGACATGAGACCGTGCAGGAGCTCGCCGGCGGCTCTCTGCCATTCGACGATCGCGACGTCGCGCGGGCCGCGCTGCGCTCGGAGGCCCGATGAAGCCGCGGCACCTGTCCGACGTGGCGCGCGCCGTCCGCGGGTTGCACCTCGGCGACGACGTCGTGGTACACGACGTCGTGATCGACTCACGACAGGCGGGGCCCGGTTCGTTGTTCGTGGCGATCCCGGGTGAACGCGTCGACGGAGCCCGCTTCGTGCCCGAGGCGCTCGAACGTGGCGCCGCTGCCGTGCTCGTCCGCGACGGCATCAGCGTGGACGGCCCGGCCGTGTTCGTGCGGTCCGCCAACGAGGCCTTGCTGGCCCTCGCCGCCGACGAGCGCCGGCGCAGCGACGCGACCGTGATCGGCATCACCGGAGCCAACGGCAAGACCTCGACGAAGGACCTCACGGCATCGGTGGTGTCGGTGCGGTGGCACACGCATGCGAGCCCCGCGTCGTTCAACAACGAGATCGGCGTGCCGATGACGCTGCTCGGGGCGCCACCCGAGACCGAGATGATCGTCGCCGAGCTCGGGGCGCGCCACGTCGGCGACGTCACCTTCCTCAGTTCGATCGCGCGCCCATCGATCGTCGTGGTGACGAACGTGGGGCTGGCGCACATGGAAGTGTTCGGATCGTGGGAGAAGATCGTCGAGGCGGGCGCGGAGCCCATCGAAGCCCTGGAGCCCGACGGGGTCGCCGTGCTGAACGTCGACGATCCGGTCGTGGCCGGCTACGCGACCCGCACCGGGGCCCGCGTCGTCACGTTCGGACGCGCCGACGATGCCGACGTGCGCGCCGACGACGTCGTGCTGGATGCCGATGGCCGGGCGTCGTGCACGATCGCGCACGGGGACGAACGCGTCGCGATACGTCTGCAGGTACCGGGTGAGCACATGGTTGGCAACGCACTCGCGGCCGTGGCCGTCGGCATCGAGGTCGGCGTCGGCCTGGCCGACGCAGCCGAGGCGGCGGCGAACACAGCGGTCTCCCGGTGGCGCATGGAGACGTTCACGACGTCGGAGGGCGTCCGCGTGCTCAACGACGCGTACAACGCGAACCCCGAGTCGATGGCCGCGGCGCTCCGGACCGCCCGATGGATGGCGGGGGATGGCCGCCTGATCGCGGTGCTCGGCACGATGGCCGAGCTCGGCGCCGTCTCGCTGCAGGAGCACGAGCGGATCGGTGCGCTCACCGCGCGCCTCGGCGTGGCCCGGCTCGTGACGGTGGGCGGTCAGGCCGAACCGATCGCCGTCGCCGCTCTGCGTGAGGGGCTCGAGCCGGACGCGGTGATGCAGGTCGACGACGTCGAGGCGGCGCTGGCACAGCTGCACGCCACCTTGGTCGAAGGGGATCTCGTGCTCTGCAAGGCATCTCGGAGCGCCGGGCTGGAGCGGGTCGCGGAGGGATTGCGGTGATCTCGATCCTGATCGCGGCCGCGGTCGCCGGCGCCGTGACGCTGCTCGGCACCCCCGTGGCGATCCGAGCGTTCCGGGTGTGGGGGTGGGGGCAGCGGATCCGGGAGGACGGACCTCGCAGCCACTTCGAGAAGATGGGCACGCCGACGATGGGTGGCCTCGTGATGATCGCCGGTGCGCTGCTCGGGTACGTGGCCTCGCGCGTAACGACACAGCGGCTGACCCAGACCGGACTCGCGCTGCTCCTGGCGATGGTGGGGTTCGGCGCGGTCGGATTCATCGACGATTTCATGAAGGTCCGCCGCCGCCGGTCGCTCGGACTGTCGAAGGCACAGAAGTTCCTCGGCACGGCGCTCGTGTCGGTCGTGTTCGCCGTCGTGGTCGTCGTGTTCACCGACCAGTCAGGCACCTCTACGAACCTCTCGTTCCTTCGAGAGACGAGCGTCAAGCTGGGGGCGTTGTTCTTCCTGTGGGCGTTCCTGATCCTCACGTCGTCGTCCCACGCCGTGAACCTGACCGATGGACTCGACGGCCTGGCAGCGGGCTCGTCCACGCTCGTGCTGTCGTCGTTCGTGTTCATCGCGTTCTGGCAGTTCCGGCACACCTGCGGGCTGCTGGACGGCGCGAGCGGGTGTTACCCCGTCGACGGCGCCCATATGCAGGACGCCGCGATCGTCGCCGCCGCGATGCTGGGCGCGTCGATCGGGTTCCTCTGGTGGAACGCCGCTCCGGCGCGCATCTTCATGGGTGACACCGGTGCGCTCGCGCTCGGTGGACTCTTCGGTGCGCTCGCGATCGTGACGAACACCCAGCTGTTGCTCGTGATCTTGGGGGGATTGTTCGTGATCGAGACCGCGTCGGTGATCGCACAGGTGATCTCCTACCGGGGGTTCGGCCGGAGGGTGTTCAGGATGTCGCCGATCCACCATCACTTCGAGCTTGCCGGCTGGCCCGAGTTCACCGTGATCGTGCGCTTCTGGATCATCGCCGGCATCTGTGCCTCGGTGGGGCTCGGTCTGTTCTACGCCGACTTCATCGCGCGAGGGGGTCTGGATTGACCGGGCTGTGCAGTGGTGAACGGGTGTTGGTGGTCGGTGCCGGGGTCGCCGGAAGTGCGGCGGCGCTGGCCCTGGCGGCTGAAGGAGCACAGGTGCGGGTCACCGACGAGCGGACCGCCGACGCGATCGCCGGGCTCGACGCGCTGGACCGGGCCGGTATCGACGTGCACCTGGGCGCCCATGAGGTCTCCGATCTCGACGGTGTCGATTGGGTCCTGATCAGCCCCGGGGTTGCGCCGAGCGCCGCGCCGGTCTTGTGGGCCCTCGAGCGGGGGCTCCCCGTGCGCGGCGAGCTCGACCTCGGCGCGCGGCTGAGCCGCGCGCCCTACCTCGCGGTGACCGGCACGAACGGGAAGACGACCACCGCGGGCATGCTCGCGGCGTGCCTGCGGGCCGCCGGTCTGGACGCGATCGCGTGTGGCAACATCGGTCACCCATTCACGACCGCGGCGCGCGGAGCCCACGACGCCCTGGTCGTCGAATGTTCGTCCTTCCAGTTGGCGCAGCATTCGTCGTTCCACCCTCGCGTGTCGGTGCTCTTGAACCTGGCGCCGGATCATCTGGACCGACACGGGACCTTCCCGGACTACGTCGCCGCGAAGGCGTCGATCTACGCGCTGCAGCGAGGCGACGACGTCCACGTCGGCAACGCCGACGACCCGGAGGTCGTACGGGTGTCGGGCGCGGCCCCGTGCCGGGTGGCGTGGTTCGGGACGCACGCCGCGGCGTCCGGCGACGTGGGGTACCGGGGTGCTGAGCTCGTCGTGCAGCGTGAGCGGGTGCTGGCCATCGGCCACGTCGATCGAAGCGACGCCGCGTACCGGGCCGACGCCGCGGCCGCCGCCGCAGCCGCGCTCGCCTTCGGCGTCGACCCCGTCGCGATCTCGGTGGGCCTTGCGGGCTATGAACCACCTCGACACCGTGGCGAGGTCGTTGCCCTCGCGGGCAGCGTTCGGTTCATCGACAACTCGAAGGCGACGAACGTCCACGCGGCGCTGGCCGCGATCTCGGCGATCGACGACGGGGTGCTGATCGCGGGTGGCCGGGCCAAAGGTGTGGACCTGCGTCCACTCGCCGAGGCCGCGCCACGCCTGCGTGCCGTGGTCGTGCTCGGTGAGGCCGCCGACGAGCTGGCGACGCTGTTCGACGGGTTGGTCGGCGTGCATCGTGCCCCGACGATCGAAGACGCGGTGCGCCAGGCGGCGGCGCTCGCGGCGCCCGACGCGCCCGTGCTGCTCGCGCCCGCATGCGCGAGCTGGGACATGTTCAGCGGATATGAGGAGCGGGGCGACCGCTTCGCCGCGGCCGCCCGTGCCGTCGCGAGCGAGGTGCCGAGCCGTGGCTGATCGACAGGCGGCGCGCGCCGAGCGAAGGGCTCGACGCACCCCTGATGTCGCCAGCCCTCCTCGCCTGCGCGTGGTGCACGTGCGCCCGCCGGCGACGGGCCTGGACCGGCGCGCCCGGGCACGCTCAGACCTGCTGTTGTTGCTCGTACCCGCGTGGTTCCTGACGGCGATCGGTCTTGTCATGGTGCTGTCGGCGGGGTCGGTCTCCGCCGCCCAGGGGTACGGCGGCAACTCCTTCTGGTACTTCCAGCGGCAGGTCATCTACGTGGCGGCGGGCTTGGCGCTCGCGGCCGTCGTGGCGAAGATGCCCTATCGCGCGTGGCGCCGTCTGTGGGCACCGCTGCTCGGGATCGCGGTCGTGTTGATGCTGCTCGCCGCGCATCCGGCGTCGGGCACCTCCCTCTACGGCGCCTCGAGGTGGCTGGACCTCGGCTTCATGACCCTGCAACCCTCCGAGTTCGCCAAGCTCGGGCTCATCGCGTTCGCCGCGACGATCGTGGCCAAGAAGGGCGACAAGCTGCACGACCCTCGTCACCTGGCGATCCCCCTCGTGCCGGTGGTCGGGTTGGTGGCGATCCTCGGCATCTTGCAGCGGGACCTCGGCACGACGGTGATCCTGTGCGGGTCGGTCTTCCTCCTGTTGTTCGTGGCGGGTGTCCGGTTGCGGTACCTGGCGGTGTCGGCCCTCGTCGGCCTTGTCGCCGTCGTGTCGTTGATCGTGGGGGAGGAGTACCGCAACCAGCGGTTCTTCGCGGCGTGGCTCGACCCTCAGGCTGATCCGTCGGGTGCGGGCTACCAGTTGATCCAGGGGTTGATCGCGATCGGGTCGGGTGGGTGGACCGGCTTGGGGCTCGGGTCCAGCCGAGCGAAGTGGGATTTCCTGCCGAACGCCCACTCCGACTTCATCTTCGCCGTGATCGGCGAAGAGCTCGGCCTGCTCGGCGCGCTCGCGGTCATCGTCGCGATCGCTGTGCTGTTGTTCGGCGGGGTTCGCATCGCCCTGCACGCGCCCGACACCTTCGGCCGGGTGCTGGCGGCGGGGGTCGTCGGGTGGCTCGGGCTGCAATCGATCATCAACCTGGGCGCGGTGACGGGCCTGCTCCCGATCACGGGCGTGCCGCTGCCGCTCGTGTCCTTCGGGGGCACTGCGCTCGTCGTGACGCTCGCGGCGATCGGCGTGCTCGCGAGCGTGGCGCGCGGTTCCGCGCGGGCGGGTGTGTCGGCGAACGGGCGCGTGCCTGCCCGCTCGACGGCGATGATCCCGAAACCCGCGGCGCGACGATGAAGGTGGTGATCGCCGGCGGCGGTACGGCCGGCCACGTCACTCCCGGTCTGGCGTTGGCGTCGCGGCTGATCGAGGACCACGACGCCGACGTGCTCTTCGTCGGTGCACGAACGGGGTTCGAAGCGCACATGGTGCCCGACGCGGGTGTGGCGTTCCGTGGGATCGAGGCTGCTCCGCTGTACCGCGAGCTGTCGTGGCGGGCCGCGCGAGCGCCGTGGGTGGCCTGGCGTTCGGTGAGCACCTGCCGGCCGCTCGTCCGCGATGCCGACGTCGTGGTGGGGGTCGGAGGCTACGTGAGCGTGCCCACGGGGCTCGCCGCCCGACGGGAACGGGTGCCGCTCGTCCTGCACGAGCAGAACGCCGTGCCGAGCCTCGCGAACCGGCTGCTCGCACGCGGTGCGGCGGCGGTGGCTTCCACCTTCGCCGACGCCGCGGGCCGTTTCCCCTCCCGGGCTCGGTTCGTGCACACGGGCGGGCCGGTTCGTGAGGCGGTGCGGTCGGTGCCGGCTCGCCGAGCCGAGCTCGCCGCCCAGGCGCGAGCGGCATTCGGCCTCGCCGAAGGGGTCGTGACGGTCCTCGTCATGGGAGGCAGCCAGGGTGCGCTCCGGCTGGACCGAGCGCTGGCCGGGGCTCTGCCGCGTCTGGCCGACGAGCCGATCCAAGTGGTGGCGCTCACCGGCGCCGATCATGTGGACGTCGTCGCCGCGCCGGCGTCCATCGGCCCGGCACCCGTCACCTACGTGGCGCCGTTCCTCGATCGGATCGAACTCGCCTACGCGGTGGCCGACTTCGCGGTGGCCCGTGCCGGCGCCGGTTCGATCGCCGAGCTCGCCGTCTGCGGGGTGCCGGCGGTGCTCGTGCCCTATCCGCACGCCACCGCGAACCACCAGGAGGCCAACGCCCGCGAGCTGGTGCGCGCCGGCGCGGCCGACCTGGTGCTCGATCGAGACCTGTCGTCGGAACGCCTCGTGGGGTGCATCCTCGAGGTGATGCATGACTGGGATCGGCGCGAGCGGATGGGGGCCGCGATGTCGGCGTGGGCGCGCCCGGACGCCGACGAGCGTCTGGCCGCGCTCGCCATCGAGGCCGCCCGAGCCCCGAGGGCGCCGGGCGATGACGGACGTGGGGGGCCCCAGTGAACGCGCCGTCCCCGGCGCCTCGCGATCCGCCCGTGAGCATGCCCCCCCGCTACGTGCCGCCCGAGGGATCGATCCCCACGCTGTCGATCCCGTCGCTCGATGGGGTGGGAAGTGTTCACCTCATCGGGGTCGGTGGTGCCGGCATGCGGAACCTGGCCCGACTCTTCCTGGCCCGCGGGCTCGAGGTGTCGGGGTCGGACCTCAAGGAGTCCAAGGGGCTCGTGGAGCTCCGCGGCCTGGGCGCGCGGATCTGGGTGGGGCACGATCCCGGCGTGCTCGGCGTCCCCGACGTCGTCGTGGTCTCGAGCGCGATCGGGGCGACCAACTCCGAGCTCGTGGCCGCCGGGCACCTCGGGATCGAGGTCTGGCGGCGGCAGCAGGCCGTGGCGGCGCTGGCGCAGGAGCGTCGCGTGGTCGCGGTGGCCGGAACCCACGGCAAGACCACGACGACCTCACTCGTGGCGATCGCGCTCGAACGCGGAGGCCTCGACCCCACCTACCTCGTCGGCGGGGACCTGAACGAGAGCGGATCGGGCGCCCGACACGGCGACGGCGATCTGTTCGTCTTCGAGGCCGACGAGAGCGACGGGTCGTTCCTGTTGCTGCCACCCGACATCGGGGTCGTGACGAACGTCGAGATCGACCACGTGGATTTCTACCAGGGTGGACGAGACGAGATCGTCGCGGCGTTCGCCGCGTTCATGGAGCGGTGCGGCCGCGTCGTGGCCTTCGGCGACGATCCGCAGGTGCGGGCAGCGATGGCCGCGGCCGGGGTCGATGCGGTCACCTACGGCATGGACACCGGCAACGAGATCGTCGTGCGCATCGATCGGCTGGGCCCCACGGGCGCGGCCGGCACCCTGCAGGTCGATGGCACGCAGGTCGACGTGCGGCTCGGCGTCGACGGGCCGCACAACCTGTTGAACGCCGCCGCGGCCGTTGCCGTGGCCCGCGATCTCGGCGTCGACCCGACGGATGCGGCCGCCGCCCTCGCCGGCTTCGCCGGGGTCCATCGCCGTTTCGAGCGACGTGGCGCCGAGCGGGGAGCGGAGTTCTTCGACGACTACGGCCACAACCCCACCGAGATGCAGGTGACGATCGACACGGCTCGCCGCCGGGCGCCGCGACGGCTGATCGCCGTCGTGCAACCGCATCGCCACTCCCGGGTCCAGGCGCTGTGGCGCGAGCTGGGCGCGAGCGTGGCAGGCGCCGACGTCGTGGTGGTGACCGACGTCTACGGCGCGGCCCAGGTGCCGATCCCTGGGGTGACGGGCAAGCTCGTGGTCGACGGCGTTCAGCTCCACGCCCCGGGTAGACGCACCGTGTACCTCCCGCATCGCCAGGACGTGGTGGCCTTCCTGGATCGAGAGGTCCGCGAGGGCGACCTCGTGGTCACGATGGGGTGCGGTGACGTGTGGATGCTCGGTGACGCCGCACTGGAACGGATCCGGGATTCCGATGCCGACCGATGAGTCGCTCGCCGCGCGGCTGGCCACGGCAGAACGTCTGCTGCGCGCCGACCTGGGCGTCCGGGTGCGCACCGGGTTCCCCCTCGCGCCCCTGACGTCGTTCCGGCTCGGAGGTCCCGCCGCCCTGTACCTCGAGCCCGAGGACGAGGCCGACCTCGCGGCCGCCGGCAGGGCGATCGGCGACGGCGCGATCCCCTGGCTCGTGCTCGGCAAGGGGTCGAACCTCCTTGTGGCCGACGAAGGGTTCCCGGGTCTCGTCCTGCGACTGGGACGAGGGTTCCGCTGGGTCGCCCGTGAGGGGGACCTCCTGCGCGCGGGAGCGGCGATGCCGTTGCCGGCGTTGGCCGGGGTCGCCCTGCGGCATGGGCTCGACGGCATCTCCTTCGGTGTGGCGATCCCGGCGAGCCTCGGCGGTGCGGTGCGGATGAACGCCGGAGCCCACGACGCGCAGCTCGCCGACGTGATCGAGCGTGTCGAGGTCTTCCGGCTCGCCGAAGGCCGATCGACGTCGGTCGACGGGGCCGACGCAGGCTTCGGGTACCGGCACAGTGAGCTGCCCGGCGACGGCGTCGTCACCGGCGCCACGCTGCGCCTGCGACCGGGCGACACCGCGGCCATCCGGGCCCGGATGCAGGAGGTGAAGGACTGGCGACGACGCACGCAGCCGTTGGCCGAGCCCAACTGCGGCAGCGTGTTCACGAACCCGCCTGGTGACCATGCAGCACGCCTGATCGATGAGGCGGGGGGCAAGGCCCTCCAGGAGGGTGGCGCGCACGTCTCCGGCAAACACGCCAACTTCATCGTCGCGGGACCAGGAGCCACGGCCGCCGACGTCCGGCGGCTGATCGAACGCGTGCGAGCGCTGGTCCTGGAACGCTCTGGGGTCGATCTGCAACCGGAGGTTCACCTGGTCGGGGGCGAGGCGTGAACGTTGGGCCGTTCCTGCGGACCACGCGCGGCAAGGTCATGGCCACGCTCCTCGTCCTGCTGAGCCTCACCGCATTGGCGGTCGCCGCCACGTTCTCTCCGATCTTCGCGGCGCAGGACGTGCGGATCGAGGGGATCCGCCGGCTGACGGACGCCCGGGTACGGTCGCTGTCGGGGCTCGAGATCGGGACGAACGTGTTCCATCTGAACGCCGGCCGGGTCGAGGAGACGCTCCGCGCCGACCCGTGGATCGCCGACGCGACGGTCACCCGCGAGCTGCCGGACTCGATCGTGGTGACGCTGGTCGAGCGGGTGCCCGTGGCCCTCACCGAGATCGACGGCATGTCGACCACGCTCGCCGGTGACGGGACGCCGCTGCCGGGGGCATCGCCATCAGGGCTCCCGCGGCTCGAGGGTTGGGCCGGTGACCTCACGCCGGCGGAGCGAGAGGGGACCGCCGGAGCGCTGGTGGCGCTGGGTCCGGCCCTGCGGCGGGCGGTGGCGTCGGCGGCGTTGAACGTCACCGGAGAGATGTCGCTCGAGATGCGGGACGGCACCGTCGTGCGCTACGGGCCACCCACCGGATCCGTGGCCAAGGCCGAGGCGCTCCGGGCGGTATTCGCGTGGGCGGACGACACCGGCACGGTGATCACGGTCGTGGACGTCCGGGTGCCGACGGCGCCGACCGTGCGCACGCTCGACGGCGACGAGACGTCGATCTGAGTCTCGCCGTTCGCTGTCATGCACTCCGGCAGCGAAGGCGAGCCCACTGCTTGACGGACCTGGGCATCCTTAGTATCGTCCCACCTCGACGTGAGGTAGAAATAACAATCACTATCTACTTCACGGTTAGGCTTCACCTCACCAAGAGGTACCCCAGGAGGGAAGGGCGTTTCCCCAGCTCATCCCGGACTTCGGTCCGGGCCGGAGGTACGAAGGATGGACAGTCCCCAGAACTACCTCGCCGTGATCAAGGTGATCGGGATCGGTGGCGGCGGCGTGAACGCGGTGAACCGGATGATCGAGGCGGGCCTGCGGGGCGTCGAGTTCATCGCCGTCAACACCGATGCGCAGACCCTGCTGATGTCCGACGCCGAGGTGAAGCTCGACATCGGCCGTGAGACCACCAGGGGCCTGGGCGCCGGGTCGGACCCCGAGGTCGGTCGCAGCGCCTCCACCGAACACGCCGATGAGATCGAAGAGATCCTCAAAGGCGCCGACATGGTCTTCATCACCGCGGGTGAAGGAGGCGGCACCGGCACCGGCGGCGCGCCCGTCGTGGCCGAGATCGCGCGCAACCTCGGCGCCCTGACGATCGGGGTGGTGACCCGCCCGTTCGGCTTCGAGGGCCGCCGCCGCGCGACCCAGGCTGACCTGGGCATCACCGAGCTGAAGAAAGCCGTCGACACGCTCATCGTGGTGCCGAACGACCGGCTGCTCCAGGTCGCCGATCCAAACATGCCGATGATCGAGGCCTTCCGCATGGCTGACCAGGTGCTCTATCAGGGGGTCGACGGCATCACGTCGCTGATCACGACCCCGGGGCTGATCAACCTCGACTTCGCCGATGTGAAGAACGTGATGTCGGGCGCGGGGTCGGCGCTGATGGGGATCGGGACAGGATCGGGCACCGACCGGGCAACCGAGGCAGCGAAGAACGCGATCAGCTCGCCGCTGCTCGAGTCCTCGATCGACGGGGCCAAGGGCGTGTTGCTGTCGATCGCCGGGCCCACCGACCTGACCCTGCACGAGGTCAACGGCGCCGCCGACGCGATCACGCGGGTGGCCCACCCCGACGCCAACATCATCTTCGGGGCGGTGGTCGATGATGCCCTCGGCGACGAGGTGCGGGTGACGGTCGTGGCCGCGGGCTTCGACAAGCTGACCCCCAACGGTGAGAGCCGGTTCGAGAGTCGGCTGTCGAAGCTGCTCGAAGAGCCGGACCGGGGCGAGGCGGCCGCACCGGCCGAATCGCTGCCCTCGATCCTGGCCGACGACGGATCCGACGACGTGTTCACGAATGCCGAGGCCGAGCCGGTGTCGGTGTCGTTCGACGCCGAGGAGGACCTCGACATCCCCGACTTCCTGAAGAGCTGACGGTCCCCGCCGTCCCTGCGCGGCCCCGCGCACGGGGGCGGGGAGGTTCGAGCGAAGAGGCGCCCTTCCCCCGCCTCTTGGCCGAGAGAGCCTCCCCGCCCCCGCTCCACGTTCCTGGCAAGCTGGCGCGGATGGCCGGCCCCGACGACGTGCTCGACGAGAACCTCGCCCGGATCCGCGACGGCATCGTTCGGGCCGCCACCCGTGCGGGGCGAGACCCTGCCGAGATCACCCTCGTGGCGGCGGCCAAGCAGGTGCCGGCGGCGGCGGTACGAGCCGTGGTCGATCTGGGTGTTCGCGCCGTGGGGCACAACTACGTGCAGCAGCTTCGATCCGCCCGCGGCGAGCTCGACGATCTCGACGTGCGCTGGCACTTCATCGGCGCCCTGCAGACGAGCACCGCCCACACCGTGGCCGACCTCGCCGACGTGGTCGAAACCCTCGGCAGCGAGCGAGCGATCCGCAGGCTGGCAGGGCGCGCGGCACGCGCCGGCCGGACCCTGGGGGCTCTGCTGGAGGTCGACTTCACGGGGGATCGGGCGGGTGTCTCGCCGGAACAGGTGCCCGCGCTGGCCGACCTGGCGGCGGGCCTGGATGGGCTCGAGCTGCGCGGGCTGATGACCCTGCCCCCCCCGACGCCCGACGCCGAAGGGGCTCGCCCGTGGTTCATCCACCTACGCGAGCTGCGTGATCGCGTGCGTGAGCAGCATCCGGATGTGCTGGACCTTTCGATGGGGATGTCGTTGGATTACGAGGTCGCCGTGGAGGAAGGCGCTACCATGGTCCGCATCGGAACGGCGCTGTTCGGTCCCCGGACGTCGTGACGGAGAGAGGAACTCGGTGATGGCCGGCGTGTGGAAGAAGACACTCAACTACCTCGGGTTGGTCGAAGACGATGAGGGCTTCGTCGATGAGATGCCCGAGGCGGAGCCGATGCCGGTTCGTCGGATGCGGCCGCAGGCCGTCCGTGAGGTCCCGGCCGACACCGAAGGAGTCGTGCGCACGATCGCGGCGCCCCGACCCGCTACCTCGTCGGCGATCCACAAGTCCGAGCCGAAGCGCTTCAACGAGGCCCGCGAGGTCGCCGACCGCTTCAAGGACGGCACCGCGGTGATCATGAACCTGCAGTCGACCGACGACGCGATCGCCCGGCGGCTCGTCGATTTCGCGAGCGGCCTCGTCTACGGCCTCGACGGCAAGATCGAGTTGATCGCCAACCGCGTGTACCTGCTCACTCCCTCCAACGTCGAGGTCTCGGCAGAGGAGCGCGAGCGGCTGGCCGGCGGCATGTTCTACAACCAGTTCTGACCTGCTTCACGATCGGCGGCGCGAGCGGGTGCGCGCCGAAGGCTGCTAGCCTTCCCGCCCGGTGACACGCCTCTTCTGCCTCGTCCTGACGGTCTTCTGGATCATCCTGCTCGCGCGGGTGGTCCTATCCTGGCTGCAGCTCGCCGGCGTCCGACCGCCGGCGAGCGGACCGCTGCGGGCGGGCCATGACCTGTTGTTCGAGGTGACCGAACCCGTGTTGCGGCCGCTGCGGCGGATCGTGCCGCCCGCGGGCATGTTCGACCTGTCGGTCGTCGTAGCGTTCATCATCATCTTCGTGCTGCAGACGGCGCTCTGCACCTAGGAGGCATCCTGATGCGCAAGGAAACGAAGGCAGACCCGCCCGCCCCCGGTCTCGAGCCCGGCGCGCCCTCCGCGGCGAGCTCCATGATGACGGCCCTGGACATCCAGCAGAAGGAGTTCCGGGTGTCGCGGATCGGGGGGTACCGGATGCGCGACGTCGACGAGTTCCTGGACCGGCTCACCGACACCATGTCGGCCCTGACCGCCGAGAACGAACGCCTCCGCCGTGGGGTCGGCGGGGCTCCTATCGTCGGCACGCCGGACCTCGACGAGGTGTCCCGTCAGGCTGATGAGATCATCGCGCGGGCGCGCGATGAGGCGGCGCGGATCACCGCCGAGGCGAACGAGCGCGCGGCCGGCGCCGCCGGCATCGCGGCCACGTCCGGTGCGACGAGCGCCGACCAGCGGGCCGCGGTCGGTGCGTTCCTCGCGCAGGAGCGCGCGTTCCTGCAGAGCCTCGCAGCGCTCGTCCAGGAGCACGCCGACACCGTGAAGGGGATGGCACGCAGGACCCGGCCGGAAGCGACGAGCACCGGAGGAAGCGTGGGACCGGAGGTCAAGGCTCCCCAGGTCAAGGCTCCCCAGGTCAAGGCTCCCCAGGTCAAGGCACCTGAGGTCAAGGCACCTGAGGTCAAGACGCCCACACCGCCGGCGTCGAAGCCGGACCCGGCAACGTCTCGCCCCGCGCCGTCCTCGGCTCCCTCACCCAGGCGGGACCAAGCGCCCACACCGGCTTCCGACGACACGCAGGTGATCGACCGCGATGAGCCGATCGTGGTCGATGAGCCGCAGCCCGCGGCCACCCGACGTGACGAGCGTGAGAACCAGGGCGGCGATCCCAGCCTGCGCGAACTCTTCTGGGGCGAGGACGCCTGAGGCAGGCGCCTCAGACCTTCCGTAGTCCGACCACGACCTCCACGCCCTCGACCGAGCCGACCTGACGGAACGCGTCACCGTCGAGGGGGCCGTCGCGCACCTCGATGGCCAGCGTCTCCGCCGCCAGCTCGTGTCGGTGAGCGTTGAGCGCCTCACCGAGCGAGCCGCTGGTCTCCACGCCGAGCACGATCCGGTCGCCGACCTCGAGGCCCGCGTCCTTGCGGGCATCCTGCACCACCCGGACCAGCTCACGCGCGAGGCCCTCACGGCGCAGGCCGTCGTCGAGATCGAGGTCCAGCGCCACGGTCACCCCGCCGTCGCTGGCTACGCCCCAGCCTTCCAGCACCTCCTGCACGAGGTCGACCTCGGTGGGGGACAGGTCGATCGTCTCCTCGCCGAGCGGCACCGCCACGGTGCGTCCGGCGGCGAGTTGGCTCGCGAGCTCGCCGCCGTCGGCGGCGAGCACCGTCGCGAGCTGCTGCACCCGTGCGCCGAGCCGGGGTCCCAGCGCCTTGAAGTTCGGTTTCGCGCGCCAGCGGCCGAACGGCTCCTGGGACTCGGCGAGTCGGACCTCCTTGACGTTCAACTCCTCGGCGACGAGCCAGAGGAGGCGCTCGAGCGCCCCTGAGGTCTGGGGCAGGTGCACGACGGCCTCCCGCAGGGGTTGGCGCGTGCGGGTCTTCGTCTCGACCCGTACTCGCCGGCCGAGCTCGACCACCGACCTGACCGTCGCCATCGCGTCGTCCAACACCTCATCGATCATCCCGGTGGCAGCCTCGGGGTAGTCGGCCAGGTGCACCGAGTCCGGGGCACCCTCCTGCGGGCTGGTGAGGTTGCGCCATAGCTCCTCGGCGATGAACGGCGTGAACGGGGCGAGCAGCGTCGCCGTCGTGACGAGGCACTCGTGCAGGGTGTGGAACGCGGCGACGGCGTCGCCGGTCGTGTCGCCGCCGGGGTTCCAGAACCGGCGGCGCGTGCGTCGCACGTACCAGTTCGACAGGTCGTCGACGAAGGTCTGGATCCTGCGCCCGGCGCCGGTGGCGTCGTAGGCATCCAGCCCGTCGCGCGCCACCCGCACCGTCTGCTGCAGCTGCGACAGGATCCACCGATCCATCGCCGGGCGCTCCGACACCGCCGGCGCCGGCGTGGGCCCGGGGTCGAAACCGTCCGCCATGGCATAGGTCACGAAGAAGGAGTAGACGTTCCACAGGCGAAGCAAGAACTGTCGCACGATGTCGTCGAAGGCCTCCATCGAGACCCGGCGCGACGCCCACGGGGAACCGCTGGTCAACAGGAACCACCGCAGAGCGTCGGCGCCTTGTCGGTCGAGCACGTCGAACGGGTCGATCGCGTTGCCGAGCGACTTGGACATCTTGCGCCCGTCGACGTCGACGATGTGCCCCAGGCACACGACGTTGCGGTACGTGATCGAGTCGAAGTGCAGTACGCCCTCGGCCATGAGCGTGTAGAACCAGCCGCGGGTCTGGTCGATCGCCTCGCAGATGTAGTCGGCAGGGAACGCCTCAGCGAACGCCTGCTCCCCGCGCCCGAGACCCGGGTGATACCCCCATTGGGCGAAGGGCATCGCGCCGGAGTCGTACCAGGTGTCGATCACCTCCGGCACCCGCGTCGCGATCCCGCCGCACCCTTCGGCGGGGCAGGCCAGCGTCACCTCGTCGATCGACGGCCTGTGCGGATCGAGGTCTGCCAGGTCGCGTCCGGCGAGCCGCCCGAGCTCGGCGAGCGATCCGATCGCCGTGTGATGCCCGTGGCCACAGCGCCAGATCGGCAGGGGTGTGCCCCAGTACCGCTCGCGCGACAGCGCCCAGTCGATGTTGTTCTCGAGCCAGTTGCCGAAACGGCCGTACTTGATGTGGTCGGGGAACCAGTTGACCTCGTCGTTCACCTCGAGCAGCCGCTCTTTCACGGCCGTCGTCCGGATGTACCAGGAGGTGCGCGCGTAGTAGAGGAGCGGGGTGCCGCAGCGCCAGCAGAACGGATAGCTGTGTTCGTAGGAGCCGGCGCGCAACAGCAGGCCCCGGTCGGCGAGGTCCTCGACGATCTTCGGATCTGCATCCTTCACGAACAGGCCACGCACGAACGCGGGAGCCTTCTCGTTGAACGTGCCGTCGTCGGCGACCGGCTTGAAGACCGGCCAGCCCTCCCGCAGGCCGATCGCGAGGTCGTCGGGGCCGAACGCGGGCGCCATGTGCACGATCCCGGTGCCGTCGTCCATCGACACGAAGTCGGCGGACACCACCCGGTGGGCGCCGTCGACGTTCGGGTACGGAGGCTCGTAGCGTGCCCCGACCAGCTCGGCGCCGGTCAGCTCGCGTACCACCTCTCCGCCGTCACCGAGCGCGCGCTCTCGCAGGAGGGCGCCGACGATCAGGCGCTCGCCGTCGCGCTCCACGAGCGCATAGGTGTGCTCGGCGCCGATCGCCACCCCGGTATTGGAGGGCAGGGTCCACGGCGTCGTCGTCCACACGACGAGAGCGGCGCCGACCAGCGACGGGTCGGTGGCCTCCACGATCGGCAACCGCAGGTAGACGCTCGGATCGTGCACGGTGCGGTAGCCGAGGGCCACCTCGGCATCCGACAGCGCCGTGCCGCAGCGAGGGCAATATGCCGTCACCTTGTCCGCCTCGACGAGCAGCCCCCGTTCGTGCAGCTGCTGCAGCGACCACCACACCGATTCGATGTACTCCGTCGACATCGTCCAGTACGCGTCGGACATGTCGATCCAGAAGCCGATCCGGTCGGTCAGATGCTCGAACTCGCCGACGTAGCGCTGCACCGACTCGCGGCACAGCCGGTTGAACTCGGCGATGCCGAAGGCTTCGATGTCCTTCTTGCCGGTGGTGCCGATCTCCTTCTCCACCTCCAGCTCCACCGGCAATCCATGGCAGTCCCACCCACCCTTGCGCCGCACGCGATGTCCCGTCATGGTCTTGAAGCGCGGGTAGACGTCTTTGAACGTGCGTGGCTCCACGTGGTGGATGCCCGGGCGGCCGTTGGCGGTGGGGGGCCCCTCGTAGAAGACCCATGCGGGGCCGTCGTCGCGCAGCGCGAGCGAACGAGTGAACACGTCGGCGTCGCGCCAGAACGCCAGCACGCGGGCGTCCATCGCGGGAAGGTCAGCCTTGGGGTCCACCGCGTCGAACCTGGTCATCGCCCCGCCCCTCCTCGTCGTGCCCGTCCGGGAACGAGAACGCCTCGCCCCCAGTGCAGGGACGAGGCAACGGAGCCCCGCGGTACCACCCCACGTTGCCGCGGACCTCACGGTCCGCGGCCCCTCATGGCCGCATGCACGGCCTCCCGCGGTCACGGGCGGGTCCCGCCTGCGTCTACCGCGGCTCGCGGATGGTGTCCGCGCCGGTTCGGGCAGGGGCTCGGGGAGGATGACGCCGGGGACGGAACACCGGCTCCCACCATCCCGGCTCGCTCTGCTCCCGTCCGTCCCGACGCCGTGTTCCCGTCGTCGCCGATCGAAGGCATGCTACACCGCATGGCGACGATCGAGGTGCGGGTGACGCCCCGAGCATCCCGCCCCGGCCTGGAGGCGGGAGCCGCCGGCGTCATCGCGCGCGTGCGTGCTGCCCCCGAGGGTGGTAGGGCCAACGACGAAGCCGCGCGGATCCTCGCGGCCGCGCTCGACGTGGCGCCGAGCAGGGTCCACCTGCGGGCGGGCAGCCGCAGCCGTCGCAAGGTGTTCGAGGTCGACGGCCTCGATCGGCGTGAGGTCGATCGGCGCCTCGCGGAGCTTCCGAACGCGCGCTGAGAAGTGGGTTCCACCGTTCTGCTACCCTGCCCGACCATGGTTGTGGCCAAGCTCTCCCAGAAGGAGAAAGACGACCTCCGCGCCCGCCTGCTCGAGGAGCAGGGAGAGCTGCAGGCACAGCTCACGGGGATCGAGGAGGACACCTTCGCGGCCTCGCAGTCCGAGATGATGGGCGACGTCGGTCTCGACGACGAGGTGGCCGACGCCGGCACCGCCACCTTCGAACGCGAGAAGGATCTCTCGATCGAGCAGAACGTGCGTGACCTGTTGCAGAAGATCGATCGTGCTCTCGAGCGTCTGGACGCGGGCACCTACGGCGTGTGCGAGCGCTGCGGCAAGCCGATCGAGAAGGCCCGGATCAAGGCCCTGCCCTACGCCGATCTCTGCATCAAGGACGCACAGGCGCAATCGCGCCGGTAGCGCCGTGGACGCCGCCCGTCGTCGCGGGGCGGCCACGCTGCTCGCGATCGCCGTCGCAGCGTGGGGCCTGGACCGCCTCACCAAGATCTGGGCCGAGTCGGCCCTTCCGGGCGCGCCGATCGACGTGATCGACGGGGTGCTGCGGTTCCGGTTCACCACGAACCCCGGCGGTGCGTTCAGCATCGGCGGTTCCGCGTCGTGGGTGTTCGTCGGCGCGTCGTTCCTCGTGGTCGCGTTGATCCTCGTCACGGCGTTCCGCCACCGCAGCGCCGCCACCGCCGCGGCGGTCGGACTGGTGCTCGGCGGCGCCCTCGGCAACCTGACCGACCGTCTCCTGCGGGGCCCCCGCTTCAGCGGTCGCGTGGTCGACTTCATCGACTTCCATGTCTGGCCGGTGTTCAACCTGGCCGACGCCGCGATCGTGGTGGGCGCGATCCTGATCGCTGCGTCGTCGTTCCGCGAGGACCGCGAACGCGACGAGGTGGACGGCGTCGATGCGTGAGGACTACATGGCCGAACCCGGACGGCTCGACGCGGTCCTGGCGAGGCTGAGCACCCGCCCTCGCGCCGACGTCCAGCGGGCGATCACCCTCGGACAGGTGCGGGTGAACGGCACGGTGCGAGGCAAGTCCCACCGTCTGGTCGGGGGGGAGCGGCTCGAGCTCGAGGTGCCCGAGGAGCCGGAGCTGGCGGGTGACGGAACGGCGGTCCCTGTGCGATACGAGGACGAGCACCTGCTCGTGGTCGCGAAACCGGCGGGTCTCGTGACCCACCCGACGGCCTCGCGGCGCGGCGGCACCCTGGTGAACGTCTTGCTGGCCATGGGGACCCCGCTGGCTCCCAGGGGAGGGGCGTTGCGCCCCGGTATCGTGCATCGCCTGGATGCCGGCACGAGCGGCTTGCTGGTCGTTGCGAAGACCGACGAGGTGCACGCCGGCTTGGAGGGCCTGATGCGCCGGCACGAGGCCGCCCGCGCCTACCTGGCACTCGTGCGAGGCTCCGTGGCCGACGACACCTTCGCGGTCGACGCTCCGCTCGGCCGGCGCGCCTCGCGCGTGGTCGTGGATCGGGTGCAGGGGCGCGCCGCCGCGACCGGGTTCGCCGTGCACGAGCGTCTCGCGCGTACGACCCTCGTGGAGGCGACCCCCCGCACCGGACGCACGCACCAGATCCGCGTGCATCTGGCAGCCATCGGACATCCGATCATGGGGGATCGGACCTACGGTGGCGCGGGGACCGACGCGGCGGCGCTCGGCCTGGATCGTCCGTTCCTGCACGCATGGCGTCTCGGGTTCGACCACCCTGCCACGGGCGCGCGCGTCGAACTCGAGGAGCCGCTTCCGGCCGACCTGGCCCAGGCGCTTGCCAGCGCCCGGGGCGACCTGCGGCCTTGACGCCCCTCGGGTACGGACGTACGTTGACCCCCCCGAATCACACGGATGTAGTTCTCCACAGGTGCCGGGCAGCCTGTGGATAACCGTCGCCGAGGAGGTCCGAGCACCCCGATATGACCGGCACCGGTTTCGTTCACCTCCACACGCACACGGAGTTCTCCCTGCTCGACGGGGCCGCACGGATCGAGGCGCCGAAGTCCAACCCCGGGGCGCCCACGATCTTCAGCGAGGCCGAGCAGTTCGGCATGCCTGCGGTGGCGGTCACCGACCATGGCTCGATGTTCGGCGCCCTGCGGTTCTACGAAGCGGGGCGGGCTGCGGGCATCACGCCGATCCTCGGGGTTGAGGCCTACGTGGCACCCGGCTCCCGGTTCGATCGCAACCCCGGTGAGAGCGACGAGAAGTACTACCACCTGACGTTGCTCGCGGAGAATGAGACCGGCTATCGCAACCTGCTGCGCCTCGTCTCGCTCGCGCACCTCGAAGGCTTCTACCACCGGCCGCGCATGGACAAGCAACTGCTGGCCGATCACGCCGAGGGGGTGCTGTGCCTGTCGGGGTGTCTGTCATCCGAGCTGGGCGTGCTGTTGAAGCAGGGGGCCGGCCAGCGGGCGCGAGCGGTCGCCGCGGAGTACCGCGACATCTTCGGGCCCGACCGCTACTTCATCGAGTTGCAGGATCACGGGCTGGCCGACCAGCGTCGCATCCTGAGTGAGCAGATCACGATCGCGCGAGAGCTCGGAGTGCCGCCCGTGGCGACCAACGACCTGCACTACACCCGGCAGGCCGACGCCAAGCCCCACGACGTGCTGCTGTGTATCCAGCAGCAGAAGCTGCAGACCGATCCGAAGCGGCTGAAGTTCGACGCCGAGGAGTTCTACCTGAAGAGCCCCGAGGCGATGCGGCACGTGTTCTCGGAGCTGCCCGAGGCCTGCGATCAGACCCTGCTGATCGCCGAGCGGGTGCAGCCGATCCCCGAGCTCGAGCGCACCCTCGTCGAGCACAAGACCGAATACCGACTGCCGCGGGTCGACACACCGGCCGGCCAACCGCTGCCCGTCTACCTCCGCGAGCTCGTCGAGGCCGGCGCGACCCACCGCTACGGCGATCCCGTCGGCCCCGAGGTGGCCGAGCGGATCGAGCACGAGCTGGCCGTGATCGAACAGATGGGCTTCTCGGGCTACTTCCTGATCGTCTGGGATCTGATCCGCTTCGCCCGGGAGCAGGGCATCCGCGTCGGGCCGGGCCGGGGGTCGGCGGCGGGGTCGGTCGTGTCGTACTGCCTGCGCATCACCGACCTCGATCCGCTCCGCTACGGGTTGCTGTTCGAGCGGTTCCTCAACCCCGACCGCATCCAGATGCCCGATATCGACATGGACTTCGACGAGCGCCGGCGGGACGAGGTGATCCGCTACGCGACCGAGAAGTACGGCTCGGACCACGTCGCGCAGATCGTCACGTTCCAGACGATCAAGGGCAAGCAGGGCATCCGTGACGCGGCGCGCGTCCTCGGGTTCCCGCCGGTCGTCGGCGACCGGTTGTGCAAGATGTATCCGCCGGCGGTGATGGGGCGTGACGAGCCGATCGATCGCGCGCTCGAGATCAGTAGCGAGCTGCGCGGCGCCTACGAGAAGGAGCCGGAAGCGCGCGAGATCGTCGACACGGCACGCGCGCTCGAGGGGCTGCGGCGCGAGGACTCGGTGCACGCGGCCGGCGTCGTGATCGGCGACGCGCCGCTGATGAACTATCTGCCTCTCAAGCTCACGAAGGACTCGAAGGACGACGCCAAGAAGATCGTCACCCAGTTCGACATGCACGGCGTCGAGCAGCTGGGGCTGCTCAAGATGGACTTCCTTGGCCTTCGCAACCTCTCCGTGATCGAAGACACGCTGCGGCACCTGCGCGACCGCGGTGTCGAGGTCGACATCGATCGGGTCGCGCTCGACGACCCCGAGACCTACGCGATGCTGAAGCGGGGCGACACCACCGGGGTTTTCCAGATGGAATCGCCGGGCATGCGCAACCTGATCAAGCTGCTCGAGCCCGACCGGTTCGAGGATCTGATGGCGCTCGTGGCGCTCTACCGACCCGGTCCCCTCAACAACGGGCTGCACACCGAATACGCCGAGCGTAAACACGGACGCAAGCGGGTCCACTATCCCCACCCCGACCTCGAGCCGGTGCTGCGCGACACCTACGGCGTGATGGTCTATCAGGAGCAGGTCATGCAGACGGCCGTGACGATGGCCGGGTTCTCGATGGGCGAGGCCGACACGCTGCGCAAGGCGATGGGCAAGAAGCAGCTCGAGGTGCTGATGCCGTTCAAGGAGCGCTTCGTCGAAGGCGCGAAGGCCAAGGGCTACGAAGCGCGTCTGGCCGCCGACCTGTTCGAGATGATCGTGCCGTTCGCCGACTACGGGTTCAACGCATCCCACGCGTGCGCATACGGCATGGTCGCCTACCAGACCGCCTTCCTGATGGCGCACCATCCCGTGGAGTACATGTCGGCGATCCTGACCTCGGTCAAAGACGACAAGGACCGCAAGCCGTACTACCTGTACGCGTGTCGGGCGATGGGCATCGAGGTGCTGCCGCCCGACGTCAACGAGTCGATGGCCGACTTCGCGCCGGCGCCGGGCAGGCGCGCGATCCGGTTCGGGCTGTCCGCGGTGCGCAACGTCGGCGAGGGGGTCGTGCAGGCGATCCTCGCCGCCCGGGCCAAAGGTGGACCGTTCACCTCGTTCGCCGAGTTCTGCCGGCGCGCCGAACCGGGCGTGCTCACGAAGCGGGTGTTCGAGTCGCTGATCCTCGCGGGCTCCTTCGACTCGCTGGGGTACCGCCGCGGCGGTCTCGTCCGGCGCGATGTCGAGGGCGAGCCGGCCGCCTGGGAGAAGGTCGCGGGGCCGATCCTCGCCGAGCGCAAGGCGGAGGCCGCGGGCCAGTTCTCCTTGTTCGGAGGCAGCGACGACGCCGGGCTCGACGAGGTCGACGAGTCGATCCTGGAGGGCCCCGAGCTCGACAAGCGGCTGCTCTTGTCCAAAGAGAAGGAGATGCTCGGCCAGTTCGTGACCGATCACCCGCTGCTGTCGGTGCAGGCCTCCCTCCAGGCGCAGTGTTCACACGAGATCGCGGCGCTCGACGCGCTCGGCGACGGTGACCTCGTCACGATCGGCGGCATCATCGGCACCCTGGCTCGCAAGTACACCAAGCGCGGTGAGCCCTACGCGCAGTTCCGGCTCGAGGGACTGGCCGGGGGCGTCGAGGTGGTCGCGTTCCCGTCGGTGTACGAGCTGGTGCCCGAGTTGATCGAACTCGACGAGATCGTGATGGTCACCGGTCGCATCGACCTGCGTGGCCGTGAGCTGCAGATCCGCGCGAGCGCGGTGAAGGCGCCCAACCTCGCGACCGATGGCGGCGTGCTCGTCGCGGTGGCGGAAGCACTCGTGATCGACCTGCCGGCCTCGGCGTGTTCCCCGTCGGTGTTGGGCAAGCTCAAGCACCTGCTCGAGGGTGCGCCCGGTTCCACCCCCGTGCGCGTGCGGTTCCTCTCGTCGCAGGGGGTCCAGCCCCTCGAGCTCGGCAGCTTCCGGGTCGACACGCGGGGATCACTGCTCGATGAGCTCCGCTCGCTGCTGGGCGCCGGCGCCGCCCGCCTCGAGCGGGACCCGGGGATCTCGAACCCCTAGTTCGGGCTCACGCCCAGATCGACGCCGGCGACGCCGGCTCCCAGGCGTCGTACGAGCCTCGCTTCGTGGGTGAACACCTCCCGTGTGGCCGCGAGCCGCTCGCCGGCCCCCCGAGCTTCGAGCAGTGCCTGCCGCACCGACGGCAGGCCTGGCGCCGCCGCCGCGAGCAGGTAGCTGGCGCGCACCGGATCGCTCGGCACGATCGGCACGACGGCGTCTTCACCGATCGACCGCAGATAGGCACGCAGGGCGCGCTCGGTTCCGGCGACGTCGTCGGTGCCGGCGCCCCCCTCATCGGGGAAGGCCGCGACGGTCCACACGGGGTAGGGGTCGCTGGTGACCGAGGTGATCAGTCGTACGCGCTCGCGCCCGACCAGGTCCAGGAGGAGGGTGCCGTCGTCCAGCTCGCTCGGCCCCGACGTGGCCACGGTGACGCCGACGCCGTGCAGCTCGGCCGCGCCTCCGACCTCCCTGCCGTGCCGGATCGCCGCGATCACGAAGGGGCCCTCGGGTCCGACGTCGTCGATCAATCGCCGGTAGCGGTCCTCGAACACCCGCAGCGTCAGCGGCATGCCAGGGAACGGGACGGTGTGCAGAGCGAACACGGGAAGGTCCACCCCACGAGGCTATCGCCGCCGCCGGGTATCGTGCGCCGATGGTGTTCACGCTCCTGCCCGCGATCGACGTCAGCGATGGCAGGCTCGCCCTCTACACTCCCGACGGGCCCCGGCCACACGACGCGTTCGGCGGTGACCCCGTGGCGGCGGCGGAGGCCTACGTCGCCGCCGGGGCCCGGTGGCTGCACGTCGTCGACATGGACCTGGCCTTCGGACAGGAGCCCCGCAACGAGGGCGTGGTGGGGGCGATCCGCGCCGCGCTGCCCGAGGTGTCCCTGCAGGTGAGCGGTGGCATCCGGCACGCGGCGCACGCCCAGGTGTACCTCGCGGCGGGGGCCGACCGGTTCGTCGTAGCATCGGCGGCGCTGGTCGACGAGCGGGCGGTCACCGACCTGCTCACGCGCGAGGCCGCGCGGCTCGTCGTCGGGATCGAGGTCGGTGGCGGCCGCGTCCGGGCCCGAGGCGTGCCGGAACTCGATCTCGATCTGATGACCACGCTCGGCTGGCTGACGGCGGCGGGCGCGCCGGCGTTCCTCGTGACCGAGATCGGACGGGTCGCGACGATGGCGGGCCCCGACCTCGCCTTGATCCGTCGGGCACGTCGCGCCGGCCGCCCGGTTCACGCCGCGGGCGGCATCGCGACACTCGAGGATCTGCGCGCGGTGCGATCGGCGGGCGCCGACGGCGCGGTGGTCGGCCGCGCGGCCCTCGAGGGCGCGATGTCGCTCACCGACGCCCTGGCCTGGGCCCGCGAACCCTAAGGGCAGCGCACGAGGCTCGTGCGGGTGGCCATTACACTGCCCGGCCCGTGGGCTTCCTCACCGACATCGTGACCCGCATTCGCCGCAATCTCGCGGAGCTGCCACTCGACGAGGAGGCGTTGAAGGTCGCCGCCTCGAGACGCGCCCGGGCGCTGCCGTTCGACATCGCGATCAGGTCGGGGCGACCAGCCGTGATCGCCGAGGTGAAGCGCGCCTCGCCGTCGGCAGGGGCGATCGCGGCGGCGGCCGACCCGGTGGCGCAGGCGGCGGCCTACGAAGCCGGGGGAGCCGCCGCCGTGTCGGTGCTCACCGAGGCGACCCACTTCGGAGGGTCGATCGAGGATCTCCGGCTGGTCCGTGAACAGGTCGCGATCCCGGTCATGCGCAAGGACTTCGTGGTGCACCGATCCCAGGTGCTGGAGGCGCGGGCGGCCGGCGCCGACACCGTGTTGTTGATCACGTCGTGTCTGGCCGATGGTGAGCTCGCCGACCTGCTCGCCGAGGCCCGTTCGCTCGGGATGGAGCCGCTCGTCGAGACTCA